>Ga0255767_1001331_pt1 | contig 22012 bp, 21 predicted proteins | sample 071ome_24_FD_179967 | JGI IMG/M metagenome (GOLD analysis project Ga0255767, IMG submission 179967) | Coastal salt marsh microbial communities from the Groves Creek Marsh, Skidaway Island, Georgia - 071402CT metaG (version 2) | ecosystem: Environmental > Aquatic > Marine > Intertidal zone > Salt...
TCAGTGCTATTGTTTTGGCGACAAAGTAGCGGAGAGAGGCGATAAAAGTTAGGGATCGGCCGGATTAGCGGGTGATGCCAGCTTCAGTGATAACGAGCGTGAAAGGGCTCAGAATTAGAAGGTAAGCAATGGCGGCAAACGGCGAAAGTCAGACCGTATCGGAATACATCGTTCACCACCTTACGAACTTGACCTATGGCAAGTTGCCTGCGGGTTTTGAGCGCTACGATGGAAGTGTTGTGCCTGAAGGGGGTCAGTGGACAATGGCGCACGGGGCCGCCGAGAGCGCCGCCATGGGCTTTAATGCCATCCATGTCGATTCCATGATCTGGTCAATAGGATTAGGCCTTATTTTTTGCTGGCTGTTTCGTCGCGTAGCAGTGCAGGCGACATCGGGCGTTCCCTCCGGCTTAATCAATTTCGTTGAGATGGTGGTGGAATTCGTCGACGGCACCGTTAAAGACACGTTCCACGGCAAAAATCCGCTGATTGCCCCGCTTGCTCTGACCATTTTCGTGTGGGTCTTTCTCATGAACCTCATGGATCTGATTCCCGTCGATTTGATTCCGCACTCGCTAATGTTGGCTGGCGTGGAATATCAAAAGATAGTGCCCTCGACAGACCCCAATATTACGATGGGCATGGCCATCGGGGTCTTTGTGCTCATGCTCTTTTATTCCATCAAGGTGAAGGGCTTTGGGTTTGTTAAAGAATTGACCCTCAACCCGTTTAACCACCCCCTGTTCATCCCCGTTAACTTATTTATGGAAGTGGTCGGGTTGCTGGCGAAGCCGTTTTCTTTGGGGCTGCGGCTGTTTGGCAACATGTATGCGGGCGAAATGATCTTTATTCTGATTGCTGCGCTGTTTAGTGTGGGAGTTTTCTGGCTGCTGCCGGCTGCGCTTTTGCAGATCGGCTGGGCGATTTTCCACATTCTTGTGATTACGCTTCAGGCGTTTATTTTTATGGTTCTGACGATTGTGTACCTCAGCATGGCGCACGAGGACCATTGATTTTTGATTGACTGTGACTAGGAGACAACCATGGAAATGATTTACGTTGCCGCCGCCATAATGATGGGCTTGGGCGGAATGGGTGCGGCGATTGGCGTGGGCATATTGGGCGGCAAACTCATTGAGGGCTCGGCGCGTCAACCCGAGCTGGCGCCAAAGCTGCAGGGCACGTTCTTTTTGGGAGCGGGTCTGGTAGACGCGATCCCCATTATTGGCGTGGGTATCGCCATGTACCTGATTTTTGTGGTCGCGGGCTGAACAGCCCCCATCATGGTCAGGGAGGAAAAACCTGCTCTGGCCACCGCAGGAGTAACGAGTGAATATTAATCTCACCCTGATAGGACAGCTGATCGCTTTTGTGGCGTTCGTGGCGTTCTGTATGCGCTACGTCTGGCCGCCTATTGCTGGCGCCATGGCGGAGCGGCAAAACAGGATTGCCGACGGACTGGCGGCAGCGGATCGCGCCGGGCATGATCTGGAAGTTGCGAAGCAACAAGCGGACGAGCAGCTGGCAGACGCCAAGCGGGAGGCCGCCGGCATTATCGAGGCTGCCAACAAACGCGCACAAGCCCTGGTCGAGGAAGCGAAAGACGCTGCCAGCGCTGAAGCTGAGCGGGTCAAAGCCGCAGCAAGCGCTGAAATTGAGCAAGAGCGGGCTCGCGCACAAGAGCAGCTCATGTCGCAGGTCAGCGCACTGGCGCTCGCGGGTGCCGAGAAAATTCTCGACGCAGAAATCGATGCCGACAAGCATGCTGATCTGCTCAAATCGCTGGTCGCGGAATCCTAGTCAATGATTGAGCCGACCACACTTGCCAGACCTTATGCGCGCGCCGCATTTGAACATGCTCGCTCATCAGGTGAGCTGGCGTCTTGGCAGGCAGCGCTGTCAGAGTTGGCGGCGATATCAACGCAGCCAAAAGTTGCCGCGGCGTTGCGAGACCCCAACCAGACTGCCGGGCAGCGCGCTGCGACACTGGCAGCGTTAGCTGGGGACGATTTGTCGGAAGCGGTGGTTAACCTGTTGGCGATAATGTCGGACAACGACCGGTTGTCGCTTTTGCCAGAGGTTGCCGCGCTCTTTGAGCAGATGAAGCAGTCAATCGAGAGCACCGTCGCCGTTCACGTGACCACCGCGTATCCGTTGACCCAGGCAGAAGAACAAGCGCTCAGCGAATCCATGCACAGCAAGCTTGATCGCAGCATCACCCTGACATCAGAAACCGACCCCTCGCTCTTGGGAGGGGCGCTCATTCGCGCCGACGATTTGGTAATCGACGGCTCAGTTCGCGGCCGCCTTAACAAGCTGGCGGGCACGCTGACCCAATGACAGAGGAATAGGTCATGCAACAGCTCAACCCCTCAGAAATTAGCGACCTGATCAAGCAGCGCATTGATCAATTGGAAGTCGCATCACAGGCGACTAATGAGGGCACCATTGTCTCCGTTACAGACGGCATCATCCGCATTCATGGCCTTACCGAGGTGCAGTATGGGGAGATGATCGAATTCGAGGGCGGCGTGTTTGGTCTTGCGCTCAACTTAGAGCGTGACTCCGTGGGCGCGGTTGTGCTGGGTGACTACAAGCAGTTAGCCGAGGGCCAAACCTGCCGATGTACTGGCCGCATTCTCGAGGTGCCGGTTGGGCCAGAGTTGCAGGGACGGGTGGTGGACTCACTCGGTAACCCTATCGATGGTAAAGGCGCCATAGAAACCAAAATGACTGACGCGATCGAGAAGATTGCACCCGGTGTCATCGCTCGACAGTCAGTGGATCAGCCAGTCCAGATTGGCCTCAAGGCGATTGACGCCATGGTGCCGATCGGCCGTGGCCAGCGCGAACTCATCATTGGCGACCGTCAGGTCGGCAAAACCGCGATCGCGGTAGACGCCATCATTAATCAAAAGGGCACCGGCATTAAGTGCATTTATGTTGCAGTCGGGCAGAAAGCGTCCTCGGTTGCGTCCGTGGTGCGCAAGCTCGAAGAGCATGGCGCGATGGAGCACACCATTGTTGTTGCCGCCAACGCATCTGATCCAGCGGCGATGCAATACCTTGCCCCCTTTGCGGGGTGCACCATGGGCGAGTATTACCGTGATCGTGGCGAGGATGCGCTAATTATTTATGACGACCTGTCCAAGCAAGCCGTTGCTTATCGACAGATTTCTTTGCTGTTGCGTCGGCCCCCGGGCCGAGAAGCGTACCCGGGCGATGTCTTCTATCTGCATTCCCGGTTGCTAGAGCGAGCCGCGAGAGTGAATGCGGATTACGTAGAACAGTTTACTGGCGGGGAAGTGAAGGGTCAGACCGGCTCCTTGACCGCTTTGCCCGTTATTGAAACCCAGGCGGGCGACGTCTCGGCGTTTGTCCCAACTAACGTGATCTCGATTACCGACGGCCAGATCTTTTTGGAGGCAGACATGTTCAACGCTGGTGTCCGACCAGCAATGAACGCGGGCATTTCTGTGTCTCGAGTGGGTGGTGCAGCACAGACCAAAATCGTCAAAAAACTCTCGGGTGGTATTCGAACTGCGTTGGCGCAGTATCGCGAGCTTGCGGCGTTTTCTCAGTTCGCATCGGACTTGGATGACGCCACCAAGGCGCAGCTGGAGCACGGTGAACGCATTACCGAGTTGATGAAACAGAAGCAATATGCGCCGCTGACAATCGCAGAGATGGGCGTGTTGTTATACGCGGGTAATGAAGGTTATTTGCAGGACGTAGAGGTAGCCAAAATCGGTGACTTCGAGTCTGCCTTGCTGGGTTATGTCAGGGCTGAGTGTGGCGATGTGATGCAGGCCATCGAAGCTGACGGCGGCTGGGATGATGAGCGCGAAGCGACCTTCAAGTCAGCCATCGAAACCTTCAAGTCGACGCAGACCTGGTAACACAGCATGGCAGTTGGCAAGGAAATCCGCACCAAGATCTCGAGCATACAAAGCACTCAGAAGATCACCAGTGCGATGGAGATGGTGGCGGCGAGCAAAATGCGACGCGCTCAAGATCGCATGGAGTTGGGCAAGCCTTATGCCCAGCGCATGCGCGCTGTGGTTGGGCACATAGCCAACTCGACTCCTGAATACCGCCATGCCTACATGCAGCAGCGTGAAGTAAAACGTGCTGGGTACATTATTGTTTCCACGGACCGAGGGTTGTGCGGTGGCCTGAATATTAATTTGTTCAAAGCAGCCATACAGTCCATGAAAAGTCAGGAAGAATCCGGAGTGGACGTAGAGCTCTGTCTTGTCGGAGCCAAATCGATGGGCTTTTTCGCTAGCGTCGGCGGCAATGTGACGGCATCGATTAGAGATCTTGGCGAGGAGCCCTCGCTGGATGACCTGATTGGCGGCGTGAAAGCCATGCTGGATGCTTACACCGAGGGGCGAATCGATGCGCTCTTTCTGGCCAGCAATGAGTTCGTGAATACCATGACCCAGGCGCCGCAGGTGGAGCAACTGTTACCGCTCAAGGCGGAGGAAAACGAGCGCCTTTCTCACCACTGGGACTATATCTATGAGCCCGATGCTCGCGAGCTGTTGGACGCCCTCATGGTGCGTTACGTGGAGTCACAGGTTTATCAGGCAGTCGTGGAGAACGGCGCCTGTGAGCAAGCTGCCCGCATGATCGCAATGAAAAACGCGACGGATAATGCAGGTGAGTTGATTGAGGAGTTACAGCTTGTCTACAACAAAGCGAGACAGGCGGCGATTACCCAGGAACTGGCAGAAATAGTAGGTGGCGCCGCAGCGATCGGCTGACGTGCTCACTGTGTTATTGGATTTAGGCAACGGCGCGGCTGTTGACCAGGTTTTGAAACGAGGACCGTAAAATGAGTAGCGGAAAGGTCGTACAGGTTATTGGCGCCGTCATCGATGTGGAGTTTCCCCGGGATAGCGTGCCTCAGGTGTATGACGCATTGATGGTGGGCGACAAAGGCCTGACGCTTGAAGTTCAGCAGCAGCTGGGCGACGGCGTGGTTCGCGCTATCGCGATGGGCCCTTCCGAGGGTGTGAGCAGAGGCCTCAATGTCGAAAATACGGGGGCGCCCATCTCTGTGCCAGTCGGTACGGAGACTCTGGGCCGCATTATGGATGTGCTCGGCAACCCCATCGACGAGAAGGGCCCGATTGGTGAAAAGGAGCGCGCATCGATCCATCGACCGGCGCCCACCTATGAGGAGTTAGCGGCTTCTGACGAGCTTCTGGAAACGGGTATTAAGGTGATTGACTTGGTGTGCCCGTTTGCCAAAGGCGGCAAGGTTGGTCTGTTTGGTGGCGCTGGTGTGGGTAAGACCGTCAACATGATGGAGCTCATCAATAACATCGCCACAGAGCACTCAGGCCTGTCTGTTTTTGCCGGAGTGGGCGAGCGCACCCGTGAGGGCAACGACTTCTACTACGAAATGCAGGAGTCTGGCGTTGTTAACGTAGAAGAAATGGACAAGTCAAAGGTGGCAATGGTTTACGGGCAGATGAATGAGCCGCCCGGTAACCGACTCCGCGTCGCGCTGACGGGCCTGACCATGGCCGAACAGTTTCGAGATGAGGGACGCGACGTCTTGTTGTTTGTCGATAACATTTATCGCTATACCCTTGCGGGTACCGAAGTGTCGGCGCTCTTAGGCAGAATGCCTTCAGCCGTGGGCTATCAGCCCACACTGGCAGAAGAGATGGGTGTACTTCAGGAACGCATTACCTCGACCAAAACGGGTTCCATCACGTCGATTCAGGCGGTTTACGTTCCGGCGGATGATTTGACAGATCCGTCTCCCGCTACAACGTTCGCGCACCTTGATTCAACGGTGGTGTTGAGCAGGGATATCGCAGCCAAGGGTATTTATCCCGCGGTAGATCCTCTCGATTCGACGTCGCGTCAGCTAGACCCGTTGATCATTGGCCAAGAGCACTATGAGGTGGCACGGGGAGTGCAGTCGGTATTGCAACGTTACAAAGAACTCAAAGATATTATCGCTATTCTCGGGATGGACGAGCTGTCTGAAGAAGACAAGCTGATCGTGGCGCGGGCTCGTAAGATAGAGCGCTTCCTGTCACAGCCTTTCCATGTGGCAGAGGTATTTACCGGTTCGCCAGGTATCTATGTTTCATTGAAGGACACCATCGCAGGCTTCAAAGGTATTTTGGCGGGTGAGTTTGACCAGTTGCCTGAGCAGGCCTTCTACATGGTGGGGTCCATCGAGCAGGCGGTGGAGAGAGCTGCAAAGCTCTAACACCTCTTTAAGGCGCCGGGAGACCGATTCATGGCAACGACCCTACAGTGTGACATTGTCAGTGCGGAGGCCCAGATTTATTCTGGTGCGGTTGAGTTACTGGTTGCGACGGGTGTTGAGGGTGAGCTGGGCGTCTGTTTTGGCCACGCCGCTTTATTGACCAGGCTGATTCCCGGCCCGATCCGCGTGGTGGAACAAGGTGGCGAGGAGCAGGTTTATTACGCCTCGGGCGGTTTTCTCGAAGTGCAGGGAGACAACGTGACGGTGTTGGCCGACACCGCCGTTCGTGCCGCTGATATCGACGAGGCTGCTGCAGAGACAGCGCGCAAGGACGCTGAGGATGCCCTGGCAAACCAACAGGGCGAGATCGACTATGGGCGGGCGTCCGCCCAGCTCGCGGAGGCCACAGCTCAGCTGGCAGCGCTACGAAGGCTGAAAAACCGCGCCGCTCGCAGCTGAAATTCTTCTAAAACCCCTCAAAGCCGGCTTTTTTCGGTGTTTTTTGCCTATCCGCGCCGCATCGCTTGCAATGGCACCGCGGTGCTTAATGATGGTGTTCAGATAGCCATTTAAGTGGGCTCCAACATGCTGGAAGTCATCATTCTGGCGGCTGGTCAAGGCAGCCGGATGCAATCCTCAACCCCGAAGGTTCTGCACCCTCTGGCGGGAAGACCATTGGTGGCTCATGTGTTGCAGACTGCACGACGGCTGAATGCTGACCGGATTCACGTTGTAGTGGGTTACGGCGCAGAGGCAGTGCAGTCTGCAGTTTCGGCCGCTGACGTGCAGTGCCATTTGCAGGTGGAGCAGTTGGGCACAGGGCACGCGGTCAAACAAGCGATCAGTAGCTGTCAGCCCACGAGTACAGTATTGGTTCTTTTTGGCGACGTGCCGCTGATTACCGAGAAGGCATTGAGGTCGGTGCTCGCCAAGGCCGAAACCGGTGTCGCGATGCTCTCGGCGAGGCTACCAAACCCGGCGGGTTATGGCCGCCTTGTGCGATCAGCAGCCGGTGAGTTTGTTGCGGTGGTAGAAGAGAGGGATGCCACGCCCGAACAACTAGCGCTGCAAGAGATCAATACGGGGGTTCTGGCGGCCAAGGCCGAACGGCTAGTCGGATGGCTCGATCGGGTGGGTAATCAGAATGCGCAGGCAGAGTACTATTTACCTGACGTGCTCGGTTTGGCAAGCGAGGATGGTATGCGGGTAGAGGTTGTGTGCTCTGAAGATGACTTCGATACACAGGGGGTTAATACGCCACAGCAACTCGAGCAGCTGGAGCGTTTACATCAGGGTGCTCTTGCAGATCAGCTGATGAACGGTGGTGTCCGAGTGAGTGACAGATCGCGCCTCGATATCCGGGGCCGACTGCAATGCGGCCGAGATGTCCGCATCGACATCAACGTAGTGATCGAAGGCGACGTGGTACTCGGGGATGGAGTATCGATTGGCGCAAACTGTATCTTGCGCGACACTCAGGTCGGCGACGGCACACAAATTCTGCCCTTTAGTTATCTGGCTGGCGCATCGGTAAGCGCCGGGGCGGTGATTGGCCCATATGCCCGCCTGCGACCCGGTTCCGTTATTGATGAGAAAGCCAAAGTCGGTAATTTTGTTGAAGTAAAGAACGCACATGTCGGCAAGGGTGCGAAAGCGAGCCATCTTGCCTATCTCGGTGACGCGGATATTGGTCCGGGGGCTAACGTTGGCGCCGGCACCATCACTTGCAACTATGACGGCGCTGAAAAGCACCGCACAGTGTTGGGTGAAAACGTCTTCGTGGGATCAAACAGTACGCTTGTCGCACCACTTACGATCGAGTCAGGAGGCTTTATCGCCGCAGGCTCTACGGTAACAGATGATGTGAAAACGGATCAGCTTGCGGTGGCGAGAGGGCGCCAGCGCAATGTAGATGGATGGAAACGCCCGGTTAAGCCATCAGAGTCTGAATAATGTGTGGAATTGTCGCTGTTGCCGCTAGGCGGGATTGCTCCGGAATTCTCCTCGAGGGTTTGCGGCGTCTGGAGTATCGAGGCTACGACTCGGCGGGTTTTGCCCTGATCGACCGCGCAGGATCTTTATCGAGCCATAAATGCCTGGGCCGCGTGGCGGCGTTAGAGGACGCTCAGCGGGCATCTCCCAAGCAGGGGGGCACAGGTATTGCCCACACTCGTTGGGCGACACATGGGGAACCCTCGGTGGTGAATGCCCACCCGCATATCATTAATGACCGCATAGCAGTTGTTCACAACGGCATTATTGAAAATCACACTGCGTTGCGCGAGGCACTTATGGAAACGGGGCGCGAATGCGTCTCAGCAACGGATACGGAGGTGGTTGCGCATCTGATCGACGCGGCTGTCTCAGAAGCTGGGGGTCTACTCCCAGCGGTGCAGAGTGTGCTACCTCAGCTTGAGGGTGCTTATGCGCTGGCAGTGGTGAATCGCGAAGCCCCCGACACAATAGTCGTGGCTCGACAAGGGAGCCCGCTCGTTCTGGGGGTGGGTATTGGAGAAAACTTTGCGGGCTCTGACACACTCGCGCTGAGGTCTGTAACCGATACGTTTATTTACCTAGAGGATGGTGATGTCGCTGAAATCAGCGCAGACGGATATCAGATATTGGATTCCGCAGGCGTATCCGTTAACAGACTGCCTACTCGGCTGGCGACCGCGGTCGCAGATGACGATCTTGGCGAGCACGAGCACTTCATGCTCAAGGAGATTTTCGAGCAACCCGCTCGCCTCCGCGATACGGTCACCCACGGAGCGGTGAGAGAGGAAGCGTTCGGCGAGTCAGCGCCGAGCGTATTTCCTGAAGTCGCCGCGATTCAGATTTTGGCTTGCGGCACAAGCTACCATGCCGGCCTGGTCGCCCGACACTGGATAGAGTCGCTGGCAGGGTTGCCCTGTCAGGTTGAGGTTGCGTCAGAGTATCGTTATCGCGATTCGGTGGCGTTACCCAATACATTAGTCGTGGCCGTCTCCCAGTCGGGCGAGACGATGGACACGCTGGCGGCGCTGGAGCACGTCAATTCAGAGCGGGTTCTCTCACGGTTGGCTATTTGTAATGTGGACCACAGCGCAATGGTCAGGGCCAGCGAGTTGGTTTATCTCACTCAGGCTGGCGCTGAGATAGGGGTGGCCTCCACCAAAGCGTTCACAACGCAACTGGCTGCGCTCCTCAAGCTCACACTCTGTCTCGCTCGTCATCATGCTCCTAATGCTGTAACCGAGTCTCAAGTGACAGCGGCGCTGGAAGAAATGGCTACCACCGCAGAAGCAGTGCTCCAGTATGACCAACGAATTCAGGCGCTCTCGCATCACTTTACAAACAAACGCCACGCACTGTTTCTGGGAAGAGGTATTTATTACCCCATAGCGATGGAAGGTGCTCTGAAACTCAAGGAGATTTCCTATATTCATGCTGAGGCTTACCCTGCCGGCGAACTAAAACACGGACCGCTGGCCTTGATAGATAACGACATGCCAGTCGTTGCAGTCGCCCCCGATGATCGGCTGATGGAAAAACTGCGATCAAATCTTGAAGAAGTCCGCGCCCGCGGCGGGCAGCTGTTTGTTTTTGCCAGCGAGAATGCGGGCTATGAGTCGGGCCCGGGTTGTGAAGTCTTGGCCTTGCCGGCCTGCAGCGCGTTAGCAGGGCCAGTCATGTTTACGATCGCGCTCCAGCTTCTCGCTTATCATGTCGCGGTTGCCAGAGGCACTGATGTCGACAAGCCTCGGAATCTCGCTAAAAGTGTGACGGTGGAGTGAACGAAGGTTTCTATGCAATATGAATAAAAAATTTAAGAACTCTAATAATGTTGGAAACTGGATTGGTGTTGGCACAGCAATAGGTGCAGCAGTTTTCGCCGCAACTAATGAACCGGTGTGGATAGCGGTCGGTGTTGCAATTGGGGCAGCGCTAGGTTGGCAAAAACCGAAGAAGCAAGATGATGCCGAATAGGCAACAGTGTGCACCATCACTTGGGCATTAAGATGCTCACGGCTGGGGTCGGCATTACCGGGTCCGGGCCAATATCAGAAACGGTAACCAGAAGTTATTAGCAATCAAGGAGGATGCTAACAATGGACTTATAGCGTATTTGGGCTAAGGCACTCGGTGAAAAAGCCTCATCCGACAGTCAGGAGGCCGACAAAGTGGCGCTGATACGGACGCTGATAGTCGGCGTCAATTTCATCACCTGCTTTTTTATCATGGCAAACACGGTCCGCCACTGGTGACGCGTGGCGGCAGACCTCCAGCGGTCTGCCCGCGCCACCGTAAACGCAAGCCAAATCACCACTCGCGGGCCCCTCAATCGGGATTGGCGGCCTTGTAGGCCCGGATCGCGGTGTTGAAATCGGCAGCCACTTGCTCTTCGCGTGATACTGCTGCGTTGTAGTCCGCGGCGGCTAGCGCATAGCGCTCTTCTGCACTGTCGTCGCCCTCGTCGATGGCCGCTTTCTCGGACGCCATTTGATCGTCTACGCACTCCAAATATTCTGCATTGGCGGCTTGGAACGCCTTGACCTCGCCTTGAGCGGCAATCATCTCCTCGAGGGTCGCGCTACTCCCGTCGGGCGTCGGTGGTGCGACCGGCACGTCACACGCCAGAACAGAGAAGGCCGATGTCGAAGCCAGTACCAAAAGAAGTGAAGTAAGAGAAGTTTTCATGAGCACTTTCCTTTTTATGCAGGGCGCCGCGGCGCTTGCCCTCGTGATGGAATCACTGACTCCGGATCGTTGGTGGTTTGCTGACGAAAACCCAACGGTTGCCAACGTTATACCAACGAATCTGGGTGGAGGGAACCGCCGTTCATGCACCATGGGGCGATGCTATTTCAGACAATTAAGCTCATTCCGTTACACTTTGCGCATGGACGTATCCGACATATTGAGCCCGCTGAATTCCGCTCAGCGAGAGGCAGTTACTGCGTCGTCAGGCAACTTGCTGGTCTTGGCGGGCGCAGGCTCTGGTAAAACCCGGGTGCTGGTGCACCGCATTGCCTGGCTGATTCGGGCCGAGGGGTTTTCTGCCCATTCCGTCTTGGCCGTCACCTTCACCAATAAAGCGGCTCGTGAGATGCGTGGCCGGATCGAGGACATGTTGCAAATGCCGACCCACGGCCTGTGGGTAGGGACTTTCCACGGTTTGGCGCATCGGCTACTCAAGGCACATTGGAAAGAGGCCGGCCTGCCCCAGCAGTTTCAAATTTTGGATAGCGATGATCAGCTACGCGTCGTGAAGCGAATTTGCAGGGAGCTCGACCTCGACGAGGCACGTTGGCCACCGAAGCAGGCGCAATGGTTTATTAATGGACAAAAAGATGAAGGATTGCGCGCGCGGCATGTGGAGGCACCAGAGGGAGACCTGTACGCCAAGACGATGGTTCGGATTTATGCTGCCTATGAGGAAACCTGTGAACGGGGTGGTTTGGTAGACTTCGCCGAGCTGTTACTGCGGGCCCACGAGCTCTGGCTAAAATCCCCCGAAACGTTGCAACACTATCAGAAGCGCTTCAAAACCATTCTGGTCGACGAATTTCAGGACACCAACACCATCCAGTATGCGTGGCTGAGAGTGCTCGCAGGGCAAACGACCCCGGTCGTCGCGGTGGGGGATGACGATCAGTCAATCTACGGTTGGCGGGGCGCCCGGGTGGAGAATATCCAGCGCTTTTCTGAGGACTTCAGGCAAACGGAAACGGTGCGCTTGGAGCAAAACTACCGCTCGACGTCAACGATTCTGGAAGCTGCCAACGGCCTCATTGCGCGTAATGCCGGTCGTTTGGGTAAAAACCTCTGGACGGAGGGTGAGCGCGGCGACCCCATCAGCTTATATGCCGGGTTCAATGAGCAAGATGAAGCCCGGTACATCGTTGAGCAGGCCGAGGAGTGGTCCAGTAACGGCCACCCCCGTCGCTCCATCGCGATTTTGTATCGATCGAATGCTCAATCGCGAGTCCTTGAGGAAGCACTGTTGCGCGAGGGTATTCCCTACCGGATTTACGGTGGCCAGCGTTTTTACGAGCGCCTGGAAATTCGCAACGCCCTTGCCTACCTGCGTCTGGCTCAGACCCGCGACGATGACCCCGCACTAGAGCGAGTGCTCAATACGCCGCCGCGGGGGATCGGCAGCAAGACGGTGGAGAAGCTCAGAGAAGTCGCCCGAGCGGAGCAAGTTCCAATGTGGCGGGCGATCCACCTCACCCGGGAACGCGCGCTGCTGCCAGCGCGAGCGCTCGCCGCATTGGCCAATTTTCAGGCGCTGATTGATGACCTCGATCAGTCTTCCGAGACGCTTCCGCTCGACGAACTCACCGAGCACGCGATCGACGTGACAGGTCTGCTTGACTATCACCGCTCCGAAAAGGGCGAGCGGGGCCAAGCCCGAGTGGAGAATCTTCAGGAGCTGGTCACCGCAACACGGCTGTTCGAGCCAGATGACGAGACCATAAGCCCGTTGCAAGCCTTTCTTGATAGTGCGGCGCTGGATGCTGGCGAAGGTCAGGCCGACCCTTACGAAGACAGTATTCAGATGATGACGTTGCACTCTGCGAAAGGGCTCGAGTTTCCGTTGGTGTTTATTGCGGGAATGGAAGAAAACCTGTTTCCCCATCAGATGTCTCTTGAAGAGCCCGGCCGTCTGGAGGAAGAGCGGCGGTTAGCCTACGTGGGTATCACCCGGGCAATGAAGAAACTGGTGGTCACTTACGCTGAGAACAGGCGTCTCCATGGAGGGGATATGTACAATACTCCTTCCCGCTTTATCCGGGAGATTCCCAGAGAGCTTCTTGAGGAAGTCCGCTTGAACGGCTCCGTGTCACGCCCTGTGGCGTCCTTGGCGGGTGCCTCACTTGGTGAACCCCCGCTGGAAGGTATTAACTTAGGATGCCGGGTCATCCACCAGGTATTTGGTGAGGGTGTCGTCACGCAGTTCGAGGGTCGGGGGAGCAACGCCCGGGTTGAGGTGAATTTCAGTGAAGGCAGTAAGTGGCTTGTGCTTCAATATGCCAATCTGACGGTGCTGTAGGGGTTGGTCATGCGCGAGAAACAGGTACTTCCCGTGGTTGTGGTTGCTCTTACAGCGGCGCTTGTGGCGGTGGTAGCGCTTTGGACCATGGATCGAGTTGGCCGCGGCGGTGCCGCAACGGTGATCTCGTCGGGGCCCGACAAGGTCATTGAGTGGAAGCTCGTCACCACATGGCCGAAAGGATTACCTGGTTTGGGAGCGGCGCCCGAAAATTTTGCCCGGCGAGTTAACGAGGCATCGGGTGGTCGGATGCGCATCAAGGTGTTCGGGGCGGGCGAGATCGTGCCTGCTTTTGAGGTGTTCGATGCGGTATCACGAGGTGTCGCCGAGGCCGGTCATGGCGCCGCTTATTATTGGAAGGGCAAAATCCCAGCAGCGGTTTTTTACACGGCAGTCCCTTTCGGTATGACCGCACAGGAGGCGAACGGATGGCTCCACTATGGGGGCGGCCTCGAGTTGTGGCGAGAGCTGTACGCGCCATTCGGCGTAGTGCCCTTTGCCGGCGGTAGCACTGGCGTTCAGATGGCCGGCTGGTTCAATACTCGCCTGAAAAGCCGTGCTGATTTACAGGGCCTGAAAATGCGCATCCCTGGCCTCGCCGGTGAGGTTTTCGATGCGGCGGGCGGGTCCGCCGTCCGAATTGCGGGTGGCGAGGTTTATACGTCGATGCAAACCGGAGTTATTGATGCCGTCGAGTGGGTGGGACCCTATAACGACCGCACGTTGGGTCTGATGGAAGTCGGTGACTATTACTACTACCCCGGTTGGCATGAGCCAGGCGCCATGCTTGAAACTATCGTGAATGAGGAGGCGCTGGCTGCGTTGCCAGATGATTTACAAGCCATAGTGCGGATCGCCGCGCGGGCGACCAATACGGACATGCTGGATGACTTTACGGCCAACAACAGTGAGTCATTACAGATCCTGCTGCGTGAATTTGATACCGAAGTGCTGCCCTTGCCTGAAGACGTATTGGATGCACTCTATGAGAGTAGTCAGAAGGCTATCCAAGCACTGGTTGAGTCGGACCCCATGGCGGCGAAAATTGCGGCGTCTTATTTTGAATTTGCTGAAAAAGTGCGGACTTACCATGAGATTTCGGAACGGGGGTACCTCAATGCCCGAGATCGCTTACTACCCCCGGTAACCCTTACTGCGGGATCGGCCGAGTGAGTTTATTTTCATCTATCGCGACATAAATGAATTCGCCTTCCGTGACTTTCAGGGGCTCGCCATCCTGCTTCGCGTTAATCCAGACCTCCACAAGAATGCGCACAGAACTTCTACCGGTTTCCAGAACATCACAGTAACAACTCACTACCGCGCCAACATGAACGGGCGTCAGAAACGACATACCTTCAATAGCAACTGTTGCCACACGGCCTTCGGCCAGCTCTGAGGCCGTGATGCTGCCCGCCAGATCCATTTGTGACAGCAACCAGCCGCCAAAAATATCACCGTTAGCATTGGTATCCTTTGGCATGGCAATGGTCTGTAGTGCCAGCTCGCCATAGGGTAGAGGGCTAGTATCGAGTTCTTCCACGGACATGGTTGCCTCCAAGGTCTGACTATAAAACTCACCAATAGGTCTGCGCATTGGCGCCGATAGGTTGCCTCGGCGATTATCGCCCCAAAACCTCAGGCAGCCACAGCACGAGGTTCGGCCATCGCCACATCAGCACGAGCAGTAACAGCTGGATTAAGACAAAGGGTAAAACACCGGCATAGATCGCGCGAGTGCTGACGGTGTCCGGAGCCACCCCGCGAAGATAGAACAAGGCAAAGCCGAAGGGCGGTGTGAGGAATGAAGTTTGTAGATTCACTGCGATCATGACACCCAACCAGATCGGGTCAAAACCCATGGATAGCAGAACAGGTCCAACGACGGGCACCACGACGAACGTGATCTCGATGAAGTCCAAAATAAAGCCCAGTAAAAACATGACTAACATGACGACAAGCAACGCCATGTGAGGTCCACCGCCTAACCCCTCAAAGAATGCCTCGATGAGTGCGTCGCCACCAAATCCGCGGAAGACCAGGGAGAAGATGGCGGCCCCGATCAGAATCAGGAAGACCATACTGGTGGTGTAAAGGGTGGACCGGGAAATGTCCTGTAAAATGGAAAACGTGAGCGCACCTCTTGCAAGCGCAAGCAGCAAGGCGCCGGTAGCACCCACGCCCGCCGCCTCCGTGGGTGTAGCGGCGCCGACGAGAATGGAGCCCAGAACCAAGACGATCAATCCAAGTGGTGGCAGCACTGCTTTGATGGCGGCTGCAGAGTCGGTTTTCTCCATTTTGGCGGGGGGTGCGGTGTCAGGTTGCCAGGCGGCGCGCAAGAGCACATATGCCAGATACATCATCACCAGTGTGATGCCTGGCATCATTGCTCCAATAAACAGATCCCCTACCGATACCGTATCAGTATTGATGATGTTCATACGGAGTTGGGCCTGTTGATAGGCACTGGACATGATGTCGCCCAACAAAACCAGAGCGATGGACGGCGGAATGATCTGGCCAAGTGTGCCCGTCGCGCAGATCGTGCCCGTCGCCAGCTGGGGCTGGTAGCCCGCCCTGAGCATGCTGGGCAGGGCGAGCACGCCCATTGTGACGACGGTTGCACCGACAATGCCCGTGCTAGCGGCAAGCAGTGCCCCCACGACAATGACAGCAACGCCAAGCCCCCCCGGCCGCTCGCCGAATAGCCCAGCCATATTGGCCAACAGATCCTCAGATATTTTCGCTCGCTCAAGTACGACGCCCATCAGGATAAAGAGCGGTACGGCCACCAGCGTTTCGTTTCCCATGGTGCCGAAAATACGACCGGTGAGAGCAGTCAGGTAATCGGGATCAAAGTGCCCGATGAGAATGCCGAGCGCGGCGAAGCCCAGAGCGGTGCCCCCCAGGGTCAGTGCGACGGGGAAGCCAAGAAGCAGAATGGCGCATACCGCGACGAACATGGCCAGGGCGAGTTGGCTCTCCATCACCGCGCATCCTTTTGGCGCAATACATCCAGAGCGCTGAGGAGTTGTGACAGCGCCTGTAACGCCAGCAAGGCTGCCGTAGCGGGGATCAGCCCCTTGAGCAGATAGACAAACGGCAATCCGCCCGGTTCAGGAGATGCCTCCCTCGCTGACCAGCTGTCCACAACGTAATCCCAAGACCCCCATCCAATGAGAGCGCAAATCGGCAGCGTGAAAATGATGTGGCCCAGTGCGTTGACCCATGCCTGTTGCCGGGGTGTAAAAGACCGGTAGAAAATGTCGACGCGCACATGCTGATCAGCGCCAAGCGTGACGGCCGCCCCCAACATAAAGATCGCCGCGTGAAGATATTGCACGGATTCCTGCGCAGCGATCGCCCCTGTATTAAAGCCATAGCGCAGCACTACGATCACCAATACCAGCAGGGCCATAACAGGCACACACCATGAGATTGCGCGGCCCAACCAGACAATGCTCGTATCCAGTTTATTGGCCGGGTTTCCGCTTGGTGACATGAGAATCCCACGGTTTTTATCGTCGACGTGCAAGGTTATCATTCCGCCCCAATAGATTGCAGGAGAGGCAGGCCCGTGCTTTCCATACTTTCACCGGCCAAGACGCTGGATTACGAGACCGCCCCGACCACTAAAAAGTCTACCCAGCCCCTGTTCGTTGAGCAGGCGGCATCACTTATCGAGACCGCACGCGAGCTCGATCCTGAGGGTATTCAGGCTTTGATGGGCGTCTCCGAGAAAATTGCGGCGCTCAATCATGAGCGCTTTATGAACTGGCAGCCCGACTTTTCTCTTAGAAACGCCAAACAATCAGTATTGGCGTTTAAGGGTGATGTTTACACCGGTCTTCAGGCTGACACCCTCAGTCAAGACGAGCTGGCCTTCGCGCAGAAGCACCTGCGCATTCTCTCTGGGCTTTACGGGCTGCTCAGGCCACTTGATTTGATGCAGCCTTACCGGCTGGAGATGGGGCTGCCCTTCGAAAATTCAGGCGGAAAAAATCTTTACGAGTTCTGGGGGGAGCAAATCACTCAGACATTGAACAAGCACCTCGAGACCAGTGGTAGCCGGGTGCTGGTCAATCTCGCGTCTAACGAGTATTTCAAAGCGGTCAAACCAAAGTTACTGGATGCTGAGGTGATTACTCCGCAATTCCGCGATTTGAAAAATGGGCAGTACAAGATGATTTCATTCTTTGCGAAAAAAGCGCGTGGCGTCATGGCGCGTTTTATTATTCAAGAAGGTATGAATGATCCAGCGGGGCTCAAAGATTTCAGTGGAGATGGGTACTACTTTAGTGCTGAACATTCCTCGGGAAACGACTGGGTGTTTCTGAGAGATGCTCCGGCTCAGGGGTGAGCGTCTTGCTTGAAGGGTAAGAGCGAGGAGGCCTCTCGCTGATAGGCGCGAACGTGCTCCGATTCCTGCTTGGCAAATTGTGAAACCGCGTCTCGCAGGCGCGCATCGCTGATCCAATGGTTTGAGAAAGTCAGCACAGGTTCGAATCCACGCTGGATCTTATGCTCGCCCTGGGCTCCCGGGTCGAAGCGGGACAGACCAGCCTCGATACAATACTCGATGCCGCGGTAGTAACAGGCCTCAAAATGCAGGTAATCAAATTCCGCTACGCATCCCCAATAGCGCCCATAGAGCGTCGTATCCCCCTCAAAAAATAGCGACGCAGCAACAGGCTGTTGATCCCGCTCGGCAAGGACCATTACCGGGCTCTGGCCTAGGCGCGGGCACGTCTCGGTAAAGAACGCCTCTGTCAAATAACCGCCGTGTCCGGAGCGTTTTGCATAGGTCGTCTGATAGCAGTGGAAAAAGAATTGCCAATGCTTTGACGTTATCTCATCGCCTTTGAGCGTCTTGAGTGACAGCCCTTGCTGGGCGATTCGGTCTCGCTCCCGCCGCAGATTTTTTCTTTTTCGGCTACTGAATCTGTCCAGGAAATCCTGAAAGTCGCGATAGCCCTGGTTAAACCAGTGAAACTGCGTGGTGAGTCTTTGGGGCATGTCGCAGTCACAAAGTTGCGTTGAGCTCACCTCATCAAGAAACAGGACGTGCCAGCTTGAGACGCCCAGCGAATCGGTCAGGCCCTTGACCGCCTCGACAATCGCAGGCGCCCTGATATTGTGGTGATCAACGTGACCCAAGCGCTGTCCCGTCGCAGGTGTGAACGGAACTGCGGTAACCAGCTTAGGGTAGTAACGCAGGCCCATTCGCTGCCATGCATCAGCCCATGACCAGTCAAAGACATATTCTCCGTAGCTGTGGGTCTTTAAGTAAGTCGGCATCATCCCGGCAGGTTCACCCGACAGTTCAATAGAGAGATGTGCGGGCTGCCACCCACTCTCGGTGGTAGTGCATCCCGATGCCTCCAATCCGCGCAGGAAATCCCAGCTTAAAAAGGGGTCACCGTCACCAAAGCACTCTCGCCAAAGGACGGCATCGATCTCGGACATAGACCGATGCAATTTGGCTTCGACAGATTTCACAGTGCTCAGACCGCTACTCCACCTAGCCAAAAGTGCCCGCAGAGACCCAGCAAAATCAGCAGACCGATCCACTTGCTTTGATTAAACGCGGCAAAGCATTGGTTGACGTCTCGGCCCCTGATCAGCCAAAGATGCCTGACGAACATGATGCCGACGGTGACCACTGCCGCGTAGTAGGGCGCCCCGAGATCAAAGGCGACGCCGCATTGCCAAAACGCGATCAGGCAGAGCAACTGCAGAAGGCCGATGACACGCACATCAAGGTCACCGAACAGAATCGCGGTGGACTTGATGCCGATGGACAAGTCATCCTCACGATCAACCATCGCGTATTGGGTGTCGTAGACCACCGTCCATAACACGTTAGCCGTAAACAACCACCACAGCGCCGTGGGAAGGGAGTTGGTGCTGGCTGCAAATGCCATGGGAATGCTCCACGAAAAAGCTAAACCCAGCACCACCTGTGGCCAATGGGTAACGCGCTTCATCAGCGGATACACCATCGCCAGCGCTGCGCCGGCGATAGACAGCTGTATGGTGAGCGGATTGGTCAATGCCACCAGCCCCAGCGCAACCGCCAGCAGTAACAGAAGCAAAGCAAACGCTTCTTTGACCGTAAGCACGCCAGTGACCAGAGGCCGCAGCCGCGTTCGCTCTACATGGCCATCAAGATTCCGGTCAGCTAGGTCGTTCGCGATGCATCCCGCAGCGCGCATGATGACCGCGCCCGCTAAAAAAATGGCTAGCAAGCGCAGGCTGGGATAGCCCTCGTTGGCTAACACCACGCCCCACAGCGTCGGCGCGAGAAGTAAAAACGTTCCGATCGGTTTGTCAAAACGCATGATTTCCACCGCGCCTCGCCATTTGATGACGGTGGGTGAATAAGGGGCGTCAGGAGAGGCAGATTCGGTCAACGTAGGCGGTTCGTCTTGATCGGCTCGACAGTCTAGCGGTGTGCGGAAGGGGATGCGACACCCCGGGATCAGACCCTGGCAAAGTCTGCCCTTGTGCCGGCCCAACGTTGCATTAGTTCCTGCGATTTTTGGGGGTGATGCTGGTACAGGCGAACAGCGATCGCTTGAGCCTCGACCAGTAAAGACTCGTGTTCAGGCAAGCTGGCGATTCTAAACTCGGCCATACCGGTTTGGCGCGTTCCCAGTAATTCGCCGGGACCCCGGATTGCCAAGTCAGCCTCCGCTACCACAAAGCCGTCTTGGGATTCTTGCAAGACCTGTAGCCGCCGTTGGGCCGTGTCCGAGATTGGCTGGCGAAACATCAATAAGCAGTGGCTGTCGATGGCGCCGCGCCCCACACGGCCTCTTAATTGGTGGAGCTGCGCGAGGCCCAGTCTCTCGGCGTTATCGATAATCATCAAGCTCGCATTGGGCACGTCCACGCCAACCTCGATGACGGTTGTCGCTACCAGCAGCTGGAGCTGCCCCTCTTTGAACTGAGCCATTGTGCTCGCTTTTTCAGCGGGCTTTAGTCTGCCATGGACAAGGCCAATACGAATGTTTGGCAGTGCCTCGATCAGTCGATCCCGGGTCGCCTCGGCCGCCTCAATATCCAACGTATCGCTCTCTTCAATCGCCGTGCAAACCCAATACGCTTGGCGACCCTCCTCGCACGCTGCCCCCACCCGGCGGATAACGGCGTCTCGCCGATTGTGGTCGATCAGGGTGGTCGTGACCGGTTGGCGGCCCGGCGGTAATTCATCGATGACCGAGCAGTCCAGATCGCCGTAAGCCACCATCGCTAAAGATCTGGGGATGGGGGTGGCGGTGAGCGCCAGTTGATGCGGATGCATCTCGCCTGACCCCTTATCGGCCAACGACAACCGTTGGTGGACGCCGAAGCGATGTTGCTCGTCAACGACAATCAGCCCCAGATTTTTAAACTCTACGTCATCTTGAAAGAGCGCATGGGTGCCAACAACAATAGGGACTCTGCCTGAAGCCAGCTCTTCTAAAACGCCAGCTCTTGCTTTCCCCTTGGTGCGTCCGCTGAGCCAGGCTACAGGCTGTCCGAGTGGCTCAAACCAAGCTGACAGGTTGGCGTGATGTTGCTCGGCGAGGAGCTCGGTGGGTGCCATAAACGCGACCTGATATCCCGCACCAATGGTATCCAGTGCGGCCCTCGCGGCGACCAGTGTTTTGCCTGATCCCACGTCTCCTTGAACTAATCTCAGCATGGGCAGGTGCTTTGCCATATCTGCAGCGAGTTCTTGCGCAACGCGGTCCTGTGCGGCCGTTGGAGTGAATGGCAGGCTTTTCAGAAACTGCTCCGCCATGCTTGAAGCCGGGGGTATTGACGGGGCTTTATGCCGTCTCTCACTGTCTCGCACGCCCTGAACCGTCAGCTGATGCGCGATCAGCTCCTCCTGCGCTAACCGCAGCTGGGCGGGATGGTTGCCATCCCGGATCTGGCTCAACTCTGCGTTTGGCGGTGGGTTATGCAGGAAAGCGATTGCCGCAGCCAGGGTAATACGATCTTCAATGATGTCGTGTAGCAGATCCACAGGGGGGTTGTTCTCTAAAATTGATAGCGCCTGCCTGCAAAGCTTGCGCCACGTGCTTTGCCCCATACCGCTGACTGTAGGGTAGATGGGCGTCAGCGCTGCCTCGACCAAGCTCGTACCCTCGCCCAGCCGATACTCCGGATGAATCATGTCGATACCACCCCCAACCCGACGCGGCGTCCCAAATGCTTGAATAACGGCACCTTGCCTGAATTGCGATACCTGTGCCTGACGAAAATGAAAAAACCGAAGGGTCAACAGCCCGGTGCTGTCTTCTACCTTCACCAACAGGCTGCGGCGGCGACCCGAGGTGACCGCGGCGGCTCGCACCTCGCCCTCAACTAACGCGTCCAGCTGGTCCCGCAGCCCGGCAATGGGCGTGATGCGGGTTCTGTCCTGATAGCGATAGGGAAAGTGGAACAGCAAATCTTCCAGGGACTGGATTCCGATATCGGCCAGTCGGGTCGACATTTTTTCTCCGACACCGCGCAGCGAGGTGACGGGTTTTTGAAGGATAGATTGGCTCAAACGCGCCCCGTGCTACAGAGATCTCGTGCTACGCTCACATCTTAGCCATTCTTTTACAAAGCCGTGAAGTCATGCAGGTGCTCATTCTTGGTTGTGGTGATATCGGAACCCGAGTGGGATTGACGCTCGTTGATTCTGGCTGGCGCGTGGCTGCAGCAAGGCGCCAACCAGAGTGCCTGCCTGAGTGTTTTGA
>Ga0255767_1001343_pt1 | contig 21930 bp, 18 predicted proteins | sample 071ome_24_FD_179967 | JGI IMG/M metagenome (GOLD analysis project Ga0255767, IMG submission 179967) | Coastal salt marsh microbial communities from the Groves Creek Marsh, Skidaway Island, Georgia - 071402CT metaG (version 2) | ecosystem: Environmental > Aquatic > Marine > Intertidal zone > Salt...
GCCAAAGAACTTTTCCCAACATAGACCAAACGCATTTGACTATTCCCTTGAAAGCCACACTTCGTACATCTGGCCCTGCGCAGCACTTCAACTGAGGTAATGTCCTCGCCATACTCTTTCAACAAAGCGGAAACTGGAACCATGGCATTGTGACGGCACTTATCGTTCTTACATTCAATGTAAAAGTGGTGAGACTTATTTCGTTTTAACTGGATCATAGCAGTATTGTATTCAGATTCGCAGTAAACACCAACAGCTGACCACATATAGTGGCTCTACACTTTCATCTGCTACAAATGAGTATGCCTAATTTGCAGCTAAGTCCTATTTCTGTACTTGTTACTTGCCATTGTTTATTTACTTTAAATAAAAAATGCACCATCTGGAGAGCAAAAATGTACGAATTAAAACCAGCTATTAGCGCCATTGTTATTTCACTAATTGTCTTTGGCTCAGTCACTGCAGAGTAAGGCGCTGAAACACGCCTGTTGGAAACAAATAAATGTGTGGAATGTGATCTTAATAATGCAGAATTAGAAGGGGCAGAGCTCAGACGGGCAGACTTTAGTGGAGCGTATTTGTATCGGGCAAACTTAGAGTACGCTGATCTTCGTGGCGCTAACTTTACTAGTGCAGATCTGAGTAACGCAAGATTACGAGGGGCAGACATTAGAAACGCAATCTTCAATTGTGCGATCTTGAAATACACTAACTTTGGTGATGCTGATTTAAGTGGAGCAAGCTTTGTAGATGCCAAATTAAGAGGTGCGAGGTTCGCAAATACTAAAGTCGATGGTATACAGTTTTAACTCAGTTGGATTTTTATATTAACAAATTTTTTTGCAATGGTTGGATTGTTGCTCATCTATCTTGGACTATCCAAATGCGATCAGCATTGTGCAGGCTACAAGTAAAAGTGCCATTGTAGTGTTAAATATTTTGAAAGCTCGTTCACTATGTATGACTTTTCCGATAGCCGTCCCGAACACTGTCCATGTAACTGAGGAGAAAATATTAAATACGGCTAACAGAATGAACAGTGGTAAAAGTTGAGGTATTAAGGAACCTGAGCTTGATAATTGCGAACCCATAATACTTAATAAAAAAGAGAGACTTTTAGGATTTATTATTTGAAACATAAATGCAGGGATAAATGTCAATGGTCTTGAGTTGCCTCGGACGATATGTCTTCCTCCAGTTGCTATACGCCATGACAAATAAAGTAGGAACAACACACTCAAAACTTTCATTAGACTTATAATTTCAGGGAAGCCGTTGATCATCGCCTCAAGACCGAAGCCTGATGCTATAACCATCATGGCAAAACCTAGTATGACACCAAACATATGAGGCAACGTTTTAGAAAAGCCAAAATTGGCACCTGATGCTGCTAGTAACAAGTTATTTGGCCCTGGCGTCATAGATACAATTGCAACGAACATGATTGTTCCCCATATCGTTGCATCAACCATTTTAAAATCCCTCTTTTCCTCAAACTGATTAGCAGCCATAAAATCAAAATCGTCACAGCTAAAAAGCACGAAATCTTCGATTATAAAAGCCTTAGTTTCGAAGAGAAGTATAAGGGTAATTGGTCGCATTGTTCTAATTTATTTAGCATATATCCTCGAATTGGGGGAAGGTTCGATAGCGACAGGAGTGCGCTAGGACTGCTTTTTAATGTAGCCAACAGGGAAAGATAGTGGCCTACCCCCACCAATTTAACAAAACCCAAGACGGGAATTGACCCCGCAAACAATGAGCATCAAACATTTTTGTTAGAGAGAGTTCTTCGGCTCTGACAGAAAGTGCTGTAAACAAACATAGCCAAAAAGATGTAGAGGTTTACTGGTGAGATCTGACTATAATGTTTACTAAATCGAATTTAATAAAAAATGGAGTACCGTCATTAGTTGCTTTTATAATTCTTTATTTCTTAGGTGATAGGTATGTGCTTCCTGCTGTATTCAGTGCCACAGATAGCGGCAATATGAATTTATTGATATGGCTTGCCATTGATGCAGCAATGTTATTATCAACGTTCTACGGAACTAGATGGGCACTTTTCAAGTTTGGCCTTATCGACAATTGGCTAAGTAAGTAGAGGTTTATTGGTGACGGTACTAGAGAAATTTACCGAAGGTATAACCAATCAAGATTTGCCTCTTCTAGAAAGCCTATTGCAGAACTTGAACAGCAATCAATCCAGTCTGGCGACTGATGAGTTTTTAAAAGAGCGTCAGAGCGTGATGAGGTTATCTGTTCGTGAGCTGACAGGAACTGTGGTGCTCTATAAAGACCGGCTCGAGGTTACGCTCTCTGACAATATCACCCAGCGTTTGAAATTGAGCACGCCCGTGCACTGTTCATATCCTATAGAGCCCCGTAGTGTTGGAAAGAGAAATAAGATAATCTTAAGCGATGCCCTCCAACAGCACCCTAATCAGGAGCTTATATTATGCACCGCTCGTAGCTGGAAATGGTATCAAGATTTAACCAAGGGCAAAGTTAAATCGCTTCAAGAGCTTGCTAAGATGGAGCGAACAAGCGTTGAAACCATCACTCGGAATCTTCCACTTTCCAGTCTAAAGCCCGATCAGATCGAAAGGCTCTTAAAGGGACAGAACACGCCTGATCTAAGTGTTGCAAAGCTGATTAAAAACTACGCATTACTGTAGGCCTTTCTCAACTCCATACACCATGTTTTGCGGGAGATAACCTTGTGTTTATGGCCTGAATTGCGGCACGTTTGTGCTCACATAAATGCTCTAAGGATAATGCAATGGTAAAAGGCTTAAACATATCAAAGGGATGTAACTGAGCTACTGTAAATGGCTGTTTTTGGAGAGGTTAGTGGCGCACCGGGGATGCAACCAAACTTATATAAGGTTATTTATTATCAATAGGTTATAGGTTACTATTTCAGAAAAGTGGTCCCGAAAGCGGTCCAAGGGCGTACGAAGAAGCTTTTTGATCTCGCCTACGCATATGGGACTTACGGTATAACTCCAACACCCTAGGGTTTTATAACTTACATCTACCCTCTTTCAATGAGCAGGTCTTCTACGTTCCTCAGAGAGAGTGGAACCCTTACATACAGCATAAATGCAAGTTGGATGACGTCTGGACTTGTTTTGAAATAGCGGAATGAGACTCAATTGGGCGTAGCTGGGTAGCTAATTGCCAGACTTAAAGGAAAGAGGTTTACTCTGACAGGACTTTCCATGAAGTTTCAAGGTTCTTCGGTACCGATATCTTCTTTGCGTTTTACAATATAGGCATCCAATTCTTCGCGAATAGCAGGATCTAGGGTGGGTTCCTCATAGTCGCGCAACGCCTGCTGCCAAAGCTCGGTGGCGCGATTCAAGGCGGTCTTTGACCCTGCCGCTTCCCAGGCGCCATGATTCTGCCAATCCGACAGCATTGGAGCATAAAACGCCGTCTCATAGCGCCTCATTGTATGATCGGTGCCAAAGAAATGCCCACCTGTGGGAACATCCTTGATCGCCTCCAGACCTAGCTCGCCTTCGTCGAATTTGAGCGGCTTGAGAAACTCCATCATGTTTTGCAGGATTTCAACGTCCATGATGAATTTTTCATAAGATGCGGTCAGCCCACCCTCTAGCCAACCGGCCGCGTGATAGATCAGGTTCGCCCCTCCCAGCACGCCCCCCCATGTCGCCATCATGGTCTCATAGGCAGCCTGAAGGTCCACCGCGTTTGACGCATTGGCGTTCGAAGTGCGATAAGGCACGCCGTAGCGTCGGCACAACTGGCCAGAGATCATATTGGCCTTAGTGTTCTCAGGCGTACCAAAGGCCGGTGCACCCGAGCGCATATCGACATTAGACGTAAACGAACCGTACATCACAGGCGTGCCAGAGTTTACCAACTGGGTCAGTGTGATCCCAAATAATGCCTCGGCATTTTGCTGTGCCAAGGCGGCGGGCAGAGTTACAGGCGTCATCGCCCCCATCAGCGTGAAAGGCGTTATTGTTACAGGCTGGCCATGTTCCGCCATCGCGATCAGACCGTCACCCATAGAATCGTCGAAGAGGCGCGGGGAATTGACCGAGATGATGGTGATCAATCCTGGATCACCTCGCATCTCTTCGACGCTTATGCCCCGAGCTATGGCCATCATGTTAATGCCATCCAACGCCCGCGCGCGCCCAATCGCGGTGGCATGAAAGCTGAGATCGCTATAGTTTAAATTAGCGTTATAGGTATCCAAATGCCGGTTATTTGCTGGCATTTCCAGCGGAGCTGTCACCTGGTTCCCGATCAGATGAATCGTATTGAAATGATGTGCAAGCTTGATGAAGTTGCAATAGTCGTCGTAATTGCCGGTCCGTCGCCCATTGATGCAATCATGCACATTGGGCGGTCCGGCCACGAGGCCAAAGTTGATATTCTGCTCGCCGATGGTGATCTGTTTGGCTCGGTTGCGCGAGGTCAGCGTGAATTTAGACGGGACGGTTTTCAGCGCCTCAGAGACGATGCTTTCATCTAAACGGATGGTTTTCGTATCACGATCTACAATGGCACCGGCCTGCTCAAACAGTTCCATGACATTGTCGCCCATCACACGAATGCCCGCCTCGGACAGGATGCGGATCGAAGTCTGGTGTAGCTTCTCCAACTGTTCCTCGTCCAGAAGCTCCATTTTCGGAACTCCGTTGATCACATTCTGCCAGGGGAGTTGCTGGATGCTTTCAGAGCTGCGGTTGCTTCTCCCACGGCGGCCACCGCTGCGCCGTTCACGTGCCATTTTTAATATCCTCGCTCAGGATTGACGATATTTACCAGCACTTCGCCATTGCGATAGCGCCACAGATTATCAGAAAACATCTCAACCGATTTCAGATCCCAACCGTCATAAACGGATGAGCAATGCGGTGTGATGATCACATTCTCAAGGCCCCAGAGCACATGATCCGCGGGCAGCGGCTCTACCGAGAAGACGTCCAGAGCCGCCCCACGGATCGCATTGGATTGTAGGGCTGAGACCAGCGTGGCTTCGTCAATAACGCCGCCACGCGAGACATCAATAATAACCGCTTCGGGCCTCATCGCAGCAAAGCTGTCGGCTCCCACCAGCCCGCGCGTGGTGCTAAGCAACGGCACGCAAACCACAATGAAATCGGCACGGGCCCATAGATCGGGCAAGGCCTTTATTCCGTGAACTTCGTCTACATTAGGCGTATCCTTAGGGTGAGCGCGCACACCGATTGTTGACAATCCCTGCGCTTTGGCCCGCGCTGCTACCGCCTGACCTGTCTGGCCCAACCCCAGGATCAGAACCGACTTGCCATCAATCGGCTCGACTATGCCCGAGACCCATTCGCGTCGGCGTTGCGCGGCCCGAAACTGTGGCAGCCCCAGCGTAAAATGGAACATCGCGCCAAGTGCATATTGTGCCATCATGTCGGCGGCCACACCGGCTGCATTAGTCACGGTCACCGCATTAGGATCCCACGGGCTCATATGATCTGTGCCCGACCCGCCAACCGATACCCATTTCACCGATGGCGCCTCGAGCAGGTCTTGACGCGGAAATCCGGGCGTGCCGGCAAAGCGAACCGAATAGACCACCTCAGCCTGTGTGTCGGCGATCATGTACGGCAGAGCCTTGTAGCTGTCGCAGCTGTGGATTTCCAGATCGGGGTGGTTTCTGGTCAGAATGTCCTTAGCAGCGACGGGATTGTCGGTGTGCAAGATCGTGATGGGGGATTTCATTTAAGCGCTGCCTCGCTGAATTCAGTTATAGCCGTCGTGATGACCTCGGCAAGAAATGCGGTTGCCGCGATTTCAGAGAAAACTGGAAATCCGGGCGGACGATTTTGCGTGTCACGCCACAAGGTCGCCTCGACATTTCCAACGCGGGTTTGCACGACCTGCCCCACCCCAAAGGTACGCGGGGAAAGATCAACCGAGCAGATCTTGGCCATCAGATACTCAATACGGGGGCCGCAGAGATGCATCCAGGCACGGGTCTCTTCGCGCCAAGCATTGTAGTATCCTTTGGGCGCAGACGCCGCGTGCCCGGCTGCGCCCAAGGCGTCAGCGCGCTCGATTAACACAAGGTCCTCCTTATCCCGTGGGGCGCATCATAGATCAACGCGCCGAGGTCCGAGAATTTCGAATTGGCCGATGTCAGCCGCAGCACAACATCGCGAATGGCCCCAGCCCGTTTGTCACCCAAAGAGGGTGCAGCAAATTCCATGAATTTCTCCTCGACCTCGTAACGCTCCATGGGCGCTTCGGGTCCGCCGCGCGCATGCACGTCGCCCGAGTCGAACACGCGCCCATCTCTGGCTGTGATCGTAACATCAGCAATACGGCTTTGGGGGAAGCGGTCTGAGTGGCGCGCGACCTCCGAGACCGATATACGTTCAACAATCGAAGCAACAAAGGAATCCGACAAGCCCACACCGGTTATATGTTCCACGCCGATCCGACCATATGCAGCCATCGTTGCCACTGCAAAGGGCAGCGAGTACTGCGCCTTGGAAGTATCATCCGGCATGCCCTGAAACAAGGAGGCGCCCTCGTGAAAAGTATTCACCTGAATGGCTTCGATCTGCTCCACGGTCAGGTCATTTTCTCGGATCAGCGCACTGGTTGCATCGATTGCGGCATGGGCCCAGCGGCAAATAGGATAGGGTTTCACATATTGGTGCTCTATTTGCCAGAACTGACCCAAATCTTGCCAATGCTGTGCGACCTCATCTGCTTCAATTGTGATGGCGGGGGCACCAGTGAAACCGTTCTCGGCCAGGATTGCAGCAGATATGCCCGCCAGCGCGCCCCAACCGGATCCATCATGCAGCATGGTCGGATTGGCAATTTCGCGCATCATCTGGCTGCGTGGGCCATGATATTCAGCGATACCCATAGCCTGGCGCAACTGCCCCCTGTTCAACCCTCGCAATCGCGCAGCAACAGCAACAACACCAAGCGCATTCCAAGCCCCCGATGTATGGTAATCATTGACAGTATCATGCAGTGATATCCCCGCCCGCCCTGCGATATCATAACCAATGACCACAGCAGCCAGAGCTTCCGGCCCAGGCAAATCGTCGATAGTTTCAGCGATAGCCGCCAGGGCAGGAATGACTGCGACGCCGATATGGCCCTTGCTTGGGTTATATCCATCGTGCCCATCCAGATTGTCGGTCTGAGTGGCGGCGGCATAAGCAGCACCAGCCACACTGACCCGACGGCCATCAAAAAGCATCCGAGCACTCAGCGCTGGCTCACCCGTGCCATAAAGAGCAAACGCACTATCGCGCGCGATTCGCCCTGCCTCCATGGGCCCAGATCCAATTGTAATACCCAACGTGTCCAACATCATCAGCGCCGCAGTTTCGAGCGCCGACTCAGGTATACTCTTTGGTCCATTACACAAGATGAAGTCTGAAACTCGTTGCAACGTATCTACCACGCATCACCTGTCATACTATAGATTAGGGTTTTCACTGTTAGTCACCTCTGATATCTGTTTGATCGCAGTAAAGCACGAAAACAAATTACGGTCACTGACGCAGTTTTTTTTTTGTTATATATCTGTTCTTTTCATCGAAAAAATGGCAGCGTTAAATTGTAAACCTCAGAAAACTGAGGGATAATCCGACGTGGTACGTTACGAGTAGTTGCAAAATGATGAACTTACCCCATCTGACATTTCTTCGGTCCTTCGAAGCTTCAGCGCGACATCTCAGTTTTACCAGCGCCGCGGAAGAATTAAATTGCACTCAATCCGCAGTCAGCAATCATGTCCGTTCGTTAGAAGAATTTCTCAAAAGACCTCTGTTCACACGCCATCCGAGATCCTTATCTCTAACAGATTTGGGGCTAGCATACCTGCCCTCAGTCCGGCATGCTCTCCAGGAGATCGACGCAGCGACTCGGTCGGTCGTTCAACGTACACATTCCCAGACTGTCTCCATTTCCTGTCCTTTCAGTCTTGCGGAAAACTGGCTCCCGGAGGTTATCCAAAGCTTTTCTGAAAGCCATCCGGATATCGCATTGACAGTCCATGGCACAATATGGTCGGACGTAGAAGCCAACGTATCGGACATTTCGATAACTGCAAATCATGTGGATGATGTCACTGAAAACTTGACCCGCATGTGGATCGACAAGCTGACCATCGTTTGCTCACCTGATTTCAAGGTTGGAGCTAAAACCCTGAAAGACCCACAACAACTGACCGGCGCACGATTGATTCATATTTTGGGCCGATCCGCGTATTGGGAGAAAGTGTCGGCGCATTACGGGCTTGAAGACTTAAATCTAAAAGACGGTGCGCGAACCAACGCATCAAACTTAGCTCTCGAATTGGCAGCAAAATCGCAGGGCTGTCTAGCATTGCCAAAATTGTTGGCGAGACCTTATTTGGAAAAAAATCTACTGACCGAACCGATGCAATTTGATCTGGACAGCCCATGGGCGTACTATATCAAAGTCAGGGACAAGCCTGTCAAACCTGCCGTTCGCCTTTTTCAAGAGTGGCTATTGTCATCTGTGGAAAACGCACATACCCAAGGTGCCAACCTCGACAAAAGCATTCCCACAAAAAAACCTAGATCGTAGCTTTTGACAGAACGCGAAACAACTTTTGACCGTTGCAAGCTCCGCGTGTTTTCTGAAAGCTCATGATAAAGCCTGACACTTCAGGATTTTCTTCTAAATTGGTTTCTAACTAGACGGATAGTTATCGGAAAAGCCACCCAATCTTCGTCGAAGTTGAGATGGTGACTCGCCAAATCTGGTAACAAAAACTTTCGCAAAGTGACCGCTTGATATGAAACCACATGCAACTGAGATTTCAGTAATACTCAAATTAGATTGAAGAAGAAGTCTATGTCCTCGATCTAATCTAAGCCTAGTGTAGAATCTCTTTGGAGAGGTTCCAAGGTACCGTTGAAATAGACGTTCCAATTGACGTACTGAAACACCCGAACATTTGGTCAGTTTAGTGTTAGAAACAGGCTCTTCAAGGTTCGCCATCATTAAATCTAGCACTGGGCGTAGTCGTGGGTTTTGTATCCCTATAAAGTCCGCTGAACCCACTCTTGCAGCTTGCTGTAACGCACTGATTTCATTATAATTAAGTCTGGCCGCGACCCGGTTGGAGAGCTGTTGCCCTCCCCACCTTGCAAGTAATGACAGAATCAAATCAATAGAAGCCGTGCCACCCGCTGTGCTATGCAATCGACCATCTAGAACAAATGGTCGCTCCGTGAGTTCTACCTCCGGAAATTCCTCACAAAATGCATCACGATTCTCCCAATGTATTGAGGTCTTTTTTCCACTTAACAACCCGGCTCGAGCCAAAACATGTGCAGCGGTGCACAGTCCTCCTATATCTCTGCCCAATCGATATTGAAGGCGCAACCAATCTAACAAAGCTCGGGAACAATACTTCCAAACATCTACACCACCACAAACAAGAACAATTTCATCAGACGCAATACTTCCTAGTGGTCCATCAACTTGCACACAAGTTCCAAGAGAACTCATCACATTCTCACCATCAAGGGTGAGCACTCGCCAAGAAATTCCAACGTTTTCCTGTTCTTGATTTGCCGCCCGAAGCGTTTCTAGAGCAGAGACCAAAGATAGCGCACTATATTCAGGGACTAGGACAAATACAAACCTCGGCAAGGATAGTCCTCCCCGTACTTTGGTTTTCTTGTGCGTCTCCTTAGTCATCCGAAAATGGGTATTTTAATTGCCCGGCTTTGCCTAGCCCAAAGCCACAAAATTCGTGAGGAGTTTTTAGCTGCTTTGGCCTATATTTTTTTGCGAGTTGTGTGGCTGAATTAGAGCCAAATACTGGAGCCTTATCTACCTTGCGGACTAAATACTCCTGGCGTTAGCTGGTTTATGGTTTAGTGAGTTTCGAAGAAACCAGAAATGTAAGGTGACACGAATGTTCCGTAAATACGAAGTATGGTAGCTTATTCGCTGCCCAAGTTAAACACTAAGAACTACAGCAGTATGCTTCAGAGATAGTCGAACAAAGTACCCGGAACATTTCCATGGCGAGGCAAACCGAGCGCGTGCATCAGAGCAAACATCATGGCTTGGTTTGACGTCAGCACGGGTTTGTCCAGCACGGCCTCGATCCGATCAACGACTTCGACCGAGCGCATGTCGGTACAGCTCAGGACAATGGCCTCGGCTTCTGGATGGTCAGCCTCACAGGCCAGATCGAATACTTCGTCCGGTGTCAACTCACCCTGACCATAATTACCTAATTCACGACCGATATTGGTGCATTTGACTGTAGTTATTTGGTTCTGAGACAGAAACGCGACCGCCTTAGTGTTGATTTCCTCCAGATAGGGGGAAGAAAAGCTGACCTTGCTTAGTCCAAGCACCTTGATCGCATGCACCAATGCGCCAGCAGCAGTAAAGGATAATGCCCCAGATCCAGCCTTGATGTCGTAGGCCAGTTGTACATCAAACGAATGCCCATGGGTCAGCGTGGCCGAGGTGCATCCATACAGCACTACATCGGGCCGGACACCAGAAATCATTTTTAGATCATGGCTGATGTCCGAGGCCCCGAGACCTGCCATCTGATCTGAGCCCGGAATTTTGTCTACTTGATAGCCGCCCATGCGTTGAAAATGCACCGTTGTGTCGGGGCATCGCATAAGTATCATATCTGGCTCAAGATTGGTGTTGGTGAAAGGCACCAACACGCCGATCTTTGCACGAGTGCGGGTTTCATATGTCATGCCTTTACCTCCTCTAATATATCCAGACATCGGCGCATAATGTCTTCTGAACAGATGGTTGCACGCAGGCAATCGGAGAGGCCATAGCCACCCATTCCACGCATCATAAACCCAGCACTGCGCAAAGCCTCATCCGCCCGTTGCGCCGCATTGGAATCAGCAAAACGGATTAAAACGAAATTCGTATGACTTTCCGGTATGAATAGTCCCAAGCCCCGGCACCCTTCAGCAAAGCGATCTCGTATCGCAGCCGTCTGTTCGACATTGGATCTCAAATGAGCTTGGTCACGCATGGCTACGGCCGCCATAGTCTGTGATGGAATAGAGATATTATTGGGGTTCAATAGCTTTCGAACCTCCAACCCAATAGCGGTTGGGAAATATCCCCAACCTACACGAGCACCTGCCAGACCATACGCTTTGGAAAAAGTCCGTGTGACCACTGTGTCTCCACGCGCTGTCAACGCAAAAATCTCAGCCGGGTCCTGATGGTCATCCGAAAATTCTGCGTAGGCCTGATCGACAATCAGTAGGCAATTGTCAGGTAATCCATCACGCAACCTTAGTATCTCGGCATTGGGGATGATTGTACCAGTGGGATTGCCTGGGTTGCAAACAAAGACGATGCGCGTCTCTGGATGAACATTGGCCAATATATCGTCAACGGAGACCTTCAAATCGATCTCACGCGCTTTAACGTAATCAGCTTGGACCTGCGCTGTTGCGGATGCAGCATATGCATAACCATAGTCTGTCCCCAAGACGCGATCACCTTGTCCGGCAAATGTCCGGATCAGACACCCGATAAGCTCCATTGAGCCCGACCCACACAGTATTTGATCAGGGTTACCACCGTGAACTTCTACGATTGCCTCGCGCAAATCTTGCCAAGCAGGATCAGGATAGAGCGGCATCTGGTCCAGCACGGCTTTCGCCGCATCAATGGCTATTGAACTCGCGGGGAACGCACTTTCATTCTGAGCTAGTGAAATCACGTCATCCCCGAGGTCGGCCAAGGCATAAGCTGCCATGGCTCGCACGTGTTCTACGGCACGGATCATGATAAGCCCCCATAGTTTTTTAGCCCTTCTTTGGTCACCAATCCTCGCTTGAGATCGAGCGCAATAGCCTCCGGATTTCGCTCTGCAGGGTTGCCAAAGCCACCGCCACCGGGTGTGTCAAAGATCAGATAATTTCCAGCTTCAACGCGCAGTTCGCCTTTTCCTGGGATATCACTATCGCCGTCGCGGAACCGGATGCGTCCCGGTGCGCCAGGATGGCCACCCATGCGACCTAGGGCCGGAAACTTCAACCGCTCTACCGACAAGAACACGATGAAAGGCGCATCATTTGACGATGTCATTTCGATCCTCTGTCCCAAGCCACCACGGTATTTGCCAGGACCACCAGAGTCGGGCAGCAATTCGCGCCGCCAAATGACGACCGGGGCTACGCCCTCGGTGATTTCCACCTGTGACCCGAAAACCCCCGAGGGGTACGCCGTCGCAGACAACCCATCAGCGTTAGGGCGCGCGCCGGTACCACCATTGTGCACCGGCTCAATGGCAAACTCTCGTCCTTTATTTGCTGCCACCTCGGGCGCATGGCGCATCGGCAGGTCGAACATGCAGCTTGCCCCCTCGGCCGGGACTTTGTCCGGCAAAGCCCGATGCAAACACCCTAAGACAAGGTCGGGTGTTACCTGGCCCAATGTGTGACGCATGGCCACGGGGGCAGGGTGCTGCGCGTTCAGAATACAGTTTTTTGGGCCATCCACGGTGAAAGGTGCTAGTGAACCCGCATTGTTCGGAATATCGGGACCCACCAGACAACGCAGCGCGAACACCGTGTAGGCCGTAGCATAGTTCAGCGGGACGTTGATGCCTTTCTTGGATAACCCGGATGTGCCATTGAAATCTACGTGCATGCTGTCTTTGGTCACGGTTAGTGTGGCATGCAACTCCAGTTCGTTCTCATACCCATCCATTTTGAGCATATTTTTGTAGACGCCCGGGGGCACTTCGGCAATCGCTTCCAAAGTGCCCTTGCGCGAGGTCTCAATGATATAATCTCCAATTTCAGAGAGATTATCGATATCAAACTCTTCCATCATCGCAATCAGACGGGTCGCGCCAGCCTCACAACAAGTGATAAGCGCATAAATGTCGCCTTCATTGGCGGTAGGTTCGCGAGAGTTTACGCGAACGATGTCCATTAAAAGCGCATTGAGCGTCCCTTCCTCCACCAGTTTGCAAGGTGGGATCATAAGGCCTTCATCATAAACATCGCCCCCCTCTGGCCCCATACCAAGGCCCCCAAGGTCGACCAGGTGAGAAGTGCAGGAGGTAAACCCCACCACCTTACCATCCTTGAAAGCAGGCATCATCAACAGGAAGTCATTCAAGTGCCCCGAGGCCAGCCAGGGATCATTGGTCATGTAGATGTCGCCTGGCTTCATGTCTTGAAGTGAGAAGCGGCTCCGTAGGTGCAGTACCGCTTCGGCCATCGTGTTGATGTGACCAGGTGTGCCGGTAACTGCCTGAGCCAGCATTCGACCATCAATGTCAAAGATACCGGCCGAAATGTCGCCACATTCGCGAACAATCGGCGAAAAGGCTGCGCGGATTAATATCTGCCCTTGCTCTTCAACGACTGCTAATAGGCGGTTCCACATGACTTGCAGGCGAGCAGGAGAAAGATTAGCGGCCATTATGCGCCTCCTTTCTGGTCTTGGATCAGGACAAGATTTCCAATCGCATCAACATGCGCTGAGAAGTCGGCAGAAACAAGTGTGGTTGTTTGTGGTTCGTGAATTAGCGCGGGGCCCGCAATATGGTCGCCTGGGAAAAGATCGGCCCGGGCGACAAAGGCAGCCTCTTTGGACGTGCCATCCACATCACATGAAATCACTCGGGTTTCGGAAACGGCAAATTTCGTGAGCGCTAGTGCCTTTGGTGCGGACTGTACATCCTCATGTTTCGTGGCCACGCGCACTGACCAATTGAGAATTTCAATTTTCATCCCTGGAACCGGCCGCGAAAATTTTTTGCGATACTCTTCCTCAAAAGCAGCGGTCAGAGTAGTAACATCCAAGTGTAACAATTGGCGGTTCGGCAAGGCGATTTCAATCTCATGACCCTGACCACTATAGCGCATGAAGGCGGCGCGCTGTACCTCTATATCTGCATTCCCAGCACCTTGGGCAACGACGGCTTGAGCTTCGGAGACCATGTCGTCGAATAGCACATTGATACCGCCAACGTCCATGCTGTCCAAGAGTGCATAGCGCGATCTTACAATTTCAAATGACACTGGTGCAAACAGGAAGCCAACAGCAGAACCAACGCTGGGATTGGGCGGGATCATAATGCGCGAAACGCCTGCGGACCGCGCGACGCGAGTCGCATGAAGTGGACCATTGCCTCCAAAAGCGATCATAGTCCGAGGGCCCAAATCCTTACCGGATTCCACGGCGTGCATCCGACCAGCAGAAGCCATGCTTTCATCAACAATCCGGCTGACCCCATCTGCCGAGCCCACCGCATCAAGATCAAGCTTAGCTCCAATCACTCTGGTCAATGCTTCTATTGAGCTTTCAGGGTTGAGCTCGATATGACCCTCGGCGAAGATCTCAGGGGTAATATAGCCCAACGTGATGTCGCTATCGGTGACGGTGGGTTCGGTCCCGCCACGCATAAAGGCCACGGGGCCCGGCTCAGAGCCTGCTGATTTTGGTCCCACTGTAAGGCGACCCAACCGGTCGACCCCCGCGATAGATCCGCCGCCGGCTCCAATTTCAATCATTTCAATGACCGGGATGCGCACCGGCATACCAGAGCCTTTGATGAATCGGGCCGCGCGCGCGATCTCAAATGAGCGCGAGGTATGCGGACGGGCATTGCCTATCAGGCACAGCTTTGCCGTGGTGCCGCCAACATCGAAAGATAGCACTTCATCCAGCCCTGCGCGGGCCGCAATACGCGCTGCTAAAATGGCGCCACCTGCTGGGCCGCTTTCGACTAGGCGGATCGGGAAGCGTACAGCCGTTTGTACCGTGCACATACCTCCGCCAGCTGTCATCATCAGGATCGGGCAAGAGACGCCCAGTGCCTCAAAATGTACAACAAAACGCGCGAGATAGCTTTCCATCAACGGCTGGATATAGGCATTGGCTACCGTGGTGCAGAGCCTATCAAACTCACGCGCTTCTGGACTTACTGCAGATGAGATGGATATCTTTAAATCCGGGCGGTGTTCTGTGAGAAGGTCCCGCAGACAGATTTCATGAGCCGGATTGGCATAGGCATGAATGAGGCAGATAGCGATGGCCTCGGCCCCACTTGCATCGATCTGGGCTACAAGCGTATCGATGGCAGTTTCGTCCAATGGGACTAAGATATCGCCTTCTGCTGACATTCGTTCGCGAATGGTAAAAGACCGCTCCCTGGGCACCAGCAGGTCAGGCTTTTCCAGATTGATGTCATATTGTGAATAGCGTCGCTCGTACCCGATATCTAGGATATCGCGGAACCCTTCGGTGGAGATCGTGGCCACTATGGCGCCACGCCGTTCAATCAGCGCATTGGTTGCTAGTGTCGTGCCATGGATAAAGCCCGTTATCTGAGACAAGGAGCAATCGGCCATTGATGCAACCCGTCTGGCCCCCTCCATGGCGCCATCAGCAGGGTTAGCGTGGGAGGTGAGCGTTTTGGTCGAAGCTAGGATCGTATCTTCACCTTCCAGCAAAACGGTGTCAGTGAATGTGCCGCCAATATCAATGGCAAGTCTAAGCGCCTTTGCGCCAGAAAAATCAGTCATGTAGTCATTCCAATAGCTTAATTTCCGCGTAGTCAATAAAGCCCAATTTGGGCATTGATCACACAGCAGGAACCACGCAGTCACAGCCAGTGGCGCGGCGATCGAGACGTTTGGGAATGACGCTAGAGTTCACGTTTCTAATCCTAAGTTTGGTTTGTTTCCTAGCTCAACGGCTTCTCTTTAAGAAATTTTTAAATCAGTGCTAGCATTGTGTTATATAAGCTTTCATATTGTCAATCCTCTCTCACATACATTGCCTAGAATCTTGGAAACAACAATCGTTTTCTGGATCCCGAAGGAGCGATGTTGAACGGCGCTGCGATGCTGCCATAACGTCAGTTTTGCGGTCAAACCAGCCAAAAGTGGTTGCTGTTTCCGCTTCTGGTGAAAGTGTGTCGTGCATTTTGTTCCTCCAGGGCATCTTTCATCAAATTTTTAAATCTTGAGGACTTTGGGTCGTAGGAATTTAGCGCTAGTTTCTAACTGCTCGAAGAGCGCGTGTGTGATTTAATTCATCCCTTTTATACTCTTTATGCCCTAAGTCGCGCCCCGGAGGGATCAAATGCAGCTTCTTTTAGGATCCGCGCCTTATGGGGCTTACCCAATACTTGAATGAAAACAGTATCTCCTGGCATCGCCACACTAGGGTTGCGCAAACCTAAGGCGAGCGATTTTCCAACTGTGTAACTGTAGGACCCCGACGTGACGCGCCCAACTGGTGTACCATCTGCGGCAAAGATCGGCTCGCCTCCAGTTGCATCGGCGTTTTCGGTGACTTCCATCTCAAAAGTGGTGAGCACTTCGCGCGGCGCATTGTCTTTGATGCCCAGAAAAGCTTCTCTGTGCAGAAATTCCTTGTCTAGTTTGATAAGACCCTCCAGCCCGACTTCCTGCGGCCAGTATTCTTGCGAATATTCCCGGCTCCATGATCCATAACCTTTCTCGATTCGCAGCGCGCCCAGAGCACGACTTCCTACAGGCCCGCCACCCAACTCCTGCGCAGCGTCGATCAAGGCGGAATAGAGCGCCACTTGATCGCCTTGGTCGCAATGAAGCTCCCATCCCAGATCACCAGTAAAGCTAACGCGCAGGGCGATGCAGTCCATACCCGCAACCTGAATGCGTTGCGATCGCATGAAGCGGAAGGCCTCGTTGCTCAGATCAGCATTGGTCAGTCGCTGCAGCGCGTCCCTTGCCTTTGGTCCGGCGATGTTGAAGCCCGCAATGCGGCTGGTGGCAACCTCTAGCGTGGTGCCTCGTGGCATTTCCACCATGTTGAAAAAGCGCAGATGATAGCGTTCGCCAAGGCCCGAGCCGATCATCATATATTCGTCATCATTCAACATGGTAATGGTAAAGTCCCCGGCCACACCACCACGGACCGAGATCAGGGGCGTCAGGCAAGAGCGACCAATAACGGTGGGTACACGGTTGGCCACCAACTGATCCAGCCATGCATGTGCACCGGATCCTTTGACGATGTAATTGGCAAAGTTCGAGATATCGATCACACCGACGCCGTCGCGCAGCATCCGCGCCTCGCGGCCCACCGGTTCAAACCAGTTTTGACGGGTGAAGCCGACAGTCTCTTCCATGCCTGGCGCATCAGCAAACCATAGCGGATGTTCCCACCCGCAATTGAGGCCAAAGACCGCACCCATATTTTTTTGCATCTCAAAGGCGGGGCGCACGCGGGCCGGACGACCGGCGCTGCGCTCTTCATTGGGGAAGTGGATCTTGAAGCGATGCACGTAGGAATCTCGCACCCGTGCCTTGGTGAATTTCTTATCCGCCCAATCGCCAAACCGTGCCAGATCCCACGCAAACATGTCATATTGCGGTTCGCCCTCGATCATCCATTGAGCCGCCAGAAGGCCCAAGCCACCCGATTGCGAGAAGCCGGGGATCAAACCACCCATAATAAAGTAATTCTTCAGCTCTGGCACCGGCCCCCAAAGCATGTTGGAATCCGGCGACCAGATCATTGGGCCGTTGATCACTCGCTTGATCCCGGCACTGGCTGCCACTGGCACGCGCTCTGTGGCGCGGATCACGTTCTCCATGATCCGATCCAGATCATCGGGAAACAGGTCATGGGCGAAATCCAGTGGCGTGCCGTCCTCGGCCCAGAACTTCATGTCCTTTTCATAGGCCCCAATGAGCAGCCCATTACCTTCCTGACGGAAATAATACTCGCCATCCCGATCCGCAATCGAGGGCAGGCGACGGCCAAGTTTCTCAATCTCGTCTATGGTTTCGGTCACAAAATACTGGTGCTCGGTTGGTTGCAAAGGTAGGGTTAGACCCGCCAATGCAGCCACTTCGCGCGCCCAGAGACCAGCGGCATTCACAACCCATTGCGCATGGATGTCGCCCTTTTCAGTGCGCACGATCCAGGAGCCGTCAGGCTGTTGATGCGTGCCAATCACCGGGCAGAACCGCTCGATCGTAGCGCCCATGCTGCGTGCGCCTGCAGCATAAGCATGAGGCACGCCCGAGGGGTCCACATTGCCGCCATCGGGTTCATACATAATGCATCGAATGTCATCAAATTGAGCCAGCGGATGTAACTCATGGGCCTCTTTGCGGCTGACCTCGTAGAAATTCAGACCGTAGAATTTAGCCTTAGCCTCTTGCAGGCGCAGCTGGTGTTCGCGCTCTTCAGTCTTCGCCAGATAGAGCGAGCCGGGCTGAAAAATGCCACAGCTTTGGCCGGTTTCCTGCTCCAGCTCTTTATAGAGATTCATCGTATAATGCTGGATACGGGTAATATTGTTGTTATCATGCAGCCCGTGGATATTGGCGGCTGCGTGCCAGGTCGAGCCTGAGGTCAGCTCGTTGCGTTCTAGCAAGATCGAATCAGTCCAGCCAAGTTTCGCCAGATGATATAGGATCGAGCAGCCCGCAAGCCCACCGCCGATCACAACTGCCTGTGCATGATTTTTCATTAATGAATCCTTTCTAAACGGGCATCAGGCCACTAGTTCTTTCATGGCGGCAAGGAAGCTGGAGACCTCACCCAGAGAGTTGTAGTGGCACATGGACACACGCACACAGCTGTCATAGCCCAGCGGTGCGAGGATATTGCCCGAGTAGTGATCTGCCTTGCGTAGATGGGTGCGGATGCACTGTTCATTTAGCCGCTTGACCACATCGACCGAGGGCACGCCCTCGACCCGTAAGGACACCAGACCTTCGCGCTTTGGATTATCGATGCCGCCCAGAATGGTGACGTTGTTCATATCGGCCAGTCCGTCCAGGTTGCCGGTGCCATGGATCATCGCATCAGTCAGGGATTTTTCCTGCGCATGGATGGCCTGCCCCGCGGCCAGGAATTTATCACTCCGGCTTTGCATGTCGCTGACCTGGCTGCCAAGCCATTCGAAATAGGACACGACATCGGACATGGTAGCATAGGCGCCTGTGTCGCGGGTCCCCATTTCCCAGTTGTTTGCTGGTCCATCTATCAATGAATTGTGGGGAACCCCGGTCAGACGGTCAGAAATCCAGGCAACACCATAACCATGGCGAGAGAAAACTTTATAGGGCGAGATCACATATCCATCCACGTCATAATCCGACAGATTAATACGACCATGGGCAGCGTGCTGAATTCCATCTACAATAATATAGCATTCAGGCGCGACGGCCCGGATCGCCGAAGAAATCGCCGCCACGTCGACACCTATACCAGTCACAGGTGATGTATGCACAATGGTGGCAACCTTGGTGTCCGAGGTCACAGCTTCTTCAAAAGCCGCTGCGCTGACTGTGCCGGTCAAGTTATCATGAGGGATCAGAACGTGTTCTTGCCCCACGATACGCGCCCAACGATCCATGGCCGAGCGTGAAGCAGGATGTTCAAGGGTCGAACCAAGTGCCTTGCCTATTCCAGCATCAAGACAGGCATTCATGATCAGACGAAAGAGCAGCTCGGTCCCGCTTTCGCCGACAAAGAACTGACCACCCGGTGCGTTCATGAACTCAGCCATATCTGCCTTGGCACGATCAATCGTTGCAACCAACGCATGGCTACCAAGGTTGTCGCGCCCCTGATTGTCAGGAATAGCGGCAAAGCGCAAAGACGTTTCCATCACGCTTTTCAACTTCAGAGCGCCACCCGCGTTCTCAAAGAAAATCCGATTACCCTGTTCTGGGCATGTATCCACCTGATCAAACTGATTGCGGATTTCGTCGAGGAGAACATCTGATATCTGGGTCATAAGAGCGTCCATGTCGCTTGATAAAAATATGCAGTAACTGTTAAACATATTAGCTCTAACTGAGCCACATAACTCGCAAAAAAAATTAGGCCAATGCGGCTAAAAACTCCTCACGAATCTGAGTAGCTCACTCCCAGCCCGCGATAGAGTGTATCTTTTCCGATTAGATGCCTCAGCTTCTTGGGGACTTTCCTCTTGTAGCGATAAGACTCATTTGACGTCTAAAGACATAGGCAGGGCGTTTGGTATCTTTGCATCCATATGATGATTGTCACTCCTAGTTTGGAGAAATTCAAGTCACTGGACAGTCTACTCCTGACGCTTTCTCGCCAAAACTGACTAAGTGGTCCCGAAAGTGGTCCTGGTCATTAAAAATGTCTTTTTGTGATCTTGCCTCAGAAGTTAAGGTCAACCTAACAATCACAGAAAACAGGTAACCATGTTTTCGGTTAAAATACTTCAGGCTGCCGTTGTTTTTTCGCTCTATACTTTTGTGTCAATTAGGCAGCAACCCACAGAACCCACCGACGGGCGTCAAGCCAGAACCTAAACTCAAAACTGGAGGTGCATGAAATGGGTTTGGCGGGCTCAAAACCAAGTCTAGGCTAACAAGTCCTAATAAAGTTAGGATCGTGATTAAAGCCACAGTGGATCGATTCATGCTTTTGCCTCGAAGCCTAATATTGGTCGCAAACGCACACCAAGAACAGACCCGACAAAAGCCGCAACAAACCAAACCCACCCATGTAGACTTCCAGTTGATATACCAGAATAGAAAGCACCAACATTGCACCCAAAAGCCAACCGTGCAGAATAACCCATGAGAAATCCAGCAAATGCAGTTGCAATCCAGGCACGCATATTCAATTTGGGAAGCCATTTTGACAATTCATTGTTTCGCCAATGAGCCACTAGGAAAGCACCGAAGATTATACCAATATTAGTAAGCGAAGTATAATCTGTCAGAATACTGTTTTGTACTCGTTCGATACTTGCTGAAGTACTCCAAAATACAGAAGCAGATGTGTCTGCGCCCAAAGCTGTTGCTAGCTTAGCAATCCAAAGTCCAAGGCCATAAACTACACCCCAGGGCTGTCCGGCGACAACAAGATTCAGAATTGCTAATAGTGAGAGTGTCAAGGCTGCAATAACCAATCGCCGAGGAAGTTTGCGGTTTTCCGGCCGAGCTAGAACCCAGGCGATAACTGCAACCACACTAAGCCCGCAAAGAGTTATTATAGCACCTGATAAACCACTAACACTTAAAACCGACAAAGTTCCTAACTCGGTCCACCAAATTAAATGATAGGCGCCTGCAAAACTGCCTGTGGCAAAAAAGGGCAGCGCAACTAACGAAACAAGATTTCCAGAGCCCGCATTTACAAGTGTGCCCGAACCACAACCCAATACTACCTGCATCGCAGCGCCAAAGATAAACGCACCTGCAACCATAGAAAAACCAACCGGTGCGGAAGCTCCAACTAATTCACCAGGATAAACAGCAATCAACGGGAGTGCGAATAAAGTTACACAACCTATTGAAAGAAGCTGAGCCCAAAGCCCAGATGGGTCTCGTCTAAGGATCATTGCTCGCCACGGTCCGGCAAAGCCAAAGCGTAAACCTTCCAACACGATACCAAAACCTAGACCTATGGCGAGCATAAACCCAAAGCGTAAGCCCGCTAATGCAGATACAATAGTAACGGAAAGCAAAGCGATAAAGATTAGTCCGCAATACTTTAAAATTGGGCGAGGAGGCGGCACCCCCTCACCTATTCCCTGGGTTACCATATTAGAAGCCAATTTGACGAAGAATATTCTTTATAATCCCAGGCGTGTTCTCCATTGGAAGATCAGAATTCGAGTATTCAACCATTGAGGCCGCATAAAGCTTGGAGTTTTCAAGGCCCGCAAGTTCAGATAAGGCAAACCAATGCGTGGCCGCCCAATGGCCAGTGTTGCAGAACGAAATTACCTCTTCATCACCTCCTAGACCCAATGTTGATCTTAAAGAGTTAACATCCTTGATTGGAGAAATGGCGGCAGCGTCTTTTTCAAAGAATGACGCATAAGAATGGTTGATTGCCCCAGGCAAAGTACCTGGACGTTTGGCCGCTTTGTGACTTTTATCACCC
>Ga0255767_1001353_pt1 | contig 21835 bp, 20 predicted proteins | sample 071ome_24_FD_179967 | JGI IMG/M metagenome (GOLD analysis project Ga0255767, IMG submission 179967) | Coastal salt marsh microbial communities from the Groves Creek Marsh, Skidaway Island, Georgia - 071402CT metaG (version 2) | ecosystem: Environmental > Aquatic > Marine > Intertidal zone > Salt...
CGGAAGGTCGCCGAGTCATAGATTGCGTGCAACCCCGACCCCGCCGGCACCTGATCGGTGGTGATGCACCCCTTCGACGAGGTGATCTGCCGGTTGAAGACATGATCGGCCGGCAGCGCCGGATCCGGCGGTGTCAGATAGACATTATGCGTCGAGCTTGTGAAAAAGGCTCCGCGTGCCGCCGCCTCTGCCTCGGCGACAAGATCGGCGATGGCTTGTGGACGAAGGAAGTCGGGGATGGTCACGACACCGGTCTCATCAAGGCGATCACGGCAGGCAACGATGAAGCTTCGGTCATCCAACGGACAGGCCTGCGGGTTGATAAACCGGTCAAGCATTGTCAAATCTCCAGACATAAACGCCGGGTCAGTACCCCATCGCGCAGCCATCCTTGCGCGGATCGGAACCGGCTGTCAAAAGGCCGGTCTCCCAGTCGATGCCGATGGCCTGCGAGCCGCCAATGGGCTTTCCGGCAGGTCGTATGTCATGCCCCATGCGGCGCAGCGTGTCGCGCACATCGTCCGGAACCGGCGCCTCGACCTCGACAAAATCACTGAACGGGTTCGGGAAAAAGCGCGGCATGTCCTGCGCCATCTGAACATCCATCCCGTAATCGAAATGGCGGGTCAGGAACTGCATATGCCCGAAGGCCTGATATTCGCCGCCCATGACACCATAGCTCATGGTGACCCGGCCATCCTTCGTCACCATGCCCGGGATCAGTGTGTGAAGCGGCCGCTTGCCCGGCGCGACACCGTTCGGATGGTCGGCATCGACAACAAATCCCTGCCCGCGATTATGCAGCATGACCCCGCTTTCGGGGGCCATGATCCCCGTTCCGAAATTGTCATATAGCGAGTTGATGAAGCTGCAGGCATTGCGGTCACGGTCGATAACGGTGATATAGACCGTGCTGCTGTGGCGTGGCAGTTGGCTTGGTGGTAGCGGGTCGAGCCGGCTGTCCGCCATGATACGAGCGCGCAGATTGCCGGCATAGGCCGGATCGATCATCTGCCGCACCGGCACGTCGGCCAGCGCCGGATCGGCCAGGACAAGGCCGCGATCACGATAGGCAAGGCGGCCGGCCTCGATCTCGAGATGCATCCTCTCGGGCGTGATCGGGGTCGTGTCGCCGGGCGCCAGACCGGCCATGATGTTGAGCAGCATCAGCGCGATCACCCCCTGGCCGTTTGGCGGGCATTGCCAGACCTCGTGGTTGCGGAATGATGTGTGGACCGGATCGACATACTCGCCAATGGCGGCGGCGAAATCCTCTGCTGTGTGACAGCCGCCAAGCGCCCGCAGTTTGGCGATGATCTCGTCAGCCACCGGCCCGTCATAGAAACCGGCGCGGCCGTCGCGGCCAATCCGCTCCAGCGTCGCCGCCAGCGCCGGCTGCGCATGCCGCGCCCCGAGCGGTATCGGGCCACCATCGCGCGCAAAGACGATGCGCGCATCCGCATCAAGCCATTCGAACGCGGCGGCAAAGTCGCGCGCCACCCGCTGCGTGATCGGGTAGCCGTCCCGTGCATAGGCAATGGCCGGTGCCAGCAACCGGTCAAGATCCATGATGCCGTGATCCCGGTTCAGCTGTATCCAGGCATCGACCGCGCCGGGAATGGTTACCGCATGGGGGGATTGCCGCTCGATCCGTGAGAAGCCTTTTTCCAGCAACCCGTCAGAACTCAGCGCCATCGGCGCCCGGCCGGACCCGTTGAAGGCGATGATGTCGTCGCTTCCGGCGGGTGCGTACAGGCAGAAACAGTCGCCACCGATACCGGTCGATTCCGGCTCAACAACACATTGCACGGCGCAGGCGGCGATGGCCGCATCCATTGCGTTACCGCCACCCTGCAGGATCGTGATCGCCGTCTGGGTGGAAAGCGGATGTGAGGTGCTTGCCATGCCGTTTGGCGCGGCGACAGGTGATCTGCCGGGATATTCAAGATGACGCATGATGCTGTCTCGCTGTGCGGTCGGGGCGAATGATGAAATCACATTGACGCATAAACCGGAAGGGCCACCCACCGGCGGCCCCCGGATAAATCTCTGTGGACTTGTCCGCCAGTCTGTTCCGCCAGTCTATTCCGCCGCTGATTCCCATTCATCGATGCTCGGGCAGGAACAGATCAGGTTGCGGTCGCCCCAGGCATTGTCGATGCGGCTCACCGGTGGCCAGTATTTGTTCGCCTGCCGGTTCAAATCCGGACTGGCGGCCTCCTCGCGGCTATAGGGATGGCTCCACCCAGCGGTCAACAGATCGGCCGCCGTGTGTGGCGCGTTGACAAGCGGGTTGTCATCACGGGGCCATTCACCCGCTTCGACCTTGCCGATCTCGCCGGCGATCGACAGCATCGCATCGCAGAAGCGGTCGATCTCGGTGATCGATTCCGACTCCGTCGGCTCGATCATCAGGGTGCCGGCAACCGGGAATGACATGGTCGGTGCGTGGAAGCCGAAATCGACAAGCCGCTTGGCGATATCCTCGTTGCTGATGCCACTGCGCTCCTGGATGCCGCGAATGTCGATGATGCATTCATGGGCCACCCGGCCGTTCGCGCCGGTATAAAGAACCGGATAATGCGGTGCCAGCCGCGACGCCATATAGTTGGCGGCCAGGATCGCCGTTCCCGTTGCCGCCTTCAGACCCTTGCTCCCCATCATGCGGATATAGGCATAGGTGATCGGCAATATGCCGGCGGACCCGAACGGCGCGGCGCTCACCGCGCCTTCGCCGGCCAGCGGCGAGCCGGGAAGGAATGGCACCAGATGCGCCGCGACACCGATTGGCCCGACACCCGGACCACCCCCGCCATGCGGGATACAGAAGGTCTTGTGAAGGTTCAGATGGCTGACATCGGCGCCGAATTCCGGCAGCGAGCAATGCCCGACAAGGGCGTTCAGATTGGCCCCGTCGACATAGACCTGACCACCGGCCTCATGCACGATGGCGCACAGCTCGACGATCGATTCCTCGAACACGCCATGCGTTGAGGGGTAGGTGACCATGATCGCCGCCAGCGCATCGCGGTGCGTCTCGGTTTTCGCCTTCAGATCCTCGATATCGACATTGCCGTCATCATCGCATTTCACGACGACGACCTTCATGCCGGCCATCGCGGCCGAGGCCGGGTTGGTGCCATGCGCCGATTGCGGGATCAGGCAGATATTGCGATGTCCCTCACCGCGCGATTCATGGTAGCGCGAGATCGCCAACAGGCCGGCAAATTCGCCCTGCGAGCCGGCATTCGGCTGCAGTGACACGCCAGTATAGCCGGTGGATTCAGCCAGCATAGCCTCCAGCCGCGCGATCATCGCGGCATAGCCCGCGGCCTGGTCGGCCGGCGCATAGGGATGGATGTTGGCGAATTCAGGCCAGGTCACCGGGATCATCTCGGCGGTGGCATTCAGTTTCATCGTGCAGGAGCCAAGCGGGATCATGCAGCGGTCAAGCGCCAGGTCGCGATCGGCAAGGCTGCGCATGTAGCGCAGCATCTCGGTCTCGGTGCGATAGCGATGGAACACCGGCTGGCGCATGAAACCGTCGGCCCGCCGCAACGCGTCGGGAATCGCCGTGGCCGGCGCTGTGGCACCGGCAGCGGACGCTCCCAGCGCCTGAAGAAGCCGGTCCAGCATCTCGGCCGATCCTGTCTCGTCGAAACTGGCGGCAATGGCACCATCCATGATCCGCAGATTGATCCCGGCATCGCATGCCGCGGCGATCAGTTCATCACGATCCTCCGGTGCCTCGATGACGACGGTATCGAAGAAATCATCATGCCTGACCGTACGACCGGCGGCACGCATGGCGGCGGCAAAGCGGCAGGCCAGCGCGTGCGCGTGACCGGCGATCCGGGTCAGCCCTTCCGGCCCGTGCCATAGCCCGTAGAAGCCGGCCATCACCGCCAGCAGGACCTGTGCGGTGCAGATGTTCGAGGTTGCCTTTTCACGGCGGATATGCTGTTCGCGGGTCTGTAGTGCCAGCCGGTAGGCCATGCGCCCGCCACTATCCTGGCTGACCCCGACAAGCCGCCCCGGAATGGCGCGCTGATGTGCCGTGCGGCAGGCAAAGAAGGCAGCATGCGGACCGCCATATCCGAATGGCACGCCAAAACGCTGCGCCGAGCCCAGAACGATATCGGCACCAAGATTGCCGGGCGCCTCGAGAAGCGTCAGCGCCAGCAGGTCCGAGGCTATGATGGCAAGGCCGCCGGCATCATGGATGGCGGTGATCGCCGGCCTGATATCGCGTACCGCGCCGCTGCTTCCCGGATAGCTGATCAACACGCCAAAGCACCCCTCTCCATAGGGTGCTGCGGGTGATTGCAGCTCAATCTCGATCCCGATCGGCCGTGCCCTTGTGCGCAGGACAGCCAGCGTCTGTGGATGGGTATCGGGGTCGACCCGGAAGATGGTGGCCTTGCCACGATGCGCGCGGAACGCCATCGCCATGCCCTCGGCGGCGGCCGTCGCCTCGTCGAGAAGCGAGCCGTTGGCGATGTCCATGCCGGTCAGCTCGGTGATCATCGTCTGGAAATTCAGGATCGCCTCGAGGCGGCCTTGCGAGATTTCGGGCTGATAGGGCGTGTAGGCGGTGTACCAGGCCGGATTTTCCAGCACGTTACGAAGCACCACCGGCGGCGTGTGGCAGCCATAATAGCCCATGCCGATCAGCGAGGTGACCACCTTGTTCTGCGCCGCCAGCGCACGCATTTCGGAAAGGATGTCGGCTTCGGACAATGCTTCTGGCAGATTCATCTCGTCATGCCGGCGGATGCCGGCCGGGATTACCTCGTCAATTAGCGCCTCCAGCGACGGGACATCGAGGCTGGCAAGCATGGTCGTGATGTCATGCGAATTCAGCCCGATATGACGGGTCTCGAATGCGGCCTGCGGCGTGTCCTGCGGGACGCCATTCACGTCGTTCGGTGATGACTCAAGTGGTGACATGGTGGTCTCCTTTGCTTTTCTTTTCAGCCGGTGGCACCCGGCCCCATCATATGTCTGCGGCAACACCGTGCGGGTGGGGGCCCGCCGGCGCGGCCTGTCTGTCAGGCAATCATCGCGCTGTAGGCGGCGTCATCCATCAGCCCGTCAAGTTCGCCGGCATCGGCCACCTTGATCTTGAACAGCCAGCATTCATGCGCCCGGTCGGGCGTGATGCTGGCCAGATCATCCAGCAGCGCCTGATTGACCTCGGTGATTTCGCCACTGGCCGGGCTGTAGATATCGGAGGCGGCCTTTACCGATTCGAACACCGCGACCGAATCGCCCTTGCCGACCGTGGTACCGGCCTCGGGAAGCTCGACAAAGACGATGTCGCCAAGCTGTTCAATGGCGTGGGGCGAAATGCCGACTGCCCCGGTATCACCGTCAAGATTGATCCATTCATGGTCCTCTGTGTAACGCAACATGTCAGTCTCCTTCCCGGTTGTTTGTTCATCCGCGGATATAGCGATGTGGCACCAGCGGCAGCGCCGCAACGGTAACCGGCACCTCGCGCCCGCGAACCAGTGCGTTGATTTCTGTTCCCGGCGTGGCCAGCGCTGTGTCGACAAAACCGAGCGCGGCCGGCGCATCAAGGCTGGGGGCGAACCCGCCTGATGTGACAATGCCGATGATGGCCCCGTTGAGCGCAAGTTCGGCCCCGTCGCGTACCGGACGGCCACCCTGCGGCAGCAACCCGACAAGCCGCCGTCTGGGCCCGTCATGCCAGTCGGTCATGATGGCGGCGGCACCGGGAAAATCGCCTGCCTCGCGGCGGCGCCTCGACAGTGCGAAACGCAGCCCGGCGGCCACCGGGTTGATCGCCTCGTCAAGTTCATGCCCCCATAGCGGCAGGCCGGCCTCAAGCCGCAGCGTGTCGCGCGCGCCAAGCCCGGCAAGGCTGACCGCCTCGTCGGCGCACAGACGCTCGGCAAGCTGAGCTGCGTTTTCGGCCGGCATCGAAATTTCGAACCCGTCCTCGCCGGTATAGCCTGAACGGGTGACGATGCAGTCAATGCCATCGATCCTGAAATGCCCGATCTGCATGAAGAAGAAGTTGTCCAGATCGACACCAAGCCGGTGCAATATCTGAGGTGACTGCGGGCCCTGAAGCGCCAGCAGCGCGCGGTCATCTCGCACCTGCATCGTCACATCAGCATGAAGATTGGCACCCTGAAGATTGGCACCATTTAGATTGGCACCATGCAGATTGGCGCGAAGATGCGCGATGTCATGGTCGGCGCGGCCGGCATTGACGACAAGCTGCAAGCCCCCATCGAGCCGCGCAATCATCAGATCGTCGAGAACACCGCCATTTGTGTCGAGGAACAGTGAATAGCGAACGCGCCCCTCGGCGATGGCACCGATATCGGTCGGGGTGAGGCGTTCGAGCGCCGCATCGGCATCCGCGCCGCCGATCCAGATTTGGGCCATGTGCGATACGTCGAACAGGCCGGCCGAGTCGCGGGTCGCCAGATGCTCGGCCTTGATGCCGTCAGCATATTGCACCGGCATGTCCCAGCCGGCGAACGGCACCATCCGCGCGCCATTGGCGAGGTGGAAATCGTAAAGTGGGGTCCGGCGGGTCTCCACGGGGTCACTCCTGTTACGACGCAAAAAGAAACGCAATTCGACAAAGTCGAATGCGCCCTCTCTGTCGTCGAACCTGAGAGATTTCCCGCCTGATCATCCATTATCGGGACAGAAGCCCCGAATAGGGGCCTGGGGTCCCGGATGATATGACGGCGGCTTTCCCCGTCGGTGGGCACTGCCGTGCCGCTTTCCAGAGTGCTCACAGAATAGAGAGTACGGGCACCTGAGAGTTTCCTGGGCCTTTGCTCCTTCGGTGGCCGCAACGGGCAATGCCGCCGCGACTCTCTCCCCTCCACTGTATCGAGCCGGTGAATGCTATGCGTTCGGGTGACTTTAGGCAAGAGGTAAAGCGTCGTGAGCCACAAGCGGTGCGCAATGGTGCCGCGCCGCCAGCTTTCGCCTTGCGACCGGCTGCTGCCGCCCCCATATCCCGTTGGCGTGACGAGCATGGCGTCACATGGTCAGGATCAGCGAGACTTAACATGCCCGACAGCAGCCCTATCTGGGACCTTACGGATCTCTACAGCAATATCGAGGATACGGCGATTACCGCCGATATCGAGGCATCGCGCGCAGCGGCCACATCGCTTGCCGCCGACTGGCGCGGCCGGCTTGGCGAGGCGGATGGCCCGCAGCTTGCCAGCCTGATCGCCGAATATGAGCGGATTCTCGAGACGCTTGGCAAGGCCGCAAGTCACGCGCAGCTGCAATTTGCCGCCAACACGACCGATGCCGGCATCGCGCGCCATCACCAGTCGATTCGCGAGGCTGGCGCCGAGATCGGCGCCGAACTGCTGTTTGTCGAGCTTGAACTGGCGACGCTGCCGCAGGCGCGGATCGATGCGCTGTGCGAGACCGCTGCGGTGGCGGCCTGGATGCCGTGGCTTCGCCGCGTTCGGGCCATGGCCCCCTATCAGCTCGCCCCCGACATGGAACGCATGCTTGCCGAGCGCGCGCCAACCGGCCGTGGTGCCTGGGTAAGGCTGTTCGACGAAACCGCGGCGGGGATGCGCTTTCCCTTCAAGGGCGCCGAGGTTACCGAGGCCGAAATTCTGAATTCGCTGGCAAGCGCCGATGGTGAAGAACGGCGCGAGGCGGGTGCCTCGCTGTCGACAACGCTGAAATCCAATCAGCGTCTGCTGTCGCTTGTCCTCAATACCATTGCCAAGGACAAGGAGATCGAGGACCGGTGGCGTGGCTTCAAACGGCCGGTGGCGTCGCGCAATCTGGATAATGACGTTGATGACGAGGTGGTCGATGCGCTGGTCAGCGCCGTCGATTCACGCAATGCCGATCTGGCGCACCGCTATTACCGGCTGAAGGCTGGATGGATGGGGGGTGATACCATCGACTGGTGGGATCGCAACGCGCCGCTTCCCGATGATGACGACAGCAGCTTCACCTGGGATGAGGCAGAGCAGCTGGTCATGGACTCATTCGCCGGGTTCGACCCGCAGATGGCTGATCTCGCCGCCCCGTTCTTCGAGCGCAACTGGATCGACGCCGCGCCGCGTGCCGGCAAGAGCTCCGGTGCTTTCTCGCACCCCGTTACACCCTCGGCGCATCCCTATATCCTGATGAATTTTTCCGGCAAGTCGCGTGATGTGATGACGCTGGCGCACGAGATGGGGCACGGCATTCACCAGCGGCTTGCCGCCGATCGCGGCTATCTGATGTCCGACACACCGCTGACTCTGGCGGAAACGGCGTCGGTCTTTGCCGAGATGCTGACCTTCCGACGGCTTGTCGACAGCACCGATGACAAGGGGGCCCGCCGCCGTCTTCTGGCCGGCAAGGTCGAGGACATGCTGAATACCGTGGTCAGGCAGGTGGCCTTTCATAATTTCGAGACGCGGATGCATGAGGCAAGGCGTCATGCCGAACTCACCGCCGACGAGATTTCCGACATCTGGATGGAGACACAGCGCGCGGCGCTGGGCCCGGCGGTACGCACCGGCGATGATTACCGGCCGATCTGGGGCTATATCCCGCATTTCGTTCATACACCATTCTATGTTTATGCCTATGCTTTCGGCGACTGTCTGGTGAACGCGCTGTGGCAGACCTATACGGCCGAGCGCGAAGCCGGCAAGGCGGCCGATTTCGTCAGCCGGTATCGCGACCTGTTATGTGCCGGCGGCACCGAACGTTATGACATCGCGCTGGGCCGGTTCGGGCTCGATGCCCGCGACCCGGCCTTCTGGTCGATGGGGCTCGATATGATTTCCGGCATGATCGACGAGCTTGAGGGGCTGTCCTGATGGCGCCGAACGACTCCGGACCCGACCGCGGTGATTCCAATGGCAATGTCGGCGGGCGTTTGCGCCGCTATGCCCGTGTGACCTCGACGATGACCGGGCTTGCCGCGCGGATGGCGGGTGAGCGCTATCTCGGCATGCAGATCGACCGCTCCAAACATGCCGCCGACCTGCGAGAGGCGCTTGGCGGGCTGAAGGGCCCGATCATGAAGGTGGCGCAGATCCTCTCGACGATCCCGGATGCGCTGCCGCCCGAATATGCCGATGAACTGGCCAGCCTGCAGGCCGACGCGCCGGCGATGGGGTGGCTGTTTACGCGCCGCCGCATGGCCGCCGAGCTTGGTCCCGACTGGCAACAGAAACTGCAATCCTTCTCGCGTGAGGCGGTGTCGGCGGCCTCGCTTGGTCAGGTCCACCGCGCGGTCGATCTCGATGGCAACCAGCTGGCGATGAAGCTGCAATATCCCGATATGGCGTCGGCCATCGACGCCGATCTGCGCCAGCTCCGTCTCGTGTTCCAGCTTTATGAGCGCTACGATTCGGCGATCTCGACCTCCGATATCTATGACGAGCTGTCGGAACGGCTTCGCGAGGAGCTCGATTACCGGCGAGAGTCGGCGAATCTGGCGCTGTATCACCATATGCTTGCCGATGAGGAATCAGTGCGGCTTCCGGTCTACCGGCCGGAGCTGTCAACCGACCGGCTGATGACGATGAGCTGGCTCGACGGCACCCGGATCATGCCGTTTCTGGAGACCGATCCGTCGCAGGAAACCCGCAACCGGATCGCCCGCAACATGTTCCGGGTCTGGTATGTGCCGTTCTATTTCTATGGCGTGATCCATGGCGACCCGCATCTTGGCAATTACTCGCTCGATGCCGAGAACCGCGTCAATCTGATGGATTTCGGATCGATCAGGCTGTTCCGCCCGGCCTTTGTCGGCGGCGTGATCGACCTGTACAGGGCGCTGCGTGACAATGACCCCGATCTGGCGGTGCATGCCTATGAAAGCTGGGGCTTCCACGGTCTCGACAAGGAGGCCATCGAGGTTCTCAACATGTGGGCTGAATTCATCTATTCACCGCTGCTTGAGGACAAGGTGCGGCCCATCCAGGAGCTTCGTAACGGCTCCGCCGGACGCGAGCTTGCCGGCAAGGTGCATGGCGAACTGAAGCGAATCGGCGGCATCCGCCCGCCGCGCGAGTTCGTGCTGATGGACCGGGCGGCGGTGGGGCTTGGCTCGGTGTTCATGCATCTCGGCGCCGAGGTGAACTGGCACAGCCTGTTCCACGACCTGATCGATGATTTCGACCGCGACAGGCTGGCCGCACGACAGCGCGAGGCCGCCGCCATGGCCGGCATTCCCGAAGAATTGGTGCATCAGGGCACCTGAGCGCCCCGACGTCGGGTTTCAACTGCCGAGGCTGGTCAGGATCTGGTCGAGAGACGCCTTGGCATCGCCATACAGCATCCGCGAATTGTCCTTGAAGAACAGCGGATTCTCGATCCCCGAATAGCCGCGGCCCTGGCCGCGCTTGGAAATGATCACTTGACGGGCCTTCCACACTTCGAGGACCGGCATGCCGGCGATCGGGCTGTTCGGATCATCCTGCGCCGCCGGATTCACGATGTCGTTGGCGCCAAGAATGATTACCATGTCGGCACCCGGGAAATCCGGATTGATCTCGTCCATTTCCAGAACGATGTCATAGGGAACCTTGGCCTCGGCAAGCAGCACGTTCATATGGCCGGGGAGGCGTCCTGCCACCGGGTGGATGGCGAAACGCACCGATTTGCCCTGCGCGCGCAGACGGCGGGTGATCTCGGATACTGCGCCCTGCGCCTGTGCCACCGCCATGCCGTAGCCTGGCACGATGATGATGTCCTGCGCGTCCTGCAGGTCGGCCGCGACGCTGGCAACGTCGGTCGCGATCATCTCGCCCTCGACCTCCTGGCTGCTGCTGACGGCCGTGCCCCAGCCGCCGAGGATGACCGACAGGAAGTTCCGGTTCATCGCCCGGCACATGATGTAGGACAGGATGGCGCCCGATGCGCCGACCAGCGCGCCGGTAACGATCAGCAGGTCATTGCCAAGCAGGAACCCGGTCGCCGCCGCCGCCCATCCGGAATAGGAATTCAGCATCGAGACGACAACCGGCATGTCGGCACCGCCGATGGCCAGCACCAGATGCGCCCCGAAGACAAGCGCGATGGCGGTCATCAGATACAGCGTCCATGGCCCGGCATGGTTCAGATACATTGCGCCAAGCCAGACACAGCCAAGCACGGCAATCAGGTTCAGGATGTTCCGCCCGGGCAGGGTCAGCGGCTTGCCATCGACCATGCCTGACAGCTTGCCGAAGGCCACCACCGAGCCGGTGGTTGTCACCGCGCCGATGAAGACACCGAGGAAGATCTCGACCTCATGGATGATCTTTTCGGCCCCGACAAGCCCCTCCGGCGGGGCAAGGTCGGAATTGATGCCGATAAAGACGGCCGCCAGCCCGACAAAGGTATGAAGGGCGGCGACAAGCTGCGGCATGCCGGTCATCTCGACCCGCTGCGCGACAACCAGCCCGATCACCGAGCCGATGACAATCATCATCAGCAGCATGTTGGACAGCGCGACCTGCGGGCCGAAGATGGTGGCGCCGACGGCAAGTGCCATGCCGACGATCCCGTACCATACGGCACGCTTGGCGCTTTCCTGGTTGGACAGCCCGCCGAGCGAGAGGATGAAAAGAACGCTGGCCGCGATATAGACGGCCGTAACGATGTTAAAACTCATCTGGATTCACCCTTCCGCCAATCAGCTTTTCTGGAACATCGCCAGCATGCGGCGCGTGACCATGAACCCGCCAACGATGTTGATGGTCGCGATCAGCACCGAAATGCTGGCAAGAATCATCACGATCTGGTTGCTCGAACCGATCTGCAGCAAGGCACCAAGAATGATGATCCCCGAAATGGCGTTGGTTACCGCCATCAGCGGTGTGTGGAGCGCGTGGCTGACATTCCAGATCACCTGGAAGCCGACGAAACAGGCCAGCGCGAAGACAATGAAATGCTGCATGAAGCTGGCCGGGGCGTAGGCACCGACAAGCATCATGAAGGCGCCGCCGATGGCCAGCATGCCGATCTGCTGGCGGCCCTTGCGGCGATGTTCGGCGATTTCCTGCGCCGCTTTTTCCTCGGGCGTCAGCTCGGGTGGCTTTTCGGCCGCCGGCGCCTTGCCAATGGCCTGCACCTTCGGGGCTGGCGGCGGATAGGTGATCTCGCCGCCCTTCACGGCGGTGGCGCCGCGGATCACGTCATCCTCCATATTGAGGGTGACCTGCCCATCCTTTTCCGGCGTCAGATCGTCCAGCATATGGCGGATATTGGTGGCGTAGAGTGTCGAGCTCTGCGCCGCCATGCGGCTCGGGAAATCGGTATAGCCGACAATGGTGACGCCGTTTTCCGACGTGACGATCTCGTCAGCCACGGTCAGGTCGCAATTGCCGCCCTGTTCGGCCGCCAGATCGACGACAACCGATCCCGGCTTCATCAGACCGACCATTTCGGCAGGCCATAATTTCGGCGCCGGCCGGCCCGGAATCAGCGCGGTGGTGATGACGATATCGATCTCCGGCGCCTGCGCGCGGAACAGCTCCATCTCCTTCTCGATGAATTCCGGCGAGGCCGGCTTGGCATAGCCGCCTTCACCCGACCCGTCTTCCTCGAATTCCAGCATCAGGAACTCGGCGCCCATCGATTCGATCTGCTCGGCCACTTCCGGGCGCACATCGAAGGCCCGCACGATCGCGCCAAGCGAGGTGGCGGTGCCGATGGCGGCAAGCCCGGCCACACCGGCGCCGATGACCAGAACCCTGGCTGGCGGCACCTTGCCGGCGGCGGTGATCTGGCCGGTGAAGAAGCGCCCGAACCGGTTGCCGGCCTCGATGACGGCGCGATAGCCGGCGATGTTCGCCATCGAGGACAGGACGTCCATCTTCTGGGCGCGGCTGATGCGCGGCACCATGTCCATGGCGATGGCGTTGGCGCCGGCCTTGCGGAAGGTCTCCAGCAGCGCGGCGTTCTGGGCCGGCCAGAACAGGCTGATCACCGTCTGGTCGGCGCGCAGATGCTTTTCCTCCTTCGCCGCGACGCCGCGCACCTTGATCACGATATCGGACTGTTTCCACAGCGTCGCCGCGGTTTTCACCACCTCGGCGCCAGCCTCCTCATAGGCGGCATCGGCGAACCCGGCGGCCAGGCCGGCCCCCGATTCGATTGCGCAGTCATAACCGAGTTTCTGGATCTGGCGAACGCTGTCCGGCGTCATCGCGACGCGCTTTTCGCCATCCAGAATTTCCCTTGGGCATCCTACCTTCATCTCGTCTTTCCATCTGTTGGGGCACCGTGGGGCCGGCACCCGTCTGTCCATTCTGCACATTGGCCGGAGATGTGACCTGAAAACAAGGTCTAAGGTGGTAATGGATTTTTGCGCTAAACGCTATAATGCAGTTGCCGCAATACCGACAGATGGCAAATTCTGTGAATATGGGTTGGGGTGGGACCCATGTGCCGGTCGTGCCCACAAAAAAACAAAAAAGCCGCCATGGAGCTTCCAGGGCGGCCTTGCTTCGGTTGCTGTCGGTCAGGCTCTAATAGCCTTCGCGCTCCATCCGCTTGCGCATCAGCTTGCGGACGCGGCGGGTTGATTCGGCCGCTTCGCGGGCGCGGCGCTCGGACGGCTTTTCATAGGCACGGCGGTTCTTCATCTCGCGGAACACACCTTCACGCTGCAGCTTTTTCTTCAGCACGCGCAATGCCTGGTCAACATTGTTGTCTCGTACGGTTACGTACACGGTCGATCACACCCTTCGTCAGGTTGGTTTGCGCGCCGGCATTGCATGCCTTCGCGATGAGGCCGGGTAACTAGCACAGAGTCGGGCTGTCTGTAAAGGCCGAAGCGTCAGTAAACCGGTGATCATCCGCCAGTGCGGCAATCGGTCTGTGGCAGTTTGTAACTGGAAAAATCTGCTGGATGGCCTATTCTGTCGGTGATGGGGGTTTTTGGATACAAGCTCTGGTCCAATTTCGGGGGACAGCCATGACCAAAGCAGACGACCTTCATGGTGCCTATGACCATGTGGTACATCCTGATGCCGCCGCGATCATCGCGGCCGCCCTGGTTCACATTCCGTTCGACGGATGGACCAGCGAGGCGCTTGTTGCCGGCGCGGCGGAGGCCGGATTTACCGCTGATGATGTGGCACGCCTGTTCCCGGGGGGCGCTGTCGATGCTGTGGTGATGCATTCGGCGCTTGCCGACGCGGCCATGATCGAGGCCTTTGAGGCGATGGCCGACAAGCCTGACCGGGTGCATCTTATGATTCGCGAAATGATTCTGATCAGGCTCGACCAGGTGGCGGCGCACAAGGAGGCGGTGCGCCGCGGACTGACCCTGCTTGCCGTGCCGGCGAACGCCCTTGCCTCGGCGCGGGCGCTCTATGCCACGGTCGATGCGATGTGGCGTGCCGCCGGGCAGCGCGATACCGACATCTCCTTCTATACGAAGCGGGCCACGCTTGCCGCCGTCTACAGCGCGACCTTGCTGGCCTGGATCGCCGACACAAGCGGCGAGCGCGCCGTCATCGAGGGTTTTCTCGATCGGCGGTTGCAGGATGTGGCGCGCATTCCCAAGGCCAGCGCACCGATTCGCAGTGCGCTCAATACCGGCCAGCGCCTTGCCGAGGGCATGTTCCAGATTGTCGGGCGCGTCCGTCGCTAGTCAGGCTCCCGGTAAGCCCTGTTCGGGACTGGTCTTTTGTTCCGTTGCTGAGCTATAACCGCGGGCCTGACAGACAACACCGCCATCAACGGGATATCCTCCATGCCGATCAAGGTCCCTGACAATCTGCCCGCGCTCGATGACCTGCTTGCCGAGCAGGTCGATGTGATGGCGCAGCAACAGGCGTTGCAGCAGGATATCCGGCCGTTGAAGCTGCTGCTTTTGAACCTGATGCCGAAGAAGCAGGACACCGAGATCCAGTTTGCGCGGCTGCTTGGCAATTCACCGCTGCAGATCGAACTGATCCTGATGACGACGGCCAGCTATACACCGCGCCATACCGAGCCGGGCTATCTGCGCCGCTTTTACCGGCGGCTGGATGATGTGCGTGATGAATTCTTTGATGCGCTGATCGTCACCGGTGCGCCGGTCGAACGGCTTCCCTTTGAGGAGGTGGCCTATTGGCCGGAATTGACCGAGATCCTCGACTGGTCGCGGTTACATTGTTTCCGCCGCCTCGGCATCTGCTGGGGCGCGCAGACACTCCTCTATCATTTCCATGATGTGCCGAAATTCGATTGTGGTGACAAGCTGTTCGGCGTCTATCAGCACCGGCTGAACCATGTGAAGGGGCGCCTCATGCGCGGCTTCACGGACAGCTTTCCGATGCCGGTGTCGCGCTATACCGAGAACAGGAAACCGGACCTCGCCGCCGCCGGCATCGAGGTGCTTGGCGAGAGCGACGCCTGCGGCATCGGGCTGGCGCGCAACCCGTCAAACGGCGATCTGTTCGTTCTGAACCATCTTGAATATGACGCCGATACGCTTGGTGCCGAATATTGGCGCGACCGCGAACAGGGTTTGTCGACGGCGCTCCCGCACGGCTATTTCCCGAACGATGACCCGCAGGAGGAACCGGTCAATTTCTGGCGCCCCTATGCATTCCTGCTGATGAATAACTGGATCAACGATCTGTACCAGTCGACGCCGTTCGATCTGTCATCGCTGGCGCAGGGTGAGAATGGCGGTCAGTCACCAAGGCGGCTTGTGACGTGACCCATCTTGCGGTCGGTCCGTGCCTCGGGCTTGCCGTAGAGATGAAGATGTGCGCCGGCGCTTGCCAGAAGTGACGGCACGCGCGCCATATCCTGACCAAGAAGATTCTCCATCTGCCAGCTGCCATAGCTTGTCGTGGCGCCGAAACCCATGCCGGCCAGAACCCGCGCCAGCTGCGTGAACTGGCTGGTCGCACATCCCTCGATTGTCCAGTGGAAGGAATTGTGCGGCCGCGGGGCCATCTCGTTGAACAGCAGCCCGCCTTCAGCGTCGACAAAGAACTCGACCGCCAGAAGGCCAACAAGATCAACCGCCCCGGCAAGCGCCGCCGCCGCCGTCTGCGCCGCTTCGGCAAGCGATGCGGATACCGGCGCCGGCGCGACGGAGGTGGCCAGAATGCCGTTCCGGTGATTGTTCAGGGTGACCGGAAAATGGCACATAGCGCCGTTGGCGTCGCGCGCCAGAAGGGCGCTGATTTCGCTGTCGAAGGCGATCATCTCCTCGAGAATCACATCGTCACTCGCCAGCTCGGTGAACGCCGCGGCAAGATCATCTCCCGGGGTGATGCGGCGCTGGCCCTTGCCGTCATAGCCAAGCCGGCAGGTCTTCAGGATCGCCGGCCCGTCAAGCATCTGCATGGCTGACGCCAGATCCTCGTCATTGCGAATATGCCAGAAGCGCGGCGTTGCAATGCCGAGCTCGGCGGCAAGGGATTTTTCGGCAATCCTGTGCTGGGCGGCGCGAAGGGCAGCGGCGCCGGGGCTGGCAAGGCAGGAGGCGCCAATGACCTCCATCGTTGCTGCCGGCACATTCTCGAATTCGCTTGTCACGGCATCGACGCTGGCCGCGAAGTGGCGTAATGCCGTGACATCATCATAATCCGCCGTTGTGGCGAGTGTCGCCACCTGTCCGGCCGGGCTGGTCGCGGCATCTGGCGCGAAGACATGCGTTTGCAGGCCAAGCTGTGCTGCCGCGATGGCCAGCATGCGGCCAAGCTGCCCGCCGCCCAGAATGCCGATGCAGGCGGTGTGTGGAAAGGTGATGCCGCTGGTCATGATGGTGCGTCGGCGACGGACTCGGTCTGCGCCTGACGCCAGGCATCAAGACGTTTTGCCAGATCGGCGTCCGACAATGCCAGGATCTGGGCCGCCAGCAGGCCGGCATTGCGCGCGCCGGGCGCACCGATGGCCAGCGTGCCAACCGGCACGCCGCCCGGCATCTGCACGATCGACAGCAGCGAATCCATACCCTTCAGAGATTTTGACTCAACGGGTACGCCAAGAACCGGCAGGGTCGTGTGCGCGGCCAGCATGCCGGGAAGGTGCGCCGCGCCGCCGGCGCCGGCGATGATCACGGCAACCCCGGCCGCCGCCGCGCCGCGCGCGAACTCGGCCAGACGTTCCGGTGTGCGGTGCGCCGAGATGATGCGCACGTCATGCGGAATGGCCAGCGCCTTCAGGCTGTTCGCCGCTTCCTGCATTGTCTCCCAATCGGACTGGCTTCCCATACAGACGACGACTTTGGGCTGGAATCTGACAGTTCTGGACATGGGCGTGCCTCGTCTTGGACTATGCGATGATGTCGGGAAGGATCCGGCTGCGGACCAGGGTGATCTCGTCTTTCAGCACCAGTTTGCGTTTCTTCAGCCGCTGCAGCTGCAGCTGGTCGAACGGCGTGTCTTCAGCAAGCCGTTCGATGACATCGTCGAGATCGCGATGTTCGCTCTCCAGCGTGTGAAGGCGGGCGTGAAGCTGCTGCTGTTCCTCGATTTCGGCGTTGCTCACCGGAATGGCTTCCCATTATAGCGGATCGCCTTGGCGGTGATCCGTCTTCCCTTGTGCCTGTCCCCCTCATTCACGTGCCGGCGACAGGCGATCATGGCGCCTGCCCGGCGTGACGGAAGGGTCAGGGCAGTTCACTGATGTCCGATACCTGTTCCTCGACCTGCACCGTACCGCCGGCCTTCTCGATGGCCGCGTCAAGATCGGTCTGCTTGCACAGGCCGAGCATGGCCGGATGCTTTGCCGAGATGTTGCTGATGTTCCAGTGCGTGCGCTCGCGGATCTTCGTGATCGTCTCCTTGGTGGTGCCGATCAGCTTGACGATCTGCGAATCCTTCAGTTCCGGATGATGCTTGACCAGCCAGGCAATGCCGTCCGGCTTGTCCCCGCGGCGGGCCACCGGCACATAGCGCGGTCCCTTGGTGCGCCGGCTTGGTGTCGGCAGGTCGGATTCAGCAAGGACAAGCCGCGCTGACGGGTCGGCCTCGCAGCGTTCGATCTCGGCGCTTGTCAACTGGCCATTCTGCACCGGGTCATAGCCCTGGATGCCGATACCTGTCTCGCCATCGGCGATCGACTGTACTTCCAGCGGATGAAGACTGCACAGATCGGCGATCTGGTCGAAGGAAAGACCGGTGTTGTCGATCAGCCATACGGCGGTTGCCTTAGGCATGAGCAATTGTGTCATAACTACCTGCTTTCTGCGGCACGTCCGGAAAACCGGCCGGCGCATGTTCGCGTTAAACTAGCGGGAGAGCCCTTATATACGCCTGAAGCACCTGTTTTGCAAAGGCCTTTCGGTACGGTATGAAAAAGCTGATATTGTTGTCGATACGGGTATGGCAGCAGGAAACAGGGAGGATGCCATGGAGGATGAATTCGAGGCTCTCAAGCCGGCCGGTGTCGGCCCCGAGATGGAGCGCTGGAATGTCGAGGATTTGCAGGCCTATATCGACAATATGAAGGCTGAGATCGTGCGGGTGGAGGCAATTCTCGCCAGCAAGAGCTCGGTCAATGCGGCGGCGGCGGCGCTGTTCGGTGACAAGGGCTGACGCCGGTCATCCGGCATCGGTTCGTGCCGGTTGCGGCAGCGGCAGCATCCAGTCCGGAAGGGCAAGCCGCGCCGGTGCCGCGTCAATGCGCAGCGCGCTGTCATCCTGCATCAGGCGATGCAGGTCGGACAGTTTCATCGCCGCGAGACAGACCATGCCATCACCTGTGGCCGCATGGCTGAGAACATTTCCCAATGAGCTGTCGCCTTCGGTGATGGCCGATCCGGACTGGATCGTGGCCATGCCGTCAACGCGCAGCGGCGCCAGCCGGCGTTTCACCAGTCCGCGATAATGGGTGCGGGCGGTGACCTCCTGGCCGACATAACATCCCTTCTCGAAATCGACGGCGCCAAGCCTGTCCAGGCCGGCTTCCAGCATCAACGCCCGTTCGGGAACGAGGTCGACAGGCCCCTGCGGCACGCCGGCGGCGATCCGGCGGGCATGCCACTGGTCAAGCGGTGCCATGTCATCGGCGTTGGCGGCTGGCGGCATCTTGCCCTTTGGTCCGATCCAGCGCCAGCCGAGATCGGCATGGCGCGGGTCGCTGCGGGCACCGTCCGGCGCATCACCGCCCCAGCCAACCCAGACGCATTCATCATCCTGCAGCACCAGATCGATCGGGCGGCGCAACCGGTAGCGGCGCAGCCTCGCAAAAAGGTCATCGGCGCGTGTGGCGTCACATTCCAGCAGGAACCCGTCGGCTGACCGATGGATCATCATGTCGGCAAGAATGCGTCCTTGCGGTGTCAGCAGCGCGCCCGGACGGCACGCTTCAACCGGCAAGGTCTCGACATTCGCCGTGACCAGCGACTGCAGGAAATCCTCGGCCTCGCTGCCGGCCACGCGGATCACGCGGCGCGTCTCGTCGAGGGCGATACAGGGTGCGGGTGTGGCGTTTCCGGTCATGGCGTTTCCGTGATCTCACCGTTATAGCGGGCTATATAGAAATGGCGCTTGCGGGCCCAGAAACAACGTTTCTCGTCCGGCCAGATTTCGCGGTAATGTTCGGTATCCCTGAAATAGAAGGTCTGTGTGCAGAAAAGATAATGCACCCTGATCCTGTCCGGCCCCAAATCGAGCCTGCCGCGGTCGCTGGTGCGGATGCTGATGGCCGGCCGGTCGCGGCGAAAGCACTGGCCAACCTTTTCGCCGCGGCAGGCGGTTTCATCGGATTCGGTGATGCGAACATAGGTGAAACGCCCGTCCGAGAAGCGGAATCCCTCATCATCGAACATCAGGCAGGAATCATGCGGCGGTGTCCGGCTTTTGGCGAATTCGCAGGTGAACCAGGTGCCGCCCCATGAATCATCCGCCTGCGGCTGCACGGCGCCAACAAACATCATCAGAAACGCAGCCAGAATGCCCGTCGGAATGCCCATCAGATAGCGTATCGTCATATTCGTCCCGCGGGTGGTTTTGTCAGCATCAATGTCGCGCCGGTCTGGGCCAGCAATGCCAGCCCGATATTCAGCATCATCAGCGTCGCCATGCCATAACCGGCATCAATCAGCATGCCCATCACCATCGGCGACAGGGCAGAACTGAACACCCCAAGCGGCAGAAATATGGCCTTCACCTCGCCAAGATAACGGGTGCCGTACATCTCGGCCATGGTGGCGGCGACGGCGGTGTTCGGCATGCCCGAGGCAAGGCCGAAAAAAATGAAGAAGAGCAACACGCCAGCGCCGCCCTCGACAAGCCACAGCGACAGACAGGCAAGCGCGATGGGCAGCATCAGATGCGCCGCCACCCGCCGTCCGGTGAAGCGGTCGACAAGCTGGCCGGAAATCAGGGTGCCGGCGACAACACAGGCGGCGTAGATCACATAATTGGCGGCCCAGGTACCAAGCGTCACGCCGGCCAGTTCGGCAAGATAGATCTGGTGAAACAGCAGCCCGGTGACGCTGAAGCCCGGCACCATCGTCAGCCCGACAAGACCGAGCCAGAACCGGCGGTCACGGATCACCGCACGCCGCCGCCAATGCGCAGCCCCGTCGATGGTCATGATATCGTCATCCTGCCGGTCATCAGGCCCGGCCGCAGCGGCGGCAGCCATGATCCCCTCAAGGCCCGCGCCATCCTGATAGCGGGTACGCTGCGTCAGCCGCCGGATGAACGGAACAAGCATAACCAGTGGCAATAATGGCAGGCACAGCCAGAGCGTGCGCCAGTCATAAAAGGCGAGAAGCGCGACAATTGATGCCGGCCCGACGGATTCGGCAAAATTGATCCCGAGCTGGGCCAGCGACAGCGCCCGCCCGCGCGCCGCAACATAGCGCCGTGCCATCGCCGTTGTGTAGACATGCGATGTCATGCCCTGGCCAAACAGGCGCAGCAGATACAGCCCGATGACAAGGGTCACGACCGAAAAAACCTGGCTGAACAGCAGGGCGCTGGCGCACAGGCAACAGATGACAAGGCGCGCCAGCTTTTCGACCCGCATCGTGTCGGCAAGCTTGCCAAGCCACAGCAGGGTGATCGCGCTGGCGGTGGTGCCGATGGCGTAATAGGTACCGAAAGCGCCATGGCTGAGCCCCAGCTCGCCGCGAATCTCGGCCGAAAACAGCGAGATGAAAAAGGTCTGGCCAAGCGACGAGCAGAAGGCCATCGCCATGCCGAACAGCAGAAACCGCCACTCGACCCGCATGAAATCCAGCGTCGAGGTCGGCAAATCAAGGCGAGTGGGAGACCCGGGGGTGACGGGATCGGCGGAGGGATTGCTCATGGCGGGGATTTCACCATGGTGCCGGGGCGTACGGCAAGCGGCGAATGTATCCAAGGCCGGCTTTTCGACCGTCGCCTGACCGCGGCAGGACTGGCGCGGCACCCCTTGAACCGGCGGTCGGTCGTTCATAAGTAAATCGCATACAACAAAGCCCTTCCATAAAAAATGTCGAAAGACGGTGCTGCCGGGAGGGCGAAGCGGCCATTTATGCCTAGACTGTGATGCGCGACATATGTCGACGTCGTCATGGATGGCCGGGCATGGATGGCCGGGCATGGATGGCCGGGAAGGAGAGTGCCGTGCAGACCGATAAATTCACCGCCCTTGTCCGCAATGCGGTTATGGCCGCGCAGAATGACGCGCTGGCCGCAAACCATCAGAAAATCACCGCGATGCATCTTCTGCGCGCGCTGCTGGCGGATGACAATGTCACCGTGCGCAGCCTGATCGGGCGCGCCGGCGGTGATCTTGGCGCGCTGCAGGCAGGGCTCGACAAATCCCTTGCCGCCATCCCGGCGGTGACGGGAAGCGGGGCCGACCAGCTGCAGCTCGATATCGATCTGGCGCGGGTTCTGCAGCAGGCTGAGAGTGAATCGAAAACGCTTGG
>Ga0255767_1001363_pt1 | contig 21731 bp, 21 predicted proteins | sample 071ome_24_FD_179967 | JGI IMG/M metagenome (GOLD analysis project Ga0255767, IMG submission 179967) | Coastal salt marsh microbial communities from the Groves Creek Marsh, Skidaway Island, Georgia - 071402CT metaG (version 2) | ecosystem: Environmental > Aquatic > Marine > Intertidal zone > Salt...
AAAGTGGTGCGATCCACAGCGACGGATTCATAGACCGCCCTCGCCGCGTCCTGTTCAAGATGGTCGCTCGGCGGTTTCACCTTGATGATATGCGCACCAAGCAGGGCCGCCATATGGGCCGCATAGGCGGCGACATCAAGCGCCGTCTCACCCGGCTTGCTGAGCCCGCCACCGCGCGGATAGGACCACAACACCACCGCCAGGCCGAGCGCTTTTGCCTCGGCGGCCATGTCCTGGAACTGCCCGATCATGTCGAAGGCGGCATCGGAGCCGGGATAGATGGTAAAGCCGACGGCACTGCAACCAAGGCGTAGCGCCTCGGCAACCGATCCGGTGATGGCCTGGCTTGGCGCATCGCCGCCACGCGCCAGTGAATTCGAGGAATTGATCTTCATGATGGTCGGGATCTGGCCGGCAAATTTGTCGGCGCCAGCCTCGATCATGCCGAGCGGCGCGGCATAGGCCGACAGGCCGGCATCGATCGCAAGCTGATAATGGTAGTGCGGATCATAGGCATCCGGATTGACAGCGAAGCTTCGCGCCGGTCCATGCTCGAACCCCTGATCGACCGGCAGAATGACAAGCTTGCCAGTGCCGCCGAGCTTCCCCTGCATCAGGATGCGTGCCAGATTGGCTTTCACGCCGGGACTGTCGGCGCCGTAATTGTCCAGAATGGCTTTGACTTTACGGGTGATCTTCATCGGGGTTACCTCGCGGAAGATGGTCTCATGGGCATGAACCGGGAATGCGCCGACGTCCCCCGTTACCATAATATGGCCACCGTCGTCCGCCCCGATCATCTGAAAGATATAATCATCCCGGTGAAAAACACCACCGTAAAGATACCGCCATGTTGACTTGTATCACGCTAGAATACCCGCAGGTAACGCCCGGTCTCGAAAGGTGTGACCTGGTGCCAGAAGAATTCCAGCTCGCGCTCGGCCTGCTGCATCCAGATCTCATATTGATCGGCCCCCAGGACCGTGGCCAGCCAGTCGGAGGCCCGCGCCTGCCTGATCGCCTCGTCAAGTTGCAGCGGGATTGGCGGTGCGGCCGTGTCGAGATAGGCATTGCCCTCGGTCATGGCTGACGGCTCCATCGCCGCCTCGATGCCGTCGAGACCGGCGGCGATATCGGACGCCAGCAGCAGATAGGGGTTGCAGTCGGCGCCGGCATCGCGCTTTTCGATACGTGTCGCGCTCTCGCTTCCCTCGATGACACGCAATGCGACGGTGCGGTTGTCATACCCCCAGCTGGCATTGGTCGGGCAGAAGGACAGGGGCTTGCGGCGGCGATAGCCATTCACGGTCATGGCACCGCAGATCGACATTTCAGCCATCCGATGCTGCAGGCCGGCAAGGAAATGCCGGCCGGTATCGCTGAGCCGTCCCTTGTCGGAACAGATGTTCCGCCCGTCGGACCAAAGCGAGTAATGAACATGGAAACCGTTGCCGCTCTCCTCGATGAAAGGTTTCGCCATGAAGCTGGCCCGCAAGCCGTGCCGCGCCGCCAGCTGTTTCACAAGCGACCGGAACATCACCACCCGGTCGGCTGCGATCAGGGCGGCATCGTGGCGGATATTGACCTCGACCTGGCCGGCCGCATATTCCGGGTTCGACTGTTCGATCGGTATTCCCATAGCACCGATCTGCTCGCGGATCGGCCCCAGGACCGGCTCCAGTTCCGCCGCCCGGTCGAGACCATAGCAATCATTGCCGCTGTCGCGTGGCAGGCCGGTCTGCGGGTCAAGAAGATAGAATTCCAGCTCGGTGCCGGCGCTGACATCAATACCCATGGCAGCGGCGCGATCCAGTTGCCGGACAAGTGCCTGACGGGGATCGATGGTCAGGGGTTCGTGATCCATGCTCTCGGCGCGGGCGAAACACAGCGCCACGCCGGGTTCCCACGGGATGGCGACCGGCGCGTGCAGCGGGAAGATATGGCAATCGGGAAAGCCGTTCTCGAAACTGACCACCGGCGTGTCCCAGACATCACAGGTCATATCCATGGTGAACAGCGACATCGCCAGCGCGTTGCCGGAATTGCAGATCCGGTCCCATTGTGCGGCCGGGATGCGCTTGCCGCGCATGATCCCGTTCAGGTCACCGAGTCCGAGCACAACGGTATGTGTTCCCGGCGGTAATGAATGATCTGTCGCGGTCACGATGGCTGCGTTCCTTCCTGTGGCCGGAGAACGGCCCTATCGCGACCTTCCGGCAGCTCTTGCCAGCTTGTTGCGTGATGCAATCACACTGCCACCGGCAATGCAAGAATGCTGCCGCAGACCATGTGGCGACAGATGGCGGTCCTATAGATGGATATCGTGAAGGATGATGCCGCGGGATGGAACATTGATCGCGGGAATGCCGGCGCGCTCGTTCAGCTTTGCCTCGGCCTCACGGAACAGTGGCTGACAGGCGATGAAGGCCTGCTCATCGACATATTCCCACAGATTGCCGAGAATGAAGCTTCCTTCCTGGTTCCAGACCTGCGTCACCACCTGCCGCAGCGCGCCGGCCTCCTTGAAACGTGGCAGCATCTCGCCGATGATCTCCTGCCACATGCCTTCCGCCGCCATCATATCGCCCTTGGTGGCGAATTTGCTGGTTATGTAGCTCATCAGTTTGGGTTCCATCATCCGCTCCATTGCTCATGACTGTTGTTCTGTTGCGATGGTGACACAGCCGGGCGCGGGACCGAAACCATTTAAGCATTTCCTCATACAAGGGGCGTCACGCCCCCTGCCTGGGAAGAATTTCCTCTATCCGGCCTGCCAGCGAAACCTGTTTTCGCCAGCATGCGCCGCTGCTGAAAAATCCGTGTATCGGCACCGGATATGGTGGATCGAATGCGTCATCGTCAACGAAACTGACAACCAGCTTTCAATTGCGAACTAGGGTCCCGAACTAGGGTCCCGAATTATGGCCCGAAACAAAGGAGATACAGATGGTTCTGCGAATCAACGACATCGCACCGGACTTCACGGCGCAGACAACGCATGGCGAGATCAAGTTTCACGACTGGCTGGCGGATGGCTGGGGCATTCTGTTCTCGCATCCCAAGGATTTCACACCCGTATGTACCACCGAGCTTGGCGCGCTGGCCGGGTTGGAGGATGAGTTCGCAAAGCGCAATGTCAAGGTTATCGGCCTGTCGGTTGACCCGGCGGACGACCACCGGGAATGGCTGTCCGATATCGAGGATGTGACCGGCAACCGGCCGGAATATCCGATCATCGCCGATACCGACCTGGCGGTCGCCAGGCTCTATGACATGTTGCCGGCGGCGGCGGGTGACAGTTCGGCCGGCCGCACGGCGGTCGACAACCAGACGGTGCGGGTGGTGTTTGTTGTCGGGCCGGACCGGCGAATCAAGCTGCAGATGGCCTATCCGATGTCGACAGGCCGCAATTTTGCCGAGCTGCTGCGGGTCATCGACTCACTTCAGCTGACCGCAAGCCACAAGGTGGCGACGCCTGCCGACTGGCAGAAGGGCGAGGATGTGATCATCCTGTCATCGGTATCCGACGATGAGGCGGCCGATCTGTTTCCGGCCGGCTGGGACAGAGTGAAACCGTATCTTCGCAAGGTGTCCGACCCGTCGTGACCGTCGGTGGCGGCGTGGTGAGACAGGTGCTGCGTCAGCCGCCGCCAAGCAGTTCATCGACCTCGCGGTGGCACTCGATGACATGATCCTCGCCTTCGATGCGGCGTGGCGGGGCGGTGGTATCGCACGTCCCCTCGATCGCCAGCGGGCAGCGGGCAAAGAACGGGCAGCCGATATCGGTCAGCTCGACGCCGCCTGTCATGCCGGTGATCGTCTCCTGGCTCGCCACCGTGTCCTCAAGCCAGCCGGTCCGCATTTCCGGCACCGAGGAGATGAGCAGCCTTGTATAGGGATGATAGGGCGGCGACAGAACCTTGTCGGTCGGGCCCTGTTCGGCGACCCGCCCGGCATAGAGAACGACGATCTCGTCGGCAAAGGATGCGACGGTCGACAGATCATGGCTGATAAAGACAAAGGACACGCCAGTTTCGCGGCGCAGTGATTTCAGCAATTCGATGACATTGGCGCCGACGATTGTATCCAGCGCCGAAGTGACCTCGTCGCACAGAACAACCTCCGGCTCCGCCGCCAGCGCCCGCGCCAGGTTGATCCGCTGTTTTTGCCCGCCCGACAATTCATGCGGAAAGCGCTCGGCAAAGGGTGGCGGCATTTCCACCATCTCGAGCAGTTCATTGATCCGTTCGGCTTTCCGCGCGCCGGTCAGCCCGCCATAGAATTCCAGCGGGCGGCCAAGGATGTCATTGATTCGCTGGCGTGGGTTCAGCGCCGTGTCGGCCATCTGGTAGACAAACTGAACACGCCGCAATTCGTCCCGCGTGCGCGCCGCCAGATTTGGCGCCACCGGATGTCCGTCAAGTTCCAGATCCCCCGCGCTTGGCGGCAATAATCCGGCGAAGACACGCGCCAATGTGGATTTACCGCATCCGGATTCGCCGATGATGCCGACCGTCTTGCCGCGTTCGATGGCAACATTGACGTCGCGAAGCACCATCGTCTTCGGCGCGCCGTCAGCACCCTTGCCATAGCCGGCATCGATATTGCGTGCCACCAGCGCCGGTGCATCGCGCATATGCTCATGGTTGCTGGCCTCGCCAAGGCCGGGTTCGGGAAGGGGCTTGATCGCCGCCATCAGACGCTTGGTATAGGGATGTTCGGATTTGTGGATGATCGTCTCGACCGGACCGGCTTCCTTGATCTCACCATTATAGAGAACGACGATATGGTCGGCGACCTGCGCCACCACGGCCAGATCATGCGTCACATAGATGGCCGCCGCGCCCTCTTCCTTGATCACCTGCTTGAAGGCCTTCAGCACCTCGATCTGGGTGGTCACGTCAAGTGCCGTTGTCGGCTCGTCAAGCACCAGCAGGTCCGGCTCGCCGCACAGCGCCATGGCCGCCATCAGACGCTGTAGCTGGCCACCGGATACCTGGTGCGGATAACGTGCCCCGATATTCTCCGGATCAGGTAGTTCCAGTGCCTTGTAGAGCGACAGCGCCTTCGCATCGGCCTGCTCGCGCGTCTTCGAGCCATGAATCACCGGCGCCTCGGTCACCTGCTCGTTGATCAGGATCGACGGGTTGAAGGTGGCGGCGGCACTTTGTGCCAGATAGGCGACCTTCTCGCCGCGAATGGGCCGTAACGCCTCGGTATCCATGGCGGTGACATTCTCGCCGTTCAGCAATGCCTCGCCGCCGGCGAATTTCAGCCCGGGCTTGCAATAGCCGAGCGCTGCCAGCGAGATGGTGGTCTTTCCGGAGCCGGATTCACCGATCAGCGCGACAACCTCACCGCGCCGGACCTTGAAATCGACACCCTTGACGATGGGAAGTTCGGACCCGTCATCGCGGACCGCGTTGATCTTCAGGTCGCGGGCCTCGAAGATCACGTCATTCGAGTCGGATTTACGCGCCATGGATTAAAGCCTCTTTGACAGCTTGCCGCCGCTATGCGCGGATAGATCATCGACGATCAGGTTGATGGCGACGGTGAGGGTGGCGATGGCCAGAGCCGGTGCGACGACCGGAATGACCGAGGCGCCATAGGACAGCGCCCCCAGATTCTCGCGCACCATCGATCCCCAGTCCGCCTGTGGCGGCTGCACGCCAAGGCCAAGGAAGCTGAGGCTGGAGATGAACAGGATGACATAGATCAGGCGCAAGCCGAAATCGGTCAGCAACGGCATCGCGGCGTTTGGCCAGATCTCGCGCGTGATGATCCACCATCGTCCCTCGCCGCGGACCCGCGCCGCCTCGACAAAATCCATCACCATGATTTCCTGGCCAAGCGCGCGCGCCAGCCTGAACACAACGGTGGCATAGATCACGCCGGCGGTGATGATGAGCACCGGGATCGATGACCCGACCGCGGCGACGACGACAAGGCCAAGCATGATGGTCGGCAGGCTGAGGAAGGCGTCATTGATGCGGCTGACGATCATGTCGACGCGCGGTGTGGAAATGGCTGCGCCGATGCCGAGGATAACACCGATGAAATAGGCGAGCACCGTCGCCATGAAGGAAATACCGATGGTGCGACCGGCGCCATACAACAGCCGGCTGAGAACATCGCGGTCACTTTCATCAGTGCCAAGCCAGGCACCGGGACGCGGCAGCTGAAACTCGGAATAGTCATCCGGAAAGGGAAGCTCGTTCTCGCCTATCGGTGCCAGCCACGGCCCGAAAATGGCGATGAAGACCCAGAAACTAACCACAACAATGCCGATCCAGCCAGTCCAGGACGGTTTGTAGCGCGTCGATGGCGCGGCGTCGGGAAGCTCGTCAAAGCTGACGCCGGTATCATAGGGCGCGACGTAATGCTCGTTCTGCCTGGCCTTGCTCATTTCGGATGCCTCAGCCTTGCGTTGGATGCAAAGGCCGCGATATCGGCGATCAGCATCAGGATGACATAGGTCAGGCAGAAGATCATGCCAAGTCCCTGGATCAGGACATAGTCACGGGTCTGCACTCCCTGGACAATCAGCGTTGCCAGCCCGTTATAGCCGAAATAGACCTCGACCACGATCACGCCGGTCACCAGATAGGCAAGATTCAGCGCCACCACATTGACGATCGGGCCGATGGCATTGAGGAGCGCATGCCGGAAGATGATGCGCCGCCGCGGCACGCCCTTCAGGATCGCCATCTCGATATAGGGCGAACTCATGACGTTAAGCACTGCGGCGCGGCTCATCCGGATGAGCTGCGAGGCGATGACGAAACACAGGGTGGTGATCGGCAGCGCGAAATGTGCGATCAGCTCGAACAGACCCTTGCCCTCGGTCGATCCGACGACGATGGCATTGCCGATCCCCAGAACAAAGACAAACAGCAGCACAAGCAGCGTCGCGGTGAAGAATTCTGGCGCCGCGACGAGCGAGACCGACACCAGCGTCAGCACCCGGTCATACAGCGTGCCGGGATACATTGCCGCCATGATGCCAAGCGCCAGCGAGATCGGCACACCGATGGCAGCGGTCAGCGCCGAGACAAAAACGGTGTTCTTGTAACGGTCGGCGATAAGGTCGGAGATTGGTACGTCACTGGCAAGCGAGGTGCCAAGATCGCCCATCATGAAATTTTTCAGCCAGACGAGATATTGCACAATATAGGGCTTGTCGAGTCCGAGTCGCGCCCGGAAGGCCGCGACATTTTCCGGTGTCGCCGACTGGCCAAGGCGGATTTGCGCGGCGTCGCCGGGCAGGATTTTCGTACCGAAGAAAATAATCAATGAAACCGCCAGAACGGTCACAAGGCCGATTCCCAGTCGTTTCAAAATCAGGGAAGTCATATCGGGGCGCCCCAAAAAAAACAGACCCCGCCTTGCGGTGGGGCCTGTTCCTTCAGTTCATGGTCAGGCGTCGTCGCGCCACAGGGTCACCGGTGCCTCGGCACCACCAAAATTGTTCAGCGGTACATAGGTCAGGCCCTTCACCTTGTCGGACACGGCGTCGACATAATTCCGGTAGAGCGGAATGATGCTGCCATTGTCATTGTGAATCTTTTCCTGAAGCGTGTGGTACATCTCCTTACGCTTGGCAGGATCGGTCACACCGCGGACCTCGACCAGAATCTTGTCGAACTCCGGATCCTGGTGATAGGTCTCGTTCCAGGCAGCATCCGACTTGAAGGCCAGTGTCATCATGATGTTGGCGGTCGGACGCATGTTCCACGACACGACGCACATCGGTGCCTTCAGCCATACGGCGCCCCAGTAACCGTCGGTGGTCACCTTCTGGACATCGATATTGAGGCCGATCTTCGCGGCCTCGCGCTGCAGGAACAGACACTGGTCAATGGCACCGGGGGCCACTTCGGAGGCGACGATCGGCACGGTTGTGTTGCCGATGCCGGACTTCTCGAAATGGAACTTCGCCTTGTCCGGATCCATCATCCGCTGCGGGATGTCCGGGCTGTGGTCGAAATAGGCCGGTCCGATCGGATGGTCATTACCAAGCGAAGCCTGGCCCTTATAGACACCCTTCACAAGGCGCTGACGGTCCATCAGATATTTCATCGCCATGATCAGGTCATGATTGCCAGACATCTCCATGTCCTTGCGACATGCGATGTTGATATAGGCGGCCGAGTTCAGCGACCAGACATCCTTGCCGGGTGCTGATTCGACCTGTGCGATCGCCTTTGGCGGCAGATTCACCATGGCGTCGACGTCACCGGCGAGGAAGGCATTCAGACGGGCGACCGGGTCACCGATGCCGAAATGCTCGATCTCGTCGAGATAGCCGCCTTCACCCCAGTAATTGCCATAGCGCTCACCAACAGTGCGGACACCGGGCTTGAACTCCTTGACCTTGTAGGGGCCGGTGCCGATTGCGGTCGAGAAATCGGTGGTGCCGTCCTGCAGGATCTTGAAGTGGAAGGTGCCAAGAGCAATCGGAAGGTCGGCATTCGGCGAGGACAGGACCGCCTTTACCTCATAGTCATTGACCTTCTTCCATTCCTTTACCATGGCGACAAGTGACGAGGCGTTGGAGATGGAGTCCTTACCCATATGACGGTTCATCGTGTAGATGACGTCGTCGGCGGTCAGTGTCTTGCCATCATGGAACTCAACACCCTTGCGGATCTTGAAGGTCCATTCGGTGGCACTGTCATTCGACAGTACCTCTTCGGCAAGCTCGGGTTCGTAGCCGAGATTCTGGGTCAGCCGGGTCAGCGAACCGTAATACATCCGGCCGCGGAAATAATCGACAGCCGAGGTGAACAGGGCCGGATCAAGCGTGTCGTTCGGTCCGTGCTGGTCGCCGGCAAAGACGACACGGCCACCACGTTTCGGCGTGTTCGCCCAGACATCGGAGACGCCGGTGAACAATGTGCCGGAAGCAGCAGCAGTGGCGCCGGCAGCCATCATGTAGTGCATGAAGTCGCGGCGGCTGATGCCTTTCTTTATCATGTTCAGAAAATGTGCGCGGTCAGCTGGGCTCAGCGTCTCGAGCACGGGGTCGTTGCGCTTTTCAGACATAAATCCCCCCTATGTCCTAATTTGTTTGGAATTGAAAGCCTAACACGTATTTTTTGGGGGGTTCAACCGGACTGGCCGCTTCATTTGTAAAAAAAACGACCTATTGTCCTGTTTCAGACCTGACTTCAAGCCGTCAAACCGGCGGCAACCCGCCCGTCAGATCATGACATGACAGTTGTCATTGGTAGTTGTCATTGGTCGCCGGAACGGGCGATTTCGGCCGGGGAGAGTGGCTCGCGATGTGTAACTTTCCAGCTGGAATCAGCCTGTCTTTGCCAGCAAACCCTGTCCCAGCTTCCGTCCGGCTGTTCTTCCCACCACCAGTTCTCGCCGGTCAGATCGCCGGTCCAGATATAGGCGATCAGGCAGGCCTCGTCATCGGTTTGCAATTCATGGACCTGATGCGGCGGCGTCACCGAATGGCCGCCGGCCTGAATGCGTTGCGCCGGCTTTGCCCGGCCATGGCGTATCGACACCGCGCCGGACAGGACATGGTAGATTTCCAGCGACGCATGCTGGTGAAGCGGATAGGTGACATGCGGTGCGAGAAGAAAGAGCCCCAGATACAGATCGCCACTTGTCAGAAGCCCGCGCCCGCCAATGATCTGGCCTGCCACAAGGCCTGTTGCCAGATTGCCGGGAATATCGTCGCCGTCGAAAATCTGATACCAGTCGACCCGGTCGAGACAGGGCCGCAAGGCGGTGGCGGCCGGCGTTGGTGGCATGGCGGCGGCAAGCGATGGCAGATAGCGTGACACGCTTGCCGGTAAATCACCGAACTGGGGATCGCTTGCCGACAGCGACCCCGGCTGGCATGACAGGTTCCGCAGATCACCGAGCAGCCGGTCGATCATCGCGGCATCAGTGGCGGTTGGCGTGATCGTGGCGGCAAGCGCGTCGGCGAGTGATGCCGACAGATCAGTATTGACGGGACTGATGGACATGTAACGGGTATCTCGGGCAACCGGCCCGGCAAAACTCTTCGCCATAAAACCGCCGGTGTCAATCGCCGGTGTCAATCGCCGGCATCCGGACCCGCGGCCGCCCCATGCCGGGTGCATAATTTTGTCGCACGCCGCCACGCACGGCTGTAGGCTGGCACCGGCAGAGTGCCTTGGGATGGTGGCGGCGCATGAGAATGTCGATTTTTGAGCAGCCACAGGGCGACCGGCCGATGCTGGCGCTGGCACTGCTGCTGGTCGGGGTCAGCATCCTGTCGCTTCAGGATTCGCTGGTGAAGTTTGTCGCCCCGCACACCAGCTTCTGGCAGGTTCAGATCATCCGCTCCTCCTTCAATCTGGTGATGCTTGCCGGGCTTGCGATATTCACCGGCGGCATCGGCCTGTTATGGCCGCGCCGGCCGGGCCCGGCCATTCTGCGCGGTATCCTGCTGGCATTGTGCATGGGGTTTTTCTTCGGCGCGGCGCAGCAGATCACGGTGACGCAGATGGCCACCGGCCTCTATACCTATCCGCTGTTCGTCACCCTGCTGGCCGGGCCAGTGCTTGGCGAGCGTATCGGCCGCTGGCGTGTCGGCGCGCTGCTTCTTGGCGCGGCCGGGTGCCTGCTGGTGCTGAATCCGTTTGCCGATGCCTTCACGCCCCTGCAGGCCGTTCCGGTGCTGGCGGGGTTCTTCTATGCCTGCAATATCCTGGTGCTGCGGCGCTATTGCCGGAATGAAAGCCCGCTGGCGCTGGCCTGCATGGTGAACCTGTTGTTCATTGTGACCGGCATGGTCGGCGCGCTCGCGGCAAGCTGGCTTCCTGTTGATCCGGAATGGCGCGAGGCGATGCCTTTCATCCTGGTCGGCTGGCCCGAGGTTACCACCATCCTGCTTGGATTTCTGGCCATATTGGCGGTGCTGAACCTGTTCGGGAACCTGTTTCTCAGCCGCGCCTACCAGACGGCGGACAGCTCGCTTCTGGCACCGCTTGATTTCACCTATCTGCTTCTGATTGCCATCTGGGGCCGGGTGCTGTTCGACAGCTGGCCGACCCCGCTTGCGATCCTGGGCATGGTCATGATCGCGGCCGCCGGCATGATCACCGCCATACGCGAGCGCCGCCGCCCCGATGCGGTGCCAACGCCGCCACAAAGCGGCTGACAGGACGCTGGCAATTCAGTACATCTTGGCCAGTTCGCTTACAGCAGGGACGCTCGGGGATATCATGAAGATCACGGTCAGGGAGTCGCCGATACATGGGCTTGGAGTCTTTGCCCTGCAGGATGTAGCCGCCGGCGAGACGCTTGAGCGCTGCCCCTATATCGTCATCGATGATGATGATCTGCAGGAGGCCAACCGGCTGAATGACTATCTCTTCACCAGCCCCGACGATCCGAATGACTATCTCGTCGTGATGGGATGCGGCATGCTCTACAACCATGCCACGCCGGGCAATGCGAAGTGGGAGGTCGACGAGACCGACAACAGGTTTCTGCGGTTCTATGCCAGCCACGATATCAAGGCTGGCGAGGAGCTGTTCCATGATTATGGCGAGGAATACTGGACAACCCGCGCCGAGGACTGATCCGCCGAGGCCCGGTTCGGGGGCCTACCCGGCCGGCAGCAGGAGCCTGATCACCTCGCGCGCCGTTCCGAATGCCAGCCAGGCAAAGGCGATGGCGCAGATCCGGTAGGTCCAGACCCGCCAGAGCCCGCCGCGACCGCCAAACAGGCGACTGATCAGGCCGGCGCAGACAAAACACCAGACAAGCGACGAGCCCATGAAGCCGAAGAAGAAGAGGGTGTAGTCGACGCGGTCCGGGTTGCTGATTCCCAAGGCGCCAAAGGCGCTGCCAAGCGCCGCCCAATAGGCGACATTCTGCGGGTTCGACAGCGACAGCACAACACCGGACCGCATTGCGCCGGCGCGCCGGTTCGGCACCGCGACCTCGGCATCGCGTCGGCTGGCCTGCCAGCTGTCCCAGGCAAGCCAGGCCAGGTAACCGGCACCGGCGATGCCAACCGGTATCTTCAGCGAGTCGGCCTGCAGCAGCAGGCCAATGCCGGCAAGGCCCAGCACCGCCCAGGCCGCGTCACCGACAAGCGAGCCGAACTGCACCGACAGCGCGGCGCGATACCCGCCGGTCAGCCCGTGCCGGATCGTCTCCGCGAATACGGCGCCGGGGGTGGCGTTGAAGATAAAGCCCAGCAGGAACGCCATGCCGAGAAGTTCAAGGGCGGGGATCATCGCAGGTGATAAAGACCGGTATGGTTGCAGCAATGTCGATGATTTTCCGGCACGGGCAGAAATCCCGTCATTCTGGCGCGTGTTAAGCTTGCATTTCAAGTGCCACTGCCTAGACTCGCGGCGTTGGCGGGCCGGGGGAGGCTCGTGCCTATCTCTTTTCAGATCTGCATGTGACAGGAATTGTGCCGATGTCGCCCTCTGCAACCCAGCGTGCCACCAAGATTGTTGCCACCATCGGGACGAAGAGTGGCACGCCCGACATGCTGCGGGCGCTGGCCGAGGCCGGGGTGAATGTCTTCCGGCTGAATTTCTCGCATGGCACACAGGCCGAACATGCCACGCGCATCCGGGCCATCCGCGATTTGGAAGAGGCAACCGGTCACCCGAGCTGTATTCTGGCCGATCTGCAGGGGCCAAAGCACCGCATTGGCGAGGTGGCCGAGGGGGTGGTGCTGGCGGTCGGTGACAGTTTCGTCTTTGACAAATCAATGGCGACCGGTGACGCCGGTCGTGTCGGGCTCCCGCATCCGGAGATTTTTGCTGCGCTGACACCCGGTGCCAGACTGTTGATCGATGATGGCAAACTCGTCCTGCGGGTCACCGCCATCGACAATGACAGCTTTACCACTGTCGTCGAGGTTGGCGGCGCGCTGAGCAGCCGCAAAGGCGTCAATCTGCCGGATATGGTGATTGCCAGCCCGCCATTGACTGACAAGGACCATGATGATCTCGCCTTCGCGCTCGCGCATGGTGTTGACTGGGTGGCGCTGTCCTTTGTCCAGCGCGCCAGCGATATTCTGGACGTCAAGGCCCGGATTGATGGCCGTGCGGCATTGATGGCGAAGATCGAGAAGCCGGCCGCGCTGGCGGAACTGTCGGACATTATCGCGGCGTCGGACGGAATCATGGTGGCGCGCGGCGATCTTGGCGTCGAAATGCCGCCTGAGGATGTGCCCGGATTGCAGAAGCAGATCATTGCCGAATGCCGGATGGTCGGCAAGCCGGTGGTGGTGGCGACACAGATGCTGGAATCGATGATCACCAGCCCGACCCCGACCCGTGCCGAAGCGTCGGACGTTGCCGGTGCGGTCTTTGACGGGGCGGACGCTGTCATGCTGTCGGCCGAGACCGCCGTTGGTACGTTTCCGGTGGAGTCGGTGCAAATCATGGCGCGGATCGTCGTGGCTGCGGAGCGCCATATCGCCGGACATCCGGAAACCGCGCCGCCGAAGCTGCCGACCGAGCCAAGCCTGTATCACGCTGTCGCGCTGGCCACCGTGTCACTGGCCGAAACGGTCGGTGCCGAAGTGATCATCGCCTTTTCGACCTCCGGCAATACCGCTGTACGGATCGCCCGCGAACGCCCACAGATCCCGTTCTTCGTGCTGTCACCCTTCGTCGAGGTGCGCCGCCGGCTGGCCATCCTGTGGGGCACGCAGACCGCCGCCAGCACGATCACCGAGGATTTCGAGGCCGCCATCGCCGAGGGGGTGCAGGAAATCACCGACCGCGAGATCGCTGCCACCGGATCGCACGCGGTGATCGTTGCCGGCATGCCGTTCGGTATCGCCGGCACCACGAATTCCATCCGGGTGACGGTTCTCTAGCGCCCCCCATATTGTGATCAATTTGCGATTGCATTTGCCGCCGCAAGCCTGTTCAACTTTCGGACATCAACACCAAAACTATCAACGCCAAACAGGGGGGATGTCTGATGGTGAAAGTCGGCTTTATCGGGCTTGGCAATGTTGGCGGCAAGCTGGCTGGCAGCCTGCTTCGCAACGGGATCGACCTGACGGTTCGCGATCTGGATCATGATGCGGCGAAACCCTTTCTCGAGGGCGGAGCGGTCTGGGGCGAGAGCCCGCGAGCCATGGCGCAAGCCTGTGATGTGATCATCACCTGTTTGCCGTCACCGGCGGCCAGTGCCGCCGTCATGGAAGCTGAGGATGGCATCCTTGCCGGGTTGGGACCGGACAAGATCTGGGCCGAGATGAGCACCACCGACGAGGCCGAGGTGACACGGCTCGGCGCGAAGGTGGCGGCCACTGGCGCCGCCGCCGTTGATTGTCCGGTCTCCGGTGGCTGCCACCGTGCGGCGACCGGCAATATTGCCATCTTCGCCGGCTGTGACCGGCCGGTGTTCGAGCGCATGCTGCCGGTGCTGACGGTGATGGGGCGGCGGATCCTGCATACCGGGCCGCTGGGATCGGCATCCAAGCTCAAGGTGATGACGAATTATCTGGCTACGGCGAATCTGATCACGCTGTGCGAGGCGCTCGTGACCTGCAAGGCGACAGGACTTGATCTGAACACCACCTATGAGGCGATCCGTATTTCCTCGGGCAATTCATTCGTTCATGAAACCGAGAGCCAGGTTATCCTGAATGGCAGCCGCGACATCAATTTCACGATGGATCTGGTGATCAAGGATATCAGCCTGTTCCAGGAACTTGCCGACCGTGCCGGTGTGCCACTTGAAATTTCGCCGCTGATGATCGAGATCTTCAAGGACGGGGCGGCGCGTTATGGCGAGCGTGAATGGTCGCCAAACATCATCCGGCGCCTTGAAGAGGCGACCGGGCTTGATATCAGCGCGCCCGGCTTTCCCGATGAAATGGTTGATGATGAGCCCGAGGAAGCCGGGCATGAGGTGGTGCCGAACCGCGGCTAGTCACGATCTCCTGCCTCGAGGATGGTGACCGCCATATCCTCGATACCGTCCGGTGGTACGGACAGCCGCGCCGTGATCTTGCGCGCGCCACCCGGTGCCAGCGCGGCTTCGCGGATAGCGATCGGGCGTGAAATGACAGTCTTGCCCGCCATGTCGAGAAGGCTGACCTCCACGCGCTCGGGCGCGCCGGCGGCGGTGCCGAGATTGGCCAGGGTGACAGTCACCAGAACCGCACCGTCGCCGCCGTCAAGCGCGGTCTCGAAATCCGCCGCGATGACCGCGAAATATGGTGTTGGGCTGACCACCAGTCCGAAGGGTGTTGGCAATGGCGGCGTGATCCTGAAGATCGCGCTGGCGGCAAAACCGGCAAGCAGGATGCCGGCCAGCATCAGCGCCAGCAATGTGCCGGCGATCCTCTGCGTCTGCGATGGCGGCGGCGGCGACGCCGGCAGATCGGCAAGCGCATCGACGCGGCCGATGTCATCAGGTTGCATCAGATGCCGGCAATGCGGGCATTCCACCATCACCGCTTCTCCGGCCTTCAGCGGCGGCACCGACAGGGTCTCGCCGCAGCCGGTGCAGACACCCATCCGCGGATTTGGATTCGGCCGGCTTGGCCTTGCCGCGGCCGCTGTCGGTGAATTGTCGTTCAGCGGCTGAAAGATCTCGTCACATTTGTGACAGGCAATCCGGATCTGCTGGCCGGCGTTGTGTGCCCGTACCACAAGGTCCTTTTGCACGGCGCATTGGGCACCGCAGGCTGGACAGCGATGGATGTCGCTCTGCGGGGTATCCAGAATCAGGGTCATGGGATCGGGGTCATGGGGCCGGGGTCAGGGTCATGGCGTCAGGGTCAATGAGAGGATGCCCTGTCAGCCTGTCAGGATGATGATGATTGTCGACACCACTCTACGGGATGGGTGCGACCTGTCAATCAGCGCCGACGGCACCCTGGCGCCGGTGCGTTCGCCATGCCCGATCAGATTATAATGGTTGTCCGCGAAGTTGCTGGCGAAGCTGTCTTGCGACGTCCATCGCCTGCTCAAGATGCGGGTTGACCTGCAACGCCGCTTCGAATGCCTGCAGCGCCCCTGCCGGATCGCCGTTGCGCAAACTGATCATGCCGAGGCCGCTCAGCGCCCCGAAATGCCGCGGTTCAAGGTCGATCACGCGGGCGATATCACGGCGTGAACCGGTATCGTCACCAAGCAGAAACCGCACGGTTGCGCGCTTGTTCCAGGCCTCGGCGAAATCTGGACGCTTATAGACAAGTTGGCTGAATATCTGTTCGGCGCCGTCAAGAACGCCCCGGCTCATCAGCGCCATACCACTCTGCATCAGCCTGTCGGCATCGGCATCGCCGTCGGACGCGATCCAGCGTGTCCAGATTTCCGATGTCAGCTGTTCTGCCTCGGCGTGGCTGGTTGTCCGCGCAAGTTCGGTGAAGAGACGATCCAATGCCGGATCGGTCTGGTCGCCGGCGGCTGGCAATCCCCAGCCCATGATGATCAGGCATATCGCGACGCACGCCCCGGTGAAGCCGTTTCCACGGATTGAATCGCCGGAATTCATACCTGTCTGCCACATCTTGTCCATAAGGTTGATATGGGGCGTTTTGGAAAACTTCCAAGTCAGCCATATGGCCGCAGCAGGAAGATACCGAAAGGGTGGCGGCGCGGCGTTTATGAAGAGCCGTTGCCTTCGAAGGCTGGCAGCGTTTGTCTCAGAAGATAAAATGCCCTAAAATTCGCAGCGTAGAATCTGGGCGCTGTCCCGAGGTCCGCCATGACGCCACATATCCGTAATTCCACCATCACCCCGTTGCTGTCCGCAATGATGGTGAGCCCTTCATGGGCTGACCACAACCGGACCAGTGACCGGGCGAATGACCGGGCCCTGCATACCCTTGCCGGCGGGCGCCATGACACCGGGCTGGTTATGCGGCAGACCGTGGCAGGATGGATGGTGGTCAACATTCTGTCCGGCCGCCGGTTCGACTGGCTGTTCGATCGGGGGCCATGCCTCGATAAAGCCCTGTCAGGTGCGCAATAGCCCACATGGTGAAGCCCCGCTCCAGATCAGGGCTTTTCATGCGGCTCTTCGTGCTTTGCGGGTCGGTAGCGATATTTGGTGCCGCTGTCGCCACATTCGCCTTTTACAGCTATCGTACAGCGCTGACGAATGACCGGCTGGCGGCGGAACTGACCGCGCAGGCACATGCCATCGCCCCGCTTGCCAGCGCGCGGCTGGAAATCGGCGATGGCGGCCAGCACCACCTTTTTGCCGATCGCCGTCAGATCCGGCATTCCGGTAAAATGCCACTCGGCAGGTGACCGGCAATCGACAAGAATGGCCTCGTCGTGACTGGCGAGTTCGGCATAGGTTTCGGCTGGCGTGAGCTCGCGAAACATCGCTTCCCCTTTGTGCGGCGTTCTGGCAGTTTGGTGCCTGACAGCTTCAGGCCCGGCACCATGTATCCGGCGTAGGGCACAGCATTAAGGCTAGCAAGGGTAACGGCCATGATTAAAGCGATAATTGTCGAACAGTCCGAGGACCGGACCGTTGCGGCGGCGGTCCGGGACATCGAGGTCTCACAGCTTCCCGATGATGGTGACGTCGATATCGCGGTGGAATATTCCAACATCAACTATAAGGACGGCTTGTGTCTCAATGGCCTTGGCGGTCTCGTCCGCAATTACCCGCATGTTCCGGGAATCGATTTCGCCGGCGAGGTGATTGCCAGCCGCGACCCGAATTTCAAGCCCGGCGACAAGGTGATCATGGGCGGCCAGCGTGGTGGTGAGGTGCGCTGGGGCGGCTACGCAACCCGGGCCAGCGAGAAGTCGGAACGGCTTGTTCATCTTCCCGAAGGCATGACAACCCGGGAATCGCAGATGCTTGGCACCGCCGGTTTCACCGCGATGCAGGCGATCATGAGGCTTGAGGCGAACGGCATGGCGCCGGAGGGCGGCGAGGTTCTTGTCACCGGTGCCGGCGGTGGTGTCGGTTCGATCGCGACGGTGTTGCTGGCCGGCCGCGGCTATCAGGTGGCGGCGATGACCGGGCGCGCCGAAATTGCCGACTATCTGACTGGCCTTGGCGCGACGCGAATCGTCAGCCGTGCGGAGATGGCCGATGATCCCGGCAAGGTGATGGAATCGGCCGTCTGGGGCGGCTGTATCGATTGTGTCGGCGGCCAGCTTCTGGCGCGCGCCATCAAGCAGATGAAGAATGGCGCCGGTATCGCCTCGCTTGGCAACGCCGCCGGCGCGACGATGAATGCCAGCATCATCCCGTTCCTGCTTCGCGGGGTCTCTGTCTATGGCATCGATTCGGTAACCGTGCCGTTGCCACAGCGGGCCGAAATCTGGACCGCGCTGGCGGCCGAAATGCCAAAGGATGTGCTGGCCGGCATGTGCAGCGAGATCGGTCTTGGCGAGGTTATCGACCATGGCCGCCAGATTCTGGATGGCAAGGTACGGGGCCGTATTGTCGTTGATGTGAATCGCTAGAATAAACCGGCGGTATGAACGGCAGGGGTGAACCGAATGATTGACATGCTTGCCGTCCGGTCAAAACTGCTTGCCGTCCGGATTTAAAGGTCGCACAGTTTTCCCGGTTGCAACGCAATCGGAATGATCATGAGAATGATCGGGGGTGTGACATGGACCAGACCATCATAGGCTCCAACCGCAGGATCGACCCGACAAGGCGGGCGCATCTGAAACCCGACCTGACACCGGACGATAATGACCGGGTTGAAATCGGCCCGACCGGGCTGGCATTCGCCGAATGGACGGCGGCCGGGCTGGCCGCCCCCGACATGCCGGCGCTTCGCGAATACAGGCTGTCGCGGCTGCAGGAACAGATCCGCCAGCATGATTGTGCCGGGCTGCTGTTGTTTGACCCGCTGAACATCCGTTACGCCACCGACACCACCAACATGCAGCTCTGGATCGCGCATAACGCGGCGCGGGCCTGTTTCGTGCCGCCAGAAGGCGAGATGGTGCTGTGGGACTTCCATAATTGCGAGCATCTGTCGGCGCATCTGCCGCTTGTCGGCGAGGTGCGGCATGGCGCCAGCTTCTTCTATTTCGAGACCGGTGACAGGACCGCCGACGCGGCGCGCCACTTTGTCGATGAGGTGATCTCGCTGATGCGCCGGCATGGCGGCGACAACCGGCGACTTGCCGTCGACAAGATCGAGCATGTCGGCTATGCGAATCTGATCCAGCAGGGGGTTGAGGTGCTGGAGGGGCAGAGGCTGACCGAACATGCCCGCTCGATCAAGAACGAGAACGAGGTGCGCGCCATGCGCTGCGCCATCCATGCCTGCGAGATGGCGGTCGATGAAATGCGGCTGGCGATGCGCCCCGGCGTGTCCGAGAATGAGATGTGGGCGGCGCTTCATGCCGGCAATATCAAGCGTGGCGGCGAATGGATCGAGACACGGATCCTGTCCTCCGGCCCGCGCACCAATCCCTGGTTTCAGGAATGTGGACCACGCATCATGCAGGAAGGCGACATGATGGCCTTCGATACCGACCTGATCGGCACCTATGGCTATTGCTGCGATATCTCGCGGAGCTGGATTGTCGGCGATGTCGCGCCAACCGACGAGCAGCGGGCGCTGTACCGCGTCGCCCATGATCATGTGATGACGAATATCGACCTCATCCGGCCGGGAATGAATTTTGCCGAGATGACGGCAAAGGCGCATCGCCTTCCCGAAGCCTATCGGGCGCAGCGTTATGGCGTGATCGCGCATGGTGTCGGGCTGTGTGACGAATATCCCTGTGTCCGCTATCCGGAGGATGTCGAGGCGCATGGCTATGAGGGCTGTTTTGCGCCCGGCATGACGCTGTGCGTCGAGGCCTATGTCGGCGCGGTTGGCGGGCGAGAGGGTGTCAAGCTCGAGGAGCAGGTGCTGGTCACCGAAACCGGCTGTGAGGTGCTGTCACGCTATCCGTATGAAGATGCGTTGCTGGCCTGAGAGATGATCCGCTCTGACCGGCGGGGCCATTTTTTGATGACCTATTTTTTGATGACAACGCCGATATGCGGCAGATTGCGCCCCTGCTGCGCGAAATCGATGCCATAGCCGATCACGAACTCGTCAGGGATGTCGAACCCGACCCAGTCGATCTCGACCTCGATCTCGCGGCGCGAAGGCTTGTTCAGCAACGCGCAGACACGAAGCGATTTCGGCTCGCGGGTCTTCAGGATGTCATGCACCTGCGACAGCGTGTGGCCGGTGTCGATGATATCCTCGACGATCAGCACGTCGCGCCCGGCAATCGGCGTCTCCAGATCCTGGATGATCCGCACCTGGCGTGAGGACACCATCTTGTTGCCATAGCTCGAGACGGTCATGAAATCGACCTCGACCGGCAGGTCGAGGCGACGCACCAGATCGGCGATGAAGACGAAGGAGCCGCGCAGCAGCCCGACGACGACAAGCTGTTCGGTGTCGCGGTAGTGTTCCGAGATCATCCGCGCCAGCTGCGTTGTCCGCGCCGCGATCTCGGTTTCGGAAATCAGGATCTCGATATCATGTTCGGCGGACAGGACGGTCATGCTTCGGCTCCGGTGGGCCCTGGGGGAAATACCGATGGATGACACCGGCGACAACAGCAGTATAGGCATCACTGGCCAGCTTGCGAAACGCAATATTTGGCCGGATTGGCAGAATGATGATTGTCCCCGCATATTGTCCCTGCATATTGTCTTCGTCGCCTTGTCTTTGTCATATTGTCTTTGTGGTGGGGCGCCCACATGATGTGGATTGACGAAGACACATCGGCCCGCCCGGGCGGCCGATGACAGGAATCTGCAACAGGAATATCGACATCATGGCTAAAATTGCTTTTCTCGGTCTTGGCGTCATGGGCTATCCCATGGCCGGACATATCGCCGCCGCCGGACATGAGGTGACGGTCTATAACCGCACCGCCGCCAAGGCCGAAGCCTGGGTGGCCCAGTATGGTGGGACACATGGCGGGGCGCATGCGCCGACCCCGGCCGCCGCCGCCGCCGGGGCCGATGTCGTGCTGTCCTGCGTCGGGGATGACCCGGATGTGATGGAGGTCGCGCTCGGGCCCGAGGGCGCCATTCCGGCGATGCGCGCCGGCGCCACCTATATTGATAACAGTACCGTCTCGGCCGAGGTGGCGCGCAAGCTTGCCGCGGCTGGCGGCGAACGCGGGATCGGCGTTCTCGACGCGCCGGTCTCCGGCGGTCAGGCCGGCGCCGAGACTGGCAAGCTGACGGTGATGGTTGGCGGCACGCAGGCGGATTTCGACGCCGCCCTGCCAGTGATGGAATGCTATGGCGCTCGCGTTGTGCGGATGGGCGAGGCCGGCAGTGGCCAGCTGGCCAAGATGGTCAACCAGATCTGCATCGCCGGGCTTGTCCAGGGCCTGTCCGAAGGACTGAATTTCGCGATCGAGAGCGGGCTTGATACGGACGCCCTTCTCGAGGCCATTTCCGGCGGCGCGGCGCAGTCATGGCAAATGGTCAATCGCGGCCACACGATGGTGAGGAATGAATTCGATTTCGGGTTCGCCGTCGACTGGATGCGCAAGGATCTGCGGATCTGCCGCGAAGAGGCGGCCCGCAACGGCGCGCCGCTGCCGGTGACCGAGATGGTCGCCGGTTTCTATGACGAGCTGTCGGAGATGGGGCATGGCCGCGGCGATACCTCGTCGCTGATCCGCCGCCTGCGCAAGGGGTAAATTTGTCTCATTCACATATTGACGGGGATGACATCCGGCATCCCCGCCGCGCCGGTCAGGCTCAATCGAAACTGAATTTCAGAC
>Ga0255767_1001368_pt1 | contig 21692 bp, 17 predicted proteins | sample 071ome_24_FD_179967 | JGI IMG/M metagenome (GOLD analysis project Ga0255767, IMG submission 179967) | Coastal salt marsh microbial communities from the Groves Creek Marsh, Skidaway Island, Georgia - 071402CT metaG (version 2) | ecosystem: Environmental > Aquatic > Marine > Intertidal zone > Salt...
GGATTCCTCTCTCTCCGCCAGTTTCCAAATAAGCAATGAAAACAGTACGTTAGGTCCAATCAAAGTTGAAAGTGACAATAAAGTGACACTTCGGCTTCAATCGCAATCCGCTAGCGAGATCTGGAAAACGTTTCCTTCAGGGTCCAAAAAATCAACATAATCTTCGCCAGGAAAGCCTCCTGGAGCACGTTTAACATCGTGATCGGCCAGCCTAACTAGAGCATCCTTTAGATCACGTACATAGAAGACATTCTTAACTGGTGAATCCCAACGAGCAGTTGGCTCGGGAGCATCGCCGGAATCAGTCAGGTACTCTGGCGGGATGGCATGAAGCGCAAACCTCCCGTCACCCACTAAAAACTGAATCCATCCTTCCGAATCTTGTTCATCTGCCACGTTCAAGTCGAGGACTCGAGAGTAAAACTCTCTCATCGCTACAAAATTTTCGACCCACAGAATAGAGCCTAATCCCACAACTTCCATCGAGAATTCTCCTTTAAGACGTAACTTCGTTTTTGCTGCCTAGAGATTACAGCACAAGATCAAAACATCTACCCGCGGGAAGGCATGAAAGGTTCGCTAACTTAGAACACCATGGCGACGAAGTTCTCCATGCCTTGACACTTTGTGACAGTTCAATACTAAACAAAGTGAACTATCAGTAACTTAGCACCCTACTAAAATGAACTAACGTGTTGATTTTATTAACATCGTGCCTGTCGACGGAGAAAATCCCTCTCTCTCCGCCAGCAAAACGAAAGGGCCAATAGGCCCTTTGTTGTTTCTGAAGGCGATAGCAGTTGAGTTGATAAGAAGCCTCTCGGGTTCGACCAAACGCGACCATAGAAGCGTTTGGAACCGAGCTACAAAGCGGATGAATCGCGTCACCTGACAAACGATTCTGCCGTGGCAATGACTCTGCGTGGTGATCGCTTGGTATCTGCAAACTTGCGGATGTCGCTAAGTATTTGTTGCTCGCCATCAGGCGTACCATAAAAATGATGACGCAAGTCATCCTCGGTTGCGCAGCAACAGGCGGCGATACCATTCAGCGCCGGGCCATTAAACGTGTGGAGAATGGCGTACTGATAGTAATGTGTCATTCGCGTGTGCACCTCGAGCGCAAGCGGTGCGTGATTGTCCCTCCAGTGGGCATCGGACGCCGAAGCCCCGGCAACCGGATGCGCAACCATGGGAAAGAGCCCGACGATACCGGGTAAGTCAGGCTTTGCGAGGGTATGGGGTGCTTGGTTTTTGATCGTGCGCTCGCACACCAAGTACAAACCCGCGTCACCAACCGCTTTGGCTTTCTCAAGATTGTCTGTTGTGCCTACGATCATTGCAGCAAAGGGTAGATGGTCGGTGGTAGTGCTGTTACTGGAAAAAAGGACTGCGCCAATCTCAGCAGCATAAGCCCTTGCATTGTCTCGGTTATTGCAGGCAATCACTAACTTTAAGGTGTTCATCAACCTTTATCTCCGGGTGCCCGCACAATGAACAAAGGTTTTGTTTGGCTCACCTTCGCCCAGGTTTTTCCTGTCTCTGACTCATTCATCAGCGCCATCACCTCATCGGCGACGTGCTCGGGTGTCATAAACGGGAGGTCGGAGCCTTTTTGCGCCTCTGGTACGAGTGGAGTGTCGATTCCACCAGGACAGATTGCATGAATAGTAATGCCGCGCTTTCGCAAATCGGGGCCAAGACTGCGCACTAGGCCGACAACCGCGTGCTTACTCATCGCATAAAGCGGATCTACGCCGTAAGGGGTAATCCCCGCCAGCGATGCTGTGACGACAATGGCTGTGCCACTCCCCAGAAGCGGCAACAATGCCTGCAAGCCAAAGACGACGCCGTCCACATTGACGCCCATGAGCCGGCGATACCGCTCAAGGGTCATTGCACCAAACTTGAATTCACTCAGCGGCGCCTGCGCTCCCGCAATTTGCACGCCGGCATTGAGATGAACGCGGTCGGGTATGCCGATGGGATTGTCACTCGAGGTCAGGAATTGACCCAAGGCTTCCCAGTCAGCAGGGTCAGCCACATTACAGTGTCGATAGATTGCTCCCGTTTCAGACGCTAGCAGCTGGCCAGCGACATCGTTAACGTCGAGCGCCAAGACTTGATGGCCTGCCTGGCGAACCGCTCTGACCACCGCGGCCCCGATACCAGACGCTGCCCCGGTGACCAACCATGTTTCTTGAGCATTCACTGTCATATCTGCGTTTCTTTTTGTTCGCTTTGGTTGCGCATGGGCTTGTTATCCCATGCCATCCCATACTATACAAATGGGACTCATCGAACAGGACTATTTGGCATGGACATCGTTGATAAGGTCGTGGTGGTCACCGGGGCGGGCTCGGGCATCGGTCGAGCTTTGGCCCAGCAATTTGCCGCTGAAGGCGCTCGCTTCGTTGTTTGTGCGGATCTGGACGGCGCTGCCGCCCAGAAAACTGCCAGTGCCATTGGCCCAAACAGTCACTCGGTGGCGCTGGATGTTGCATCGCGTGATGCAATCAATGAGCTAGTAATGAGTCTCGAGGATGAGCAAGGAGGTATCGATATTTTTGCCTCAAACGCAGGCTACGCCCAAGGAGGCGGCCTGGGCCTCGAACCTGAGGCTTGGCAGCAGATGATGGAGGTACACACCTGGTCACACCTCTACGCGGCACAAGCAGTCATCCCACTGATGATTGAACGTGGCGGAGGATATCTCCTCAATACTTCGTCAGCTGCGGGCTTATTGACCCAGATGGATTCGGGCCCCTATGCGGTATCAAAGCACGCGTCTGTCGCCCTCGCCGAGTGGCTTGCCATTAATTATAAGGACCGTGGCATTGGGGTGTCCGTTTTGTGTCCGCAAGCCGTCCGTACCGCCATCCTGAGCAAACGCCGGGATAAGGACCGTGATGAACGTGAGGAAAAAAGCGTTGGCCAAAAGTCATCGGCAGGCAATGGCAGTAGTAATCAGGCAGCGGTCGATGGCATCCTTGAGCCGGAAGAGGTTGCGTCTTTATGCATGCAGGCCATTCGCACTGAGCAGTTTTTGGTCCTGCCGCACCCTGAAGTTGCACGCTATTTCCAAAACAAAGCGAATAACTATGACCGCTGGTTAAACGGCATGCGACGCATGCGGGAACGCCTGCGCAACCGATAACGACTAGTGAAGGGGGCTACATGCCACGGACTTCTAGACCGCAGTCTTACTACGACGACATTAAGACCAAGTTCAAAGAAGAGCGCGACAAGCGCCTTACCTATCGTCCCCCCGGTACCGCACAGTACACGTCTGAGCTCACGGGCGAGCTCGAGAAATATTCAACGGATCCCTGGCGGAAGGAAGCCCCCGATCGCGAACCAATCAACGATCAAGTTGAGGTCCTATTTATCGGGGGAGGCTTTTCCGCGCTACTCACGTCTGGCCGCCTGCACGAGCGCGGCATCGAGAATATCCGCATTGTTGAGCGGGGCTCCGATGTGGGCGGTACCTGGTATTGGAATCGCTACCCAGGTGCGGCGTGTGATGTGGTGAGCTACGACTACCTGCCACTACTCGATGAAATGGACTACGTCCCTGTCAATCATTACTCCCGTGGACCCGAAATTTTCGGCCACTGTCAGGCGATTGCGCGCAAGTACAACCTGTATGACCTGGCGGTGTTTAGCACCACCGTGACGGAAACCGTCTGGAATGAGGAAGAGCAACTGTGGCACGTCAAAACTAATCGAGGGGATGATATGCGTGCGCGGTTTGTCATTTGCGCTAATGGCACTTTGGCAAAGCCGAAGCTCTCGCTGATTGACGGTATGAATACATTTAAGGGGCATGCCTTTCATTCCTCTCGTTGGGATTATGAGTACACAGGCAAGCATCTCGAAAACCTGAAAGACAAACGGGTTGGCATCATTGGCACGGGGGCTAGCGCCGTGCAAATCGTGCCTGAACTCGGCAAAACCGCGAAATCGCTCACCGTTTTCCAGCGAACACCGTCATCAATTGACGTGCGCGATGACTGGCCGACAGATCCAAATTGGGCTCGACGGTTACAACCGGGCTGGCAGGCAAAGCGACGCGAGAAAACCTTGGCGGCGGTTGAGATGTCGCCAGAAAAACGCGCCGAACTGGACGCCCTGACCCCAGAGGAAAAGGTAAGGCGGCAGGAAAATTCGAACATCAATCACATGATGAGGATCCATAAACGGATCGACGAAATCGTGGACGATAAAGCGACTGCGGAAGCCTTGAAGCCGTGGTACATGTTTATGTGCAAGCGCCCGTGCTTTCACAATGAATATCTGCCTACCTTTAATCTACCCAATGTGACGCTCGTCGATACCAAAGGCAAAGGGATTACTGAGATCGGCGAGCGCGGCCCAATCTTCGATGGGGTGGAGCATGAGCTGGATTTGCTCGTTTACGCGACGGGCTTTGAAGTGCAACTCACGGGGATCTACAACAGCATCGTCGGCGCCGGTGGACAGAACCTTCAAGACAAATATGCGGATGGCATTCGTACCCTACTAGGTATCCACACGGCAGGGTTCCCCAATCTTTTTATCATGGGTGGTTACCAAGCATCGTTTCAATTCAACCTCACCGACATGCTGCAAACCCAAGGCGATCACATTGCGGCTTGTATTGACCACGTTCGTACTCACGGCTATCAAACGATTGATGCCACCGAGGACGCTGAGTCATGGTGGGTACAAGAAGTGATTAATCATCGAGGCAAGACCAGTCGCTCAGAAGACTGCACCCCGGGCTACTACAACTTTGAAGGCGCTGAGAATCGACGCCAGGATGGTAACTACAATGGTGGGTTTAGGAAGTATTTCCAACATCAAGGGGAAGTGAGGTCCGACATGGCGCAATACTTCCATCTCGGTAAAGTAAAAGGCGAGGCGTCATGAGTTACCCTCTAGCAGGTATCAAAGTATTAGATATGTCGCGGGTCCTAGCAGGGCCGTTCGCGGGTCGTATGCTTTCGGATCTTGGTGCTGATGTCGTCAAACTCGAACCTCCGGAAGGGGACGTTACTCGTCTGTGGGGACTAAAGATTGGTGGTGTCGCCGGCTACTACAATCAGCAAAACGCGGGTAAGCGAAACATATCCATTGATCTCCGTAAGCCGGAAGGTATTGAGCTAGTAAAGGCCCTCGTGCGTGAGGCCGATGTACTGATCGAGAACTTCAGACCGGACGTCATGGGTCGTCTTGGATTGGACTACGACACCCTGGCGGCCATCAATCCCCGTCTATTGATGTTATCGATCTGTGGGTTTGGCGCTGGAAATCCGGATAGCCGCCGAGCAGCCTACGCCCCCATTGTGCATGCCGAAATTGGGTTGGTTTCGCGGCAAGCGGAGATCAGCAATGCCTATCCCGCTGAGCTCGCGCTATCTGTCGCTGATACTAACGCTGGGTTGCATGGTCTCGTGGGCTTACTTGCCGCCCTGTACGCTAGGGAATCCACAGGCAAAGGGGATCATTTGGAAATCGCGATGGTCGACGCCAGCGTCGTCACCAATGACGGCATGGGCTATGTTCTTGACGGCGTTCGCCAAGTGATTGCCAACGAAGTTCACTCGACAGCCGGCGGACCATTAATGATCGCCGGTGATTTTCGCTTCATTTGGAAGCAACTCACCCGACACTTTGATGTGACAGATGGCCTACCCGAGGGCGATGAAATCGCGCTACCACAAAAAATTGAGGCTAGACGGGCAGCCGCTCACACATTTTTCAACGAGACCTGCCGTACCCGTGAAGCGGTTATCGCTGCGCTAGACAAAATGAATATTGCCTGGGGCGATGTGAGGCCCCGCGAGGCAATTGGTGAACTGGCTTCCGTCCAAGCACGGGGCACCATTACGCAAATTGATGACCGAGCCGGATCAACCAGGCCAATTCCGCAGTCCCCTTATCGATTCCGCCACAACGAGGCCCGCGTGCAGGGCGGAGCACCGCATCTAGGCGAGCACAACGAGGCCGTATTCTCGGACTGGCTGGATTGGGGCGCGGACGAATTAGCACCCTATCGCGCTGCATTGGTGACGCCATGACTGAATTAAACGAGCGGGTTGCAGTAATCACGGGCGGCGCCAGCGGCATTGGTCTTGGCATGGCACGCGCCTTTGGCGCGCGCGGAATGAAACTAGTCCTTGCCGACCTTGATGAGGCGCTTTTGCAAGAGGCAAGTGAAGCATTGCGTGCTAAGGGTATTACCATTGAAACCAAGCTCTGTGATGTCTCGAAAGCAGATGAAATCGACGCATTAGCAGATCTCGCGCTTAGCAAGTTTGGTCAGGTGAATGTGGTTTGTAGTAATGCTGGCGTAGGGCTGCCGACATCCGCTAGGAATATGAAACTGAGCGACTGGGAGTGGATTCTCAACGTTGATCTGTGGGGGCCAATCCACGCGGTCAAGACCTTCCTTCCGATATTGGAGGAGCAAGAGATGGGGCACATCAGTGCCACTTCCTCGGTGGCTGGCTTACTTTCTAGCCAGATGATGGGCGCTTACAACGTTGCCAAGCATGGTGTGGTTGCGCTGATGCAGTCTGTCGAGCGAGAACTTCGAGCGAAGAAAAGCCATGTGCGCGCATCGGTGCTCTGCCCGGGTCCAATCAACACCAATATAAGCCGCCACTCGGTTGCATACCGGCCAGGGGGCGGAAAACCTAAGCGTGATTCCCGAAAAGCCGGTGATACCGCAAAAAACATCCAAGCTTCCCTTGAGCAAGGCATGCACCCTGATGAGGTCGGTGAATTGGTTGCCGAATCCATTGCGGCGGAAAAATTCTGGATCTTGACCCACCCTAGGTGGCTGAAACTGGTGCAAAAACAATACGACGCGATGATGGACGATCGATCGTTAATTCGAATTTAGGCGGGCTACCTCCAACACGATCGGAATCAAGAAGCGGCACCCAGAAATCACGGGCTCACAAATCAGTCAGACGGCGCTGAAAGTGCAAGCGTCGCCTACACTCGCGCTAAGCTTTTAAGTGATCTATGATGCGCTGCGCAGCAGACAAGGGAGTGAGCGTCGCCGCTCCGACTTCAGCCTCGATGGCGGATAACCGCGTCGTTAACGTTGGGTGATCGGTAATTTGCTGACGCAACAATTGGTCGGTCAATTGCCACATCCACTGCAGGTTCTGTTCTGACCGCATATTGGCCAGGTGACCTGCCGCCAGTGCCTCGTCATGAAAGCGCCTCACCATATCCCAGGCCTCAGCAATGCCCGAACGCTCCAAAGCCGAACACGTTCGCACTTCCGGGGACCAAAACCCGCTTTGGGTCAATAGCGATAGTGCACTCTGGTAGTGGAGCCGCGTCTTATTCGCCAGATTTTCGCTCTCACCGTCGGCCTTGTTGATGAGGATCGCATCCGCCAACTCTAAAATGCCCTTTTTGATCCCCTGAAGTTCATCACCGCCCCCAGGTAAGAGCAGGATCAAGAAAAAATCGACCATGCTCCCGACTTGATGCTCTGACTGACCGACGCCTACGGTCTCAACCATCACCACGTCGAACCCTGCTGCTTCACACAGCAGCATCGATTCACGGGTTTTTAGCGCGACCCCACCCAATGCTTTGCCCGCTGGAGAGGGTCTGATGAACGCGTTCGTCTCGCGGGACAGCTGCTCCATTCTCGTTTTGTCACCAAGAATCGAACCGCCTGCAACCGGAGAGCTAGGGTCAACCGCCAATACGGCGACCTTTTTACCGTCGCCGATGACCGTCTGACCAAAGGACTCGATGAACGTTGATTTACCAACCCCCGGAACCCCGGTAATACCGATTCGAATACTGTTTCCGGTATGTGGCAATAATTCGTTCAGTAGATCTTGGCTCGCCTTGCGATCTTGCGGGCGGGCACTCTCGACCAACGTAATCGCCTTCGCAAGCGCTCTACGATCGCCGGAGAGAATCGCTTCAGCTGACGGCGTTGACGGCATCGAGCACTCGCCTCGCAGCATCAGGAATGGGGGTACCGGGGCCAAAAATTAGCTTTACGCCCGCGTCATAGAGGTATTGATAGTCCTGCTGCGGAATTACACCACCGGCAATAACGATAATGTCATCGGCGCCCTCGGCCTTCAGCGCCTCAATCAACTGGGGAACTAATGTCTTGTGGCCAGCCGCCAGACTGGAGGCACCAACGATGTGGACATCATTTTCTACGGCCTGCCTCGCTACCTCTTCGGGTGTCGCAAACATCGGCGATAAATCAACGTCAAAACCCACATCGGCAAAGGCAGTAGCGACCACCTTGGATCCACGGTCGTGCCCGTCTTGCCCCATTTTCGCAACCAGCAGACGCGGTCTTCGACCGTGTTGTTCAACAAAGCTGTCTATGTCTATTGCAATTTGTTTCCAGCTTTCGTCTTGTTCGTATGCTGAACCATAAACCCCTGAAACCGTCTGTGCACTGGCTACAAACCGCCCAAAGCACTGCTCTAGCGCATCTGAAATCTCACCGACGGTTGCTCTATGCCGGGTTGCCTCAACGGCTAACGCTAGAAGGTTACCCTCCTCTGTCTCTGCCGCTGCCGTCAAAGCCGCGAGGCAAGCCTGGACCTTTGCTTCATCTCGGGAAGCGCGAACCGAATAAAGCCGTGCGATTTGTGACTCGCGCACCGCATCATTATCAACTTCGAGAATATCAACCGCATCCTGCTCGTCGATCCGGTATTTGTTGACCCCGACAATGACGTCTTCACCGCGATCAATGCGCGCTTGCTTTTTCGCTGCTGCTTCTTCAATTCTGAGTTTTGGCAGACCCGTCTCAATCGCTTTCGCCATCCCTCCGGCCGCTTCCACTTCAGCGATTAACTCCCTTGCTTTTTCTGCAATGTCGTTAGTGAGCGATTCCATCATGTAGGAGCCGCCCCACGGATCCACGACCTGGCCAATCCCAGTCTCTTCTTGCAGGACGAGCTGCGTATTCCGTGCGATCCTTGCTGCAAAGTCGGACGGCAGCGCGATGGCCTCATCCAGCGCATTGGTATGCAGCGACTGTGTTCCGCCAAAGACGGCCGCCATCGCCTCAATGGTCGTCCGGACAATATTGTTGTAAGGGTCCTGCTCCGTCAGCGACCAACCACTCGTCTGACAATGGGTTCTCAGCATGCTGCTCTTTGGATTGGCGGGCTCGAATTCGCCCACAATTTCTGCCCACAAAAGCCGCGCGGCTCGCATCTTGGCAATCTCCATATAGAAGTTCATGCCAATACCCCAGAAAAAAGACAGTCGGGGGGCGAAATCATCAATACCGAGTCCGGCTTTAATCGCAGTCCTAATGTATTCCTTACCATCCGCCAAGGTGTAGGCAAGTTCGAGAGCGGCGTTCGCGCCAGCTTCTTGCATGTGATAACCAGAAATCGAAATGGTATTGAAGCGCGGCATATTGCTCGAGCAAAACGCGATGATGTCGCCGATGATCCGTATACTCGGGGTCGGTGGATAAATGTAGGTATTACGCACCATGAATTCTTTCAGAATGTCATTCTGGATCGTTCCCGCAAGTGCCTCAGTCGGTACGCCCTGCTCCTCCGCAGCGACGATATAACCTGCAAGTACGGGCAGCACAGCGCCGTTCATAGTCATTGACACCGACACTTTATCGAGCGGAATACCATCGAAGAGAATTTTCATGTCCTCTACCGAATCGATAGCAACCCCTGCTTTTCCTACATCGCCAGTGACTCGAGGGTGATCCGAGTCGTAACCACGATGTGTCGCTAAATCAAACGCAACCGATACCCCCTGCCCGCCTGCTGCCAACGCTTTGCGATAAAACGCATTGGATTCCTCCGCTGTGGAAAAGCCCGCGTATTGGCGAATGGTCCACGGTCGCCCCGCATACATTGTCGCTTGCGGCCCTCTAATATAGGGGCTCATACCGGGCATCGTATTCGTGTACTGCAAGGCCTCGGTATCCTCGGCTGTGTAAAGCATTTTTAGCGGGATGTCCTCTGGCGTTAACCAGGTGAATTCGTCCGGCGTGAGCCCCTTACTCTGCTTCTCTACTAAGCTCGCCCACGCACCGGGATTCGAAGTTTTAGGATCGTAAATGCTCATACAATTAAGCCTCATCGGGCTGAAACGGCTCGATCGCAATCGCCGTCGCAGCGTTCAGGATGAATAACAGGTGGTTGTACTCCGTGTGCCTAGGGTAGGCGGGCTGCCACTCAACACGCAACCCTCCTCTACGCATCCATCTAATCAATTATCTATGCTTATGGCTGCGTTTATCTATGCGTTTGCGCATTGATCCACGCGTCGCGCCCAGCAAAATTAGGGACCCTCTCTGGAGACGCGAGTGTTATTTCTTTTAACTATTATCACCCGCACCTATTACCAGCGCCATTTTTTACAAGCACCGTTTTCTAACGAGCGACTTTTTGACGGACACTTTTTTTCAAAAAGCCACTTTTCATAAACCCGGCCTTTTGAAACCCAACTCTGCACCGCTTTTTTTAGTTTTCTCTCGCTATGGAATGGATGCACTGAAAGCTCACGCCTGGGCAGTGATAGGAAGCCACGGCGGCTTGCAGGGCCCAATTTCACTAGGAGCGATGGAAGATATCATGATTGACAACTTTCTCTAAAAGTCTGACGCTGCGCCTGCTAGAAACTTCATCCAAGCCAGCAAACGAACTGCCTAACAGTCATTGATAATCTGCTTAATAGAAAACTACCCTCCAATCCCAGCCCTTTTAGACGCCCTACCACTGAAGCAAGTCATTAACCCTCACAGTGACTACCGAGCCACCGCACCGACAAAATTTGTGAAAGCGCACCCCACTTTGCGGCCTGCAGCACTCGGTGTAGACTCTACGACCCACTAAATATATCGCGCTCGGAGATCATCTATGTCAGACAGTGCCAACGCTCAAAGCCTCACGCCCGCAGAAGAAATTGCCGCCCTCATTAAGCGGTCTCGCGCGGCGCAGCAGCAGATCGAACACTACACCCAAGAACAAGTTGATGATCTGATTCGCGCGATGGTTTGGGCGGTCGCCAAGCCTGGCGTCGCCGAAGAGATTGCGCAGTTCACGGTTGATGAGACTCAACTTGGAAACTACGACGGGAAGTTCCTTAAGATCCAGCGCAAGACGCGAGCAACATTAATGGACATCATTGACGATAAGTCCGTTGGCATCTTGGAAGAAGACCCTGAGCGCAACATCGTAAAGATCGCGAAGCCCATGGGTGTAATCGGTGCCCTCGCGCCCTCTACTAACCCAGAAGCAACGCCAGTGATTAAGGCCATTCACGCCGTCAAAGGCAGGAATTCCATCATCGTCGCACCGCACCCTAGAGCGAAGCTCACCAATAAAAAGATCTGCGATCTGATGCGTGACGCCATCGAAAAAATGGGCGCACCAGCAGACCTTGTTATCGCGATTGAAATCCCTAGCCTTGAGACGACCAATGAGTTGATGCAGCAATGCGATCGCGTGCTAGCAACTGGCGGTGGCGCCATGGTCACAGCAGCATACTCGAGCGGAACGCCTGCTTTGGGGGTTGGTGTTGGCAACGCAGTCATTACGGTGGACGACACCGCCGACCTCGATGATGCTGCGACCAAGATTCACATGTCTAAAACCCTCGATCTCGCTGCATCCTGCTCATCCGATAACTCCGTTATTCTTGTTGATAGCATCTACGAGCCAATGCTTGAGCGGTTGAAAGCAAAAGGCGGCTACTTATGTAACGCCGATGAGAAAGAAAAGCTCCGCAACACGATCTGGGATGATGAGGGCCACCTAAACACGGCTATCGTTGCCCAACCCGCACAGAAGATTGCCTCCATGGCAGGGCTCGACGTTCCCGAAACCACCGAGTTTTACATCGTCATTGAAGAAGGTTGGGGCAAAGACTTCCCTTTCTCTGGCGAAAAACTCTCCGTCGTTATGGCGCTCTATCGAGCAAGCAACATTGATCATGCCATCGAGCTGACCAATAACATTCAAAGTTATCAAGGACAGGGCCACTCTTGCGGCATCTACTCCAATAGTGATGAGAACATCATGAAACTCGCTGACGCTACCAGGACATCGCGCGTTATGGTGAATCAGCCTCAAGCCGCGTCCAATAGCGGCAATCTTTGGAACGGTATGCGCCAGACCTTCTCCTTGGGCTGTGGCTCGTGGGGAGGCAACGGCACCAACAACAACATCTCCTGGCGGGATCTCATCAACGAGACGTGGATCTCGAAGCCCTTAGTTCAACCCAAAGAACTAGCTTCAGATGAGGTTCTCTTCGGCGATGTGATGAAAAAGCTGGGCTAATTGTGTCTTGAAGGCGCCCTACTTTGGGCGCCTTGACCGCTCCCTAAGCCTAGCCAGTAAGTCAAGGCTTCTTTACTCACTAACCCACGCGGGCGCTAAGCGGGCTACGGCGCTAAGAAGACCAGCGACAACCCTCACCAAGGGCTATTGTTGCTAACTTGCTTCACACCATCTAACCCTATCTTCTTGTTAGGCCTCCCTCAGTCACTAACTCCTGCGGAGCGCTCGCAGGGCTGCCGCGCCAGACAGCACGCGGCACTTCTCACGACAAGCCGTTGTTTCCATTCAGAGCACGCCTTTACACTCAGCACTCGATAGTCGGTCTATTAATCAATCAATGAATGAAAAAGACGTCAATCGCGGCCCCTGGGTCGCTTTTTCTTATCGCGACTACCGATTTCTATGGGGCACGTTGATGCTCGGCTCCATGGCGGTCTGGATGCGAATTTTAGGCACCGCACAGTGGCTATTAGATGAAACAGGGTCAGCGTATTGGGTCGGGTTCATTGGCGTTGTGCAGTTGTTAGTGCAGATACCAATGACGTTGTGGGCAGGGACACTGGCAGACCGATGGGACAGAAAGCGGCTCATGACCTTCTCCCATGGAGTAGCGGGTGCCACATTAGTTGCTCTGGGTGTCGCCAATGCGGCTGGCCTATTGCAACCTCTAATGATGTATGTCGGCATCGCGATGCTTGCCGGGGTTCAGACGCTCGCTGGACCCGCTCGGTCTGCCCTACTTCCCATCATTGTTCCAAAGAAAGATCTCATGTCAGCGGTATCGACCGACACGGCGTTTTCGAACGCCGCCGCGATTTTGGGGCCATTATTGTTTGCTGGGGTTGCACTCTCTGCGGGCCTAACCACAGTGTTTTTGCTCGCGGGGTTAATTGCCCTAACCGCCGGATGCCTGCCGCTCTTTATCAGCGCGCGAGGTCAGGTTGAATCGGAAGACAACGAATCAAAGCCCACCCAAGTCCAGCAAACACTGGATGGGTTTCGCTACGTCTCGAAACATCCGATTTTGCCAGGCTTATTTTTGCTCGATGCGGGGATCACCACAGCCTCGTTCTACCGAGAGATATTACCTGTGCTTGCTCTTGGACTGTTTGCCGGCGGCGCTGGCGTCACAGGTCTACTCGGCACTGCAAATTCTCTAGGTGCCATCGCTGGCGCTTTCTTTGCACTTGCGCTTGTAGGCTTTAGAGCAAAGGGGATGTTGGTGCTTTATGCCTCCTTTGCCTATGGGTTCATTCTCTTTGGATTCGGTCTCGCCAACTCCTTGTGGCTCGGTATCTTGATGATCGCGCTGCTCGGTGCAGCAGACGCCATCACGGTCGCAGTAAGGCAGACGACGATCATGCTGACCACGCCAGATGACATGCGCGGACGAGCATTCGCACTCATGTATTTGGCGGCACAAACTGCTAACAATGTGGGCACCATTTGGGTCGGTTTTTGGGCAGGAGCGATTGGCGCAAGCAACACGATGGTGCTAGGTGGCTTTATTTCGATTGCGGCAACCGCTTTGATTGGTGTGCTGTGGCGACCGATCCGAGATTTCCGTTCAGATGACTGACGCCATCACTTCCGACTCTTCAACTGAGATTTATCTGGCAGTCCATCGTGGAGCAAATGGACGATGCCAAGACCTACCATCCGAGAGCGCGCTCGACATCCCTTGATGCTAAGACTCGCCAGCTACCAGAGAGGACAGGCTACATTGGCCAACTTGAGTAACCAAAGGAAGCACTGCGATCTGGCCCGAATACAGGACTTTCATGCCTTAATAAAAAAGACGTAGCCACTCGCGTCAACAAAGAGGACGCAGGGTCATTGAGCGCTCACTGCGACACCCGATTGATCCGTATCGGCCGAATTCAGCCAAATCGGAGATGACCAGCCCCGTTCCTGCTCTGTGGCAGGCACGTCTCTCGGCAAATCCTCGTTAGCACTGTTAGCAAGCAGGGTCGTCCAACGACAAGTGGGATTCTCCAGCACACGAACATAATAAAAGGCGTTCCGCTCGGCGGAAAAATCTGGATCGGTGAACGTTTGTTGCAGCTGCGCGGCACCTTCATCTCCCTTCAGTTCGCAGCTCTCAATGTCTACCGAAGCCGTTGTGCCTGGACACCTGCCATCAGCATTTGGCGACCGACCACTTGAGCAAACGACGTCCCGAACGCGCTGGTGCTGCTTTCCATCCTCGACCCACCCCTTGATCACTTGGATTCGGTCGAGCGGTGCCCCATTGGGATCTTGGGACGCCCACACCCAGAATCTCGGCGAGCCGCTCACTTCAAGATCTGCTCCCATGGGGACTCCTCGCTCATAGGCAAGCGCTATCGGGTTGCCCTGCTCACCGATATCTACCGGCAGATCCCCAGCGAAAAACCGTATTCGCAGACGCGAGCCACTGGTGGCAAATGTCTCTCGGCGTTGCAGCGCGTCAAATATCGCTTCTCGCGTGTTGGCCTTCGCCCATACTCCAGCAAGCCCCCCCGGCAAGAATCGGCGAATAGGACCAGCGACTGGATGATCAGCTTCAAGCAGACGATTTACCGCAAAACCAATGCCTTCAGCAGGTTTAAACCTCGCGGGAATTCCTGATCGAGTGTTACCAGGATCTGATGTATGAGTATCGGTTGATCCGATGACGCCTAACTTGTAAGGGTTCAGCGCTCGCTCTTCTTCCAACGACAGGCCATCTAACAAGATGTTGCGCAAAAAAGAGCGCTCGGTGGCGCATCGCTGGTCACCTTCAGCCTCGCACGCCGCGAACATGTTGCCGAACCCACAGTCTTCATCGGTTGCGCCGATGCTGAGGTGACACTCTGACGTGCCTTTTTGCTGAGTTAGCTCAAAAAGACGTTCGATGCGGGTCCGTTTTTCGAGATCTTCATTGGTAAAGGCGCTGCCATCTTCATCGGCCCTTGAGAACATCAGTCCCCAGGAGTAATTGGTGTTATGCGGGATCGTGAGGACCTCACAGGGTGCTTCGCAGGCTGCATCGAGCTGGTCGAAAAATTCTTTCTGATTACTAACATCAATCGCCGAGATCGCATGAGGGGTCACCTCTTCGCCGCGGAAGATAACATTGCGGTGGAGCATCCCCATCTCCGGGAGCAGCGATGAGAATTCGTAGCCAATCAAGGCGGTGAAACGACCAGGTGCATTGTGGGCGTTGGCTACCGCTTGGACACGCTGCCAGGTATCAACTTCATTGGCTTTGCAACGTGCATCATCACCGCAAATATCATAAGTCCTTGGTTGTGGCCGAACGCCTGCGGTAGCGAAAGCCTGATCCAGCATAGTGGCAAGATCAAAGTCGCCTGATCTTACGTCTTGGCACCGCTCAACTGAAAACTCTGGAGACCCGGGCATCATCGTGCAGGGAAGGTGCATTTCAAAGCCCTCAGCGTGATCCGTCAACGCAACAAAATCGAGCGGCGTCTGTAACTGGGCCTCCTCACCCGTTTGAAGCGTCACCTTTTCGCCTTTGGCAAATCGATACGCCGAATTGGGCCCAAGTCGGTTTTCACCAGCGTAGGCGTCAATGGACCAACTCGTGTGCACGTGGAGATCACCAAATAACGCGGTATTGAGCGGGAATTGTTCGACGGTCTCGGGCTCGACTGAAACCGGATTTTCAGGTGGGGCCGAGATATGGCTTTCTGGCACGACATCAGGGTCTGAACACCCAGCGCCGACGATCAAAAAGCCGATCACGATCAGTCCAGCAAATATTCGCATGCCTACCTCCCACTCGTAGCTTGTATAAACAAAGCCTTTATAACCATCCTCTTGGAACCATCCGCTTATAACCATCCAGTGTTTCACTCTCGCCGGAGCGGACGACCCACTTTTTCCTTCTCGAGCATCAATCATCAAGGCCTTGAGTTCAGGACTTTAGGAATGAAGGCATCAGGTAAGCATCCAAGACACCCAATGGCCCGAGCACTTTATCGACCTTGGCTCTGTCTTCTGCGCCCAGCGATTCAATTTCATTTTTAATATGGCATCTGGAGACTTCGCTATATTTGAGCGATCTCATTTTGACTGGGCCCTCACCGAGATCGACTTCGCACCACTTTTCTTTCGCAGCAAGTGCCTCACCAGAGACTCGGAGAAATTGATGATAGGTTTCGCGCATGTGGTCGAAGAATGGATTTAACGTCTCAGGCAAACGATCATCCGAGAGATAATCCGCATCATCTGTGCGCGACTCAAAGACTCTGTTCATATACCCCAGCATTTCAGGGGCACACTGATCAATCCAGCTCCTAGGTTCTGGGTCTGCCTCAACGTGGGCTTTGAAGAGCCCAGCAAACGTAAAGTCACCCAAGCTGGCGCGCTCGCCAAGAAGAAACAGATGCTGACCATAATGCGTTGCAGCTACTTTCATGAGCGCCTCGAAATCGGCACGTACCGCGCTCGCTTGATCCGGCCCGCAGCCACGATTCGCGCAAGCTCTCAGTCCGAAGTTGTCACGGACCTCGATGATCACCGAAGCCGCCATTGCCTCTTCCTCTGGGCTAAGCCCCTCATTCATAAATTTGCCAATTCGGTTGGCATAAAACCCTTTGGCAACATGGTCGACATTATGGGGATAACACCACCTGCTGCTAATCGCGTAACGACCGAACCATTCATCCGCCCAATCCTCCAACAGATGGGACGCAATCCTTTGCACCGCCGTCGATGGGACAATCGCTCGATCCGGAAACTTCGCATTCAGCATTAACCCAATCGGCGTCGTGTCATGAATGAACCAGCCTTCCGGCGTTTGAAGGCCCGGGATGAAGTGCGTCCCGAGACGGCCTTCGACGGTGGGTCCAGTCTCCTCGGACTTCAACCTAAATTCGTAGTCGACGTCCAGGTAATTCAGCATCGCCTCTAGCTTTCGAGTAAAGAGACTGTGCTCGCCGCCCCAGAGCGTGTACTTACCATCAAACATTCCGCTTCTCCCGATAATTAGATGTCTAAACGACGCCTACCGGCTCCCACTGCTGCCAATGCCGCGGCATAAAGCCTGAGCAGTATCGGCGAGCACGAAAACCTTCAATCCCGAATCTCCATGAGACTGATGACCAGCTACTCTGCGGGTCGATTGCCGAAGCTAAAGTTTCCGAATTTCAAGATGCAGCCTCGAATTCAGCGCTACACCCTTTCCGTCAATCCCGATTGCTGCAATCGCCACAGCAACACGTCAAGCCTGTCTTGGCCAAAAAATGGCTCGCCCTCAAAGGTGCATGTCGGCACGCCCCAATGACCAACCGAGTGATGATCGGCTTGGTTCTTCACAATTTCGGCTTCTAGCCGATCAGTCTCTGGCTGAAGCCGCTGTTCCATCGATGAGAGATCAAGTCCTGCTCGAGCTGCAGCTTTCATCATGTGATCGCCCTGGTCCCAGTCTTTTGTTTCTCCCCAGATCAATGACGACACCTCATCCGCAAATTCGATGCCGGCACCCATTTCCTCAGCTAACACGCCAAGCCACGACAAACGATGAATATAAGGTTGTTCGGGTGCCGTGTGCCTGCGCCCTTCTTCGTCCACTAATTGAATGACGGGGGTCAGGATTGGGAAAGACGAAAGGAAGATTGAGAAACTCCGCGACTCGGCGCACGTCTTTACCAAAATAAGAGAACCACTGAGGCTGCACCTAATCAAAGAACTCAGGGGTTCTAATTGCAATGGGATAAACCACTCTGAGGTTCACTTTAAGCAAGTAGCGTTCTTGCCATTCGCGCAAGCGCGGTGTCGCAAGATAGGACCAAGGACTCCGAAAAGACCAGTAAACGTCAACTTCTAATTGCTCAGCCATATTGCTCTTGCTCCAATTTCTGCATCTGCGGCGTTAGGACTGGCACCCTTACCGGACGAGGTTAGGGGCATCATAAAATGCGATCGCTTGTACTTATTGCTACTTTTTTCATTAGCTTCTTCATTTGTCTCGGGCCCTCACGAGGAAGCGCCATTTTTGATCTAGCCTTCATGACAAGCCTTGCCCATACACTGCAGTATCCCGTGCACTTTCTGTTTTGTTTCACCTGGTCAAGCGTCGATAGCAGGTAGTAGGACTCAAAAAGTAATGAATGACATTAATTAAGTGAAATACACGTGTCAATCAACCATGACATCAGGTCTACCGGGAGCGACGCCTGACGTACTCAGTCCAGCGACTCTAAGGGAGGCTTTCCAATTCACCTTGCGCACCTCGACTAGCATGCGTTGCATTCGATTGAAAAAGATGGCTTGCTCAAACCAACATGACTAGCGAAAACAAGGTTAAGGAGCAGCTTATGATCAAACTGTACGGCTTAAAAATGAGCAACTACTACAGTCTCACCAAGGCATTATTGATAGAGAAAGACCTGGCCTTCGAGGAGATCAAGGCCCCACCCTCGCAATCTGAGGATTACCTTGCCCGCTCTCCCATGGGAAAGATGCCCTCCATCGAGGTCGATGGTCAGTTTCTGTCGGAGTCCATCGCCATCTTTAACTATCTTGAGCAACTATCACCTGGGCTGTTGCCTAGCGACCCTTTCGCTGCTGCTAAAGCCATGGAACTCGCTTGTCACCTCAAACTCGATGTTGAGCTCGTGGCGAGACGTTGCTTACCTGAGGCGTTGTTTAATCAGCCCGTTAGCGATGAGACGAAAAGTGAGGTCAAGCGGGATCTCGCTAAGGGAATTAAAGCAGTCGAACGACTCATGGTATGTGACCCATATGCCTGCGGTAGCGAGCTGACCATCGCCGATTTCTATGCGCACTATTGCCTCGGGCCAGCAGCAGGAATGGCGAAGGTTGCTGGGGTTGATCTCTTAAGTGACAGCCCTATGCTGGTCGAACTTTTAAGCCGTACGGCAGCGCATCCAAGCATTGAGCGTGTCACGCAGGAAGCAGCTAAGAAGTAGACAGCACGCTCGCCCGGCGTGGGGTGTTGTCTACTCGCGCTAAGAAGCGAATGTTTTGGATGCCTAACTGGATCAGGGGCATCGTCGTCACGGCCAAGAGCTCAGTCCCGAGCATTTGACTCGCAACCTCTTTCCTTGTTTTCAGTCCAGTTCAACTCTTCATCCTGTGACTTGGCTGTCCGCTTTCGCATTCCCGAGAGTGATCATGGCCCGACAGTTTTTGTGGTTGTGGTTGTTTTTGCAGACAGCCTCTGTAGGTACTCAACCTTGAAAGACTTTTGTCGCTCGAAATAGTAAAACCAATAATTATGGAAGACGCTCCCCACAATCTTGCCAAGCTGTCGCCTGCCGCCGAGGCGTATCTCTGGGGTTACCCCCTAGTGGCGACCCATCGGACTCGTCTTCATCTTTGTTCACGGCATCGATCTGGCGAGCTTAATCATGTTGAGGGGCTAGCCACACCAGCAGATAAAGCAATCGTCGCGCCGAACAACGACACGCTATACACCTCAGGATGGTATGACCTTCGGCACGGCGATCTTGTCATCGACGTGCCACCCATGGACAAACCCGAACGTTACTGGAATGTCATGATTGCTGATGCCTACAGCCATGTGACCTATATCGCTCGGCGACATCACGGCACCAAGGGTACCCGAGTCACCGTCAGATTCAACGCCAATACGCCGCCGCTCGACTCAGATACGCCGGTCGTGACGGTTGGCACACCGACCGCATGGGTCATTATTAGAGTGCTAGTCGAATCAAAGGATGACCTGGAAGCCGCTCGAAACATCCAGCACGCAATCCGTGTTACCGCAAGCACTCTTCACCCGAAAACACTCACCGAGCGAGCGGGCCGAGCGAATCAGATCGCACAAAGCGGCCCCGCGATTTTTGAAGAAATCCACAGATACACCCTGCTTGACCCGCCAGCAAAGTGGCATCCGCGCTTATCAGAGGGTGCCAAGAACATTTTAGAAAACCCTGCCTCAATATCGACTGAGGTGCTCGCGCAAGGCATTCAGGAAGCAGAGCAATTACTTGCGAGCGGCAACACCCAAGACGGCATCTTGAACCAAGGTTGGCGCACCGGGCGAGGAACGGGCGGCCCTGGCGATGACATCTTAAGGCGAGCAATGGGCGCGAAATACGGTCTAGGCGGCCATTACCCCATTGAGAACCGGAGCTATATCGCGGTGCATACAAGCAGCCGAGCAAAGCTAGATGGCAAGGTACCGCTCAAGCTTCTATTTCGACCAGACCAGCTCCCGCCGTGCGATGGATTTTGGTCACTCACCGCATACGGCATGGATCTCTACCTGGTTGATAACGCCATCAACCGCTGGTCAATCGGTGATCGTACACCCGGACTTCGCTTCGATGACGATGGTGGACTCACGATTATTCTAAGCGCGAAGGAGCCCGCCGAACCGTCCAACTGGCTTCCGGTTCCTGATGGACCATTCATGCTGGGCATGCGAGTCTATGAGGGCGCGGAATCGGTGCTGACCTGCGAGTGGTTCCCTCCGCCGCTGGTCCCTATTGACTAAAGAGAGAGGCGTACCATGAGTCACTCAACCAATGGAACTGAGCAATCGTTAAGCGAGATTCCTATCGTCGACTGGCTTGATCTCGAGACCGACAGAGAAAAATTCCTCGCCGATTTACGCTATGCGCTCTCTGAATGTGGGTTTCTTGTGCTCGCCAACGCTCCAGGCCTAGGGGATGAATTTCAGCAACGCGCGTTCAAAGAGGTCCGCGGCTTCTTCGATGCACCCATGGATCTCAAAAAGACGGCACACATTTCCAATACGCCCTATTTTCGCGGCTATACCCTACCGACTCCGGCGGACCGAGGTCATGGGCAAGTCATCGAGAACTTCCAATTCGGTTTCGAAGAGGACCCCGTCTGCGCCCACGACGACCGGTCAGTGCCTATTCACAAACGACTCTTCACTGGCCCCAACACTTGGCCTCAGACCGATGCGCTCCCAGGTTTTCGACCATTAATTGAGGACATTACGCATATCTATCACTCGCTGACGCACGAACTCGGTGAACTGATTGTCGAATCCCTAGACGAGGATCCCGCTCATTTTCGAGAATATTTTGACAAGGACGAGCCCTATCTTGCGGCCAGTTTGAATCACAATTTCAGCCTTGATGTGTTCACTCGCGAAGCCGAAGCGGAGGTTATTACGGCCTACGAGCAATTTGATAGTAAGAACGTTGGCGCCCACATCGATGGACCCCCTTTTATCGCACTCTTAATCAATGACAGGCCTGGGTTGCAGGTGGTTGCTGGTGAAGGAAACTGGGTCGACGCCCCAGTGACATGCCGCACTGCGCCCGGAGACTATGCCGTACCGGTCATTCCCGGCTCGGTGATCGTGAACACAGGCGGTACGCTGATGCACCTCAGCGAAGGGCGATACTCAGCGACCTTGCACCGGGTCAATACGAC
>Ga0255767_1001380_pt1 | contig 21565 bp, 16 predicted proteins | sample 071ome_24_FD_179967 | JGI IMG/M metagenome (GOLD analysis project Ga0255767, IMG submission 179967) | Coastal salt marsh microbial communities from the Groves Creek Marsh, Skidaway Island, Georgia - 071402CT metaG (version 2) | ecosystem: Environmental > Aquatic > Marine > Intertidal zone > Salt...
CGGGGGACGCGTTGAGGCCGATCCAACCACCCGCGGACATCGCCTTCCAGGCCTCGCCAAAGCCGGCCGGTGTCGTCACCCGGCCATCATCATGGCGCACCGACCCGGCAACATCCCCGGCATGGTTCAGCGGTGCAATCACCTCGCCGGCAAGCTTGCCGGCCTCGTCGAGGACCGCCTCGACAAGGTCGTCCGACACCATCTCCATGCCATCCAGCGCCGCCACCCCGTCAAGCCCGACAAGGTGGCGAAGCACGAATTTCATGTCATCTACCGGCGCCTGATACATGCCCTGATCCCGTTCCTTACCGCCAATACCAACCGTGCGGTATCAGTCATTGTCCTTGATAATACCGGCCTTCTTGCGGGCCGCCAGCAATTCCGCCTCGTCCCAGAACCCCAGAACGATCCCGCCGCGAAGCTGTCCATCATTCGTTGCATAGGCCGCGACATCACTGTCGCTTCTTGTCACACGATATTTCGCGGTCAGCGCCCATTCATTGAGATGCGCCGTCAGCCGCTCGATCACCGACGCATATTCGGGGTCCTCGCCGCGGTCGAAATATTCCTCGGGATCGGTCTCCAGATCATGCAGGAGCGGTCTGTATCCCTGAAAATAGACCATCTTGTAGCGGCCATCGAAGACCATGATCATCCGGCATTCATCCGGTTTGCGATCCAGCAGCACACGCATGCGCTGATGCCCGTAATCATATTCCGAGAACACCACCTGCCGCCAGTCGGGGACCGCCACGCCGGCCAGCAACGGCGCCAGCGACCGCCCTTCGACAATATGGCTGGCCACCTCGCCGCCGCACGCCTCGACAAAGGTTGGCAACAGATCCACCCCCTCGACAAGGCGCGTATCGACCGAGCCGCGCGTGGCGTCGGCTGATCGCCGCGGGTCATAGATGATCAGCGGCACCCGCACCGACTGTTCATGGAACATGTCCTTCTCGCCCATCCAGTGGTCGCCAAGATAGTCGCCATGGTCAGAGCAGAAGACAATCATCGTGTTGTCGAGAAGGCCGCGTTTCTCGAGAAACGCCATCAGATTGCCGATCTGGTCGTCGATCTGCTTGATCAGCCCCATATAGGCCGGGAGCACATGTTCTCGCACCCCGTCGCGCGAAAATACCTCGGCGGCGCGCTGCTGCATGAAGGCGTCATAGACCGGATGCGGGTTCTGGCGTTCGATTTCGTGACGTACCGCCGGGATCAGGTCATCGGCACCATACATGTCGTGATAGGGTGCCGGCGCGACATAGGGCCAGTGCGGCTTGATATAGGACAGGTGGCAGCACCATCGCTGGCCCTTGCCCTCGGCCTCGTCGATGAACTGCATCGCGCGCCGTGTCATGTAGGGGGTCTCGGTATCCTCCTCGGCGGCGCGCACCGGCTTGTCAGAATGCGCCAGCAGCCAGCCTGACAGGATATTCCCTTCCTCATCCTCGGCGGCGTTGGCCCAGTCATGCCACGGGTTGTCGCCGTCATAGCCCTTGTTCTGCATATAGCGGTTATAGGCCAGCCCCCCGGCCGGAAGCCGTTCCGTCGGGTTCAACCCGTCATCGCGCTCATACGGCTCGAAACCGCATTGCGTGACATGCACCCCGACCGCAGAATCCGCATCGATCCCCAGCCGTTTCATCGCCGGCTTGTGGGCGGCCATATGCGTCTTGCCAACCAGCGCGGTGCGGATATCAAGGTCCTTCAGATAATCGCCAAGCGTCAGCTCGTCGACCCGCAGCGGCACGGCATTCCAGGTCACCCCGTGCGAGCGGACATAGCGGCTTGTGTAATAGCTCATCCGCGAGGACCCGCATGTCGTCGACTGCACATAGGCGCGGTCAAAACGTACGCCGCGCGCCGCCAACCTGTCGATATGCGGTGTGTGAAGATGCGGATGGCCGGCGCAGGACAGATAGTCGTAACGCAGCTGGTCAGCCATGATCCAGAGAACATTGCGAACTGTTTCAGTCACCGCCACCTCCCATACCGGGTCAGCCTGCTGACCACCAATTCTCGATCACCTTCACCGGCCGCGCCTGTTGCCAGCCGCCAGCCCTCAATCGAGTAAAATCTGGTAGCTGGCGCGCAGCCTTGCGTCAAGGTCGGGCGAGATATGCTGCGGCGTGAAACCGGTCAGGATCTGCTGCTTGCGCTTCACCGCCTCGGCAACCAGATTTGGCTTGCCAAGCTCCTCCCACTCCTTCGGGCTGGACCGGTCACCAAGCGCCGGATAGACATATTCGGTCTGCATCAGGCCGATTGTCTGGTCATGACCAAGATAATGGCCGGGCCCACCGATACAGACATCCTTCATCACATCGATGCCGATTGTCTGCGCATTGACCTCGATGCCACGCACACAGCGCATGCACTGGCCAAGCATGTCATTGTCGATGATCAGTGATTCAAGACAGAAACCCAACAGCGAGGCGTGCATGCCGGCAGCCTCATAGACCATGTTCAGTCCGGACAGCCCGGCCATGACCAGCGTGCTGCCCTTCTCATAGCCCGATTGCGCGTCAGGCATCTTGGAATCGGCCATGCCGGCCGCCGCACCGCCGGGAAGCCGGTAATGTTGCAGCATCTGCGCGCAGGCCGCCGTTAGCAGCCCCTGTTCGCCCGACCCGCCGGACATGGCGCCGGTCCGCAGATCCGACACAAACGGCCAGGTCCCGACGATACAGGGATGCCCGGGCGACATCGAATTCACATAGATCAGGCCGGCAATGACCTCGGCAAGCGCCTGCGCGACCGCACCGGCGATGGCCGCCGGCGCCGTGGCCCCGGCCTGTCCGGCCGACAGCAACAACACCGGCATACCGGCATGCACCGCCTCTTCCATCACCAGGCAGGATTCGGTGGCAAAACGAAGCGGCGGCACGACGAAACAATTGCTGTTCGACACAAAGGGGCGAGCGCGCCATTTATCCTCACCGCCGGCAATATCATGAAGCATCGAGATCGCCGGCGCGACGAAGGGCGCCTCGGTGAAACTGGTGCCGACATGCTTGGTCGTTCCTTTCACCGCCGCATAGACAGTGTTGAGATCAAGCGCCGCCGGGTCGGTGACATCGCGCGCCACCATTGGCCTCTGGAAGAAATGGATATTGTCCATATTCTCGACGATGCGCGCCGCGTCATAAATATCGGCAAGATAGGATTCGCGGTAACTGTTGCTCTCGACATCAACGACATGGACCGCCGCCCCGGCAGTGCCGTAATGGACGCGCGAACCGGACAGCAGCATGTCGTGCTTAGGATCCTGTCCGAACAGCGTGATATCGCGCGCCGCCCTTGCCAGCATGTCATCGACCAGCGCACGCGGGAAGCGCACGCGCCCGTCATCACCGGCAATGGCACCAGCCGCCGTCATATAGGCAATCCCGCTGTCGGGCGCCTGGCTGAGGCCGATTTCCTCGAGGATCTGATAGACCGCGCTGTCGATGGCCTGAACCGCCGCGTCATCAAGCGGGCGATACTGACCGCCTGTCATGCCTGGCCGGACCGGTCGCAATTCCGCCGCCAGCGGCGCGGCGCGTTCCATCCGACGGGCGGCGCGGCCACCAGCGCGGCGTGACGATGCGGGGATCGGGGGGAAGAGGCGTCTGGTCATCTGGCTCTCTCCTGTATGCGGCAGCCTGGCCCTAGAGCCGGACCCGGGCCGCCTTGGGATCGTACATGGGACGGAAGCTGACTTCCGCCGGAACAATGGTGCCGGCAATATCGATGCTGTATTCGGAGCTCAGCTGCTCATCGGCGGATTCGCCATCCGTGGCGCATTTCACATAACCAAGGCCGATCGCACCACCAAGATGATGGCCGTAATTGCCACTTGTCAGATGCCCGACAATCTCGCCATCACGGAGGATTGGCTCATTATGGTAAAGAAGTGGTGCCGGATCGCTCAGACGGAACTGCATCAGCCGTTGCGACAGCCCGTCATTGCGTTTTGCCTTCACCGCATCGGCACCGATCATGCCGCCAAAACGCGTGTCCGGCTTGCCTTCCTTGACAGCGAAGCCGAGACCGGCCTCAAGCACATGATCCTCGTTCGAGATATCATGACCGAAATGACGGAACGCCTTCTCAATCCGGCAACTGTCAAGTGCATGCAACCCACATAGCCGCAGGGCATGATCCGCGGAGCGCCGCATCAGCGTGTCGAAGACATGATTCGCCATGTCGGTCGACACATAAAGCTCCCATCCCAGCTCGCCGACATAGGTAACGCGGTGCGCGCGGGCAATGCCATGCCCGATCTCAACCTGCTGTGCGGTACCGAACGGGAAATCCTCGTTCGCCAGGCTCTGCGGAATCAGCGGCTGCAGAAAATCACGGGATTCCGGTCCCATCACCGCCATCACCGATTCCGACACCGTGACATCCATCGCAAAGCAATGCGCGTCATCGGGGATATGCCCGTTGATCCAGTGCAGGTCGCGGCGCACCGTCGCTGCCGGGGTGACGACAAGGAATTCATCCGATGACAGGCGGGTGACGGTGACATCGGCCTCGATATGGCCTTGCTCGTTCAGGAACTGGGTGTAGACGATCTTGCCATCCGGCACCGCGACATCATTGCCGCAGAGCCGTTGCAGCACCGCCTCCGCATCGCGGCCGACCATCCTGATCTTGCCAAAGCTCGACAAATCGAACATGCCGACATGCGATCGCACCGCGCGATGTTCATCGGCGCTGTAATCGAACCAGTTCTGGCGCTTCCAGCTATATTCATATTCGGCCACCCTGCCGGCCTCGCGTTCGGCCCGCGGCAGGAACCAGTTGGCGCGCTCCCAGCCGCTGACCTCACCAAAGCATGCACCGCCTTCCTTCAGCCGGTCATGGATTGGCGACTGTCTGACATCACGCGCCGTTTCCACCTGCCGATAAGGAAAATGGTCGGCATAGAGAAGCCCGAGCGTTTCCGAGACCCGTGTGCGCAGATAGGTGCGGTTGGCCTGGAAGGGCTGCATCCGGCGGATATCGACATCCCACAGATCCATCGGCGCGTTACCCGTATCCATCCATTCGGCCAGCACCATGCCGGCACCGCCGGCGGACTGGATCCCTACCGAATTGAAGCCGGCGGCGACATAGAAATTCTTCAGCTCCGGCGCCTCGCCAAGGATGTAACGATCATCGGGTGTAAAGCTTTCCGGGCCATTGAAGAAGGTCTGGATACCGGCCGTCGCCAGTACCGGCAGACGTTCCACGGCGCGTTCCAGAATGGGCTCGAAATGATCGAAATCCTCGGGCAGCGAGTCGAATTCGAAATCCTCTGGGATGCCGCCCATGCCCCAGGGCTTGGAATTCGGCTCGAAGGCACCAAGCAGAATCTTGCCGGCATCTTCCTTGTAATAGGCGCATTCATCCGGCACCCGCAGCACCGGCAGGTTCGAGGTCAGACCGTCAATGCCCTCGGTCACGATATAGAAATGCTCGCAGGCGTGAAGCGGCACGGCGACGCCGGCCTTGGCGCCGATTTCGCGTGCCCACATGCCGCCAGCATTGACCACATAATCGGCCTCGATCGGCCCCTTGTCGGTCATGACCCCGCTAACGCGGCCATCGGCCTTATGGATCCCGGTGACCTTGACCCCCTGGATGATCTTCACGCCATAGCCGCGCGCCCCCTTCGCCAGCGCCTGGGTGATATTCACCGGGTCGGCCTGACCGTCCTTTGGCAGCCACACCCCGCCAACAGCGTCATCGACTTTCAGCCCCGGATAGCGGCTGGCGATATCCGACGGGGTAATCTCGTCGATCTCGACACCGAAGGCCCGCGCCATGGCCGCTGACCGGCGAAGCTCTTCCATCCGTTCATCGCTCAATGCCACGGTCATCGACCCGTTGCGCTTGAAGCCGGTCGACACGCCGGTCTCGGCCTCAAGCCCGAAATACAGCTCCTGCGAATATTTCGCCAGCCGCGTCATGTTCTGTGTCGCACGAAGCTGCGCGATCAGCCCGGCCGCGTGCCAGGTGGTACCGCAGGTCAACTGCTTGCGCTCGAGAAGCACGACATCGCTCCAGCCAAGCTTGCCAAGATGATAGGCGATCGAGCAGCCGACCACCCCGCCCCCGATGATGACAGCACGTGCCTTTGCCGGAACATCCATGGGCCTATACCTTCATCCGTGAATTGTCGGGATCATAGAGAACATCACCCTCGACAAGCGCCGCGGCGCGCGCGCGCCCCAGCACATCGACGCTGATGGCACCGCCAGTGGCCAGCATCGCGGAATCAACAACCGCCATCGCGATCGACTTGCCGACACGATGCCCGTAACCGGCCGAAACCACGAGCCCGGCGGCGTTGCCGTCGATCAGCACGGTGCTGAGATAGACCGCCTCGCCAAATGACTCACCATCGCCCGGATCCTCCAGCGTCAGCGTGACAAAGCCCTGCTTCGCGCCGGCCTGATGTTCGGCCTGCAGCGCCGCCTTGCCAACAAAGCTGTCCTTGCCAAGATTGACCCAGCGGCCAAGTCCGCTCTCGAACATCGTATAGTCCGAGGTCAGGTCGGCCTTCCAGGACCTGTAGCCCTTTTCAAGCCGCATCGAATCAAGCGCCAGCATGCCGAAATTGCCGATCCGGTGCGCTGCGCCGGCGGCCCATACGGCGTCATAGAGCGGTTTGATGTCACCCATCCCGCAATGCAACTCCCAGCCGGCCTCGCCAGCGAACGAGACACGGATCGCGGTCACATCACATCCGCCAGCACGCATCCGCCGGTAGGTCAGCCACGGGAAGTCATCATGCTCCGTCGCCTCGCCGGTCAGGTCGGCCATCAGCGCCGGCGCCTTCGGCCCGGTGACAAGAAGCGTCGCCATCTCGGCGGTGACATCGGTGATGCTGATCGAACTGTCTGCGGGAAGCCTGAAATTCAGCAAATCGCGGTCATGCCAATAGGCGCCGGCACCGGTCATCATCAGGAATTCATCCTCACCAAGGCGCGTTGCCGTCATCTCGGTCAGAATCTTGCCTTTCTCCGAAGCGAAATAGACAAGCCCGATGCGTCCGACCTTCGGCAGGCCGCCGGTGACAAGGCCGCGCAGCCAGTCCGCCGCGCCCGGCCCCTTGACCAGGAAGCGCGAGAACCCGGTCAGTTCCAGAACGCCGACATGCTCGGCGACATGCCGGCATTCGGCGCCAACGGCATCAAACCAGTGCTGGCGGTCATAGCTGTCCGCCGGCCGGTCCGCCTCACCGTCACGCGGGAACCAGTCGGCGCGCTCCCACCCTCCATAGGACCCGAAGGCGGCGCCGGCCTCGGCCAGCGTGTCATAGAGCGGCGATGTCTTGGCCTTGCGACCGGCCGGCCACTGGATCTGCGGAAAATGCATTGCGTATTCGTGACTGTAGGTCTCGATCGCCTTGGCCTTGGCATAGTCATGCGTGACATGGTCGGTGAAGCGCCGCGGATCGACAGCCCAGCTGTCAGTCTCGGCTTCGCCCTCGACGATGATCTCCGACAACAACTTGCCGGCACCGCCGGCTTGGACAATTCCAAAGGTGAAGACACAGGCCTCGAAGGCATTCGGCACGCCCGGCATCTGGCCGATCAGCGGCAGCCCGTCCGGGGCGTATGGGATCGGGCCATTGACGACTCGGGTGATGCCGGCGGTGCCAAGAAGCGGCACGCGCGCGCAGGCATCCTCGATATACCATTCCAGCCGCTCCAGATCGTCGGAATAGAGCTGGAAGGAGAAATCTTCGGGCATCGGGTCGGACGCATCTGTCCAGTGCGCGCGGCACCCTTTTTCGTACGGACCGAGCAAAAGCCCGTCCTTTTCCTGACGAAGATAATAGGAACTGTCCGGATCGCGAAGCAATGGCAGCTTCGTATCACGCGCGGCCAGCTCGGGGATGCCCTCGGTCACCAGATACTGGTGCGCCAGCGAGATACAGGGCACGTCGCGGCCGAACATTCGGCCCACCTCATTGGCGCGATAGCCGCTGGCATTGACCACATATTCACAGCGGATCTCGCCCTGCGGTGTCGACAGTACCCATTCACCATTCTCGCGCCTTGCGCCGGTCACCGGGCAGAACCGGATCACCGTCGCGCCCATGTCGCGCGCGCCCTTGGCAAGCGCCTGCGTCAGTTGCGCCGGGTCGATATCACCGTCAAGCCCGTCCCATTGACCGCCATAGAGGTCATGCGTCTCCAGAAACGGATAGACCTCCTGCATTTCGGCCGGCGACATTTCCTGAAACTCGACCCCCATCTGGCGACCCATCCGCTCGACATGCCGGAACTCCTCCATGCGCTGGCGCGAATGGGCCAGCCTGATGGCGCCGGTGACGTGATAATTCATCGGGTAATCGACAAGATCGCCGAGCTTGCGATAGAGGCTGGTCGAATAGGACTGGATCTTCATGATCGTCCATGACCCGACATAGTTCGGGCAGTTGCCGGCGGCGTGCCAGGTCGACCCCGATGTCAGCTCGTTCTTCTCCAGCAGCACGACATCGCTCCAGCCACGCTCGGCAAGGTGATAGAGAACCGAGGCACCAACCGCACCGCCGCCAATCACCACGACCCGTGCCGTGCCAGGCAGTTTGCCGGTGGCCTTGTTCGCCTGTTCCTTCACAGATACCTCGTCCATGATGCGTCTCGCTTTCCTGTTGCCAAAGCGCCCCCGCGCTTTCCGTCACTTGTCCTGTCAGTTCCACTCAGTAGACCGGCGGCGCGATCACCCAGATCAGCACCGCCGGGACATCACCTTCATTCATCCAGGACACGGTTTCACCGGCAAAGCGGAAACTGTCACCCCGGGTGAGTGCGAATCTCTCGCCATCGATGATCAGCGTCAGCGAACCCTCGATGACATAGCCCGCCTCCTCGGTCGGGCGCACGAATGGCTGCGGGCAGCGCGCGCCGGCGGCAAAGACCGAATGCACAATCTCGAACGCACCGCCAAGATCGGGCGACAGCAGGCTTTCGACCAGCCCCTTGCCCTCGTCGCTCATCGTGCGGCGGCTGTCGGCCCGCACCACCCAGGCGGCCTCCGGCGTATCGGGACTCTGGCTGAAAAAGAAACTGACCGGCAGACCGAACAGCGCCGCCACCGTGCGGATATCGGCCAGCGCCGGTTCGGACTGCCCGCGCTCGACCTGTGACAGCCAGCCAACCGAACGGTCAAGCTGCGCCGCAAGATCACTCAGCGTCCAGTTGCGCGACCGGCGCAGCGCCCGGATATCGGCACCAATCGACCCGGTTGAACGCAGCGGCGCATGCTTGTTTGTCTGTTTGTCGAATTTGACCAGCATTCCCCATCCCCACGCAAAAATCGTTGCGTGGATTCAATGAAAAAATCAAACATTTTTTCATCAGAATGCGGCTTTCAACGCCGATTTTCAGCAACTGTCAGTTTTTGCGGCTGCCCGGGTCGGTTGTCTGGCGCTCATCACCGCGCGCCGGATGGGCAAACCGGTCCTCGCCGGTGGCACCGGTGCGCCAGATCAGCGCGATGAACAACCCCTTCGCGCGCGGCAGCGTCCAGACCACACCGGCCAGCATCGCCGTCAACAGCAGCGCGATGGCGGCCCAGACCGGCACCCGCTCATCACGGCCGAGAATCACCATCAGCGGCGCCAGAACATGACCGACGACAATCAGCGTCGCCCAGGCCGGCCCGTCATCGGCACGGATGTCGGACAGATCGAGGCCGCAGGCCGCGCATCGCGGCAACCGCGTCAGATAGCCGGTCAGCGTCGCCCCCTCGCCACAGGCCGGACAGCGCCGCGCCAGCCCGCGCCGGATCACGGTCAGGAACGGCAGCTCGGGCGGGGGTCCCTGCGGATGGTCGGAATCGGTTGGCGTCATGGTTACAGGCATGAGGCAGGTATACAGCCTTGCCGCGCCATCGCAAAGCGGCCAATTCAGCGCGCCGCGCTTCCCGGCCGGGGCGGCGCTAATGTTGAAGCGACAGGCCAAGCATCACAAGATCGTTGGTCAGCCCGCCCTGATGGCTCCAGTTCCGGTGATGCGCCGCCGCCACGAAGCCGCTGACGCGGCCGGCACCTGTCGCCCGACCAAGCGGGCGCTGATAGACCATCTGCGCCATGCGGTGGCGTTTCCTGACCGCCAGATCAAGATCACGCGTCGTTGCCCGGTAGGCACCCGATGATGTGTAGCCGGTGATCGAGGTCTGGCGCATCACCCCGCCGGTCACCGCCAGCGGCTCGCCATAATGCAGCACCAGCCGGTCACCGTCACGCGCCAGATCGGCTGCCGCCAGATGCACGCCGGCGGCGCGCGCAGCAAGCGCCATGTCACGCACGAACCCGTCATGCCGGAAATCCACCCTTGCCCGCAGGCGCAGCCATTCCGCCCCGACCGACAGGCCGGAGGCCAGCCGGTACGATGCCCGCAGCCGCAGATAGTCCGACCGTGTCGGGCGTGCCAGCGCATAGCCGCCCTCGGGCCGGCTGCCGAGGAAGCGGCCGCTTTCATTCATTCTGCCAAGCCGCGCCTCAACGAAGCTGATGCGGCTGCCGATCCGGCTGCTGACGCCATAGTCACGGACCGAATAGGACCCGCCCCGTCTGGTCGCTGCGGCAACATTGGCGCGCGAGAAGAACACCCCGGCATGGAGGTTCGATGCCATCCGCCAGTCCGAACGGGTGCCGATGATGTCGCGCGCCTGCGGGGCCAGCGAGTCCCAGACCGGCGGCGCATCATCACCCTGCCGCAACAGCGCGGCCGGCGACAGCGCCGCCCCGGTCCGCCGGTTCACCAGCGCAAGGTCGGTACGCGAGCGGGCGCCGACATAGCTGATCACCCCGCCCTCGCCAATCGCGCTGTCGGCATCGGTGGAGCGGCGCAGCAGCGTTGTCACGCCATCGCCCCGGCCCATCACAATCGGTTTCGTCGGCGAGCTCATCGCCATCACCCCGGCAAGCCGCGGCCCCGGCATCACCCGGTCCTGCAGCGGCGCGCGAAAGCGATAGACACGGCCGAACATGTCAAACCCGCCGAAATCCAGCGCCTGTGACGGCGCGGCATCACCAAAGGCCGATGAAAAGGCGACCCTTGTGTCAGAAGCCGCCGCGACGCCGAAGGCATCCGCCGCCGCCGCCCTCGTAGGGCCGATCGGCTGTAGCGCCCGCGCCAGGTTCAACAGCCCATGGCCGTAGACCTCGCTTGGTGCCCAGCCGTTGGCTTGCGTGGCTGCCGGTCCCTTATCAGCGCACTCTTCTATGGACTTTGTCGGCCTGCCGGTCGATTTGTCGAGGTCGATGGCGGTGCAGAGAAGGATTGTTGAAATATCCTTGGCAGACTGGTCGGGGTAAACCTGCTTCAGCACAGCTGCGGCGCCAGACACCATGGGTGCGGCCATTGATGTGCCGCTAAAAAACTTATAACCACCATCTGGAACGGTTGAACGGATTCGATGTCCGGGGGCGGCCATACAGTAGCTGGCCGCTTCTCCACATCCGTTCGACCCATTCACTATCCTGTTAGCTCGATTAGTAGCGACGACAGATAGCCAGTATCCTTTCAGATCGGTGTGTTTCAGGAACGCCGCGCTCATCGGATCCGGCAGATTGGGTTTTCTCAACAATCCGTTAAGTTCCGGAGCGGTTGATCTTATGTATTCCGCCTTCTCTTCATCACCATCCTCTTTGTACTTTGTGGCGTCGTCCTTGTTTTCAAAGACTGGAACCAAGCCCGTCTCAGCATTGAAGCCTTCGTTTCCAGCTGCGAAGACAAGCAACAGGCCGGGTTTTGGGCCGCCACTTTCAACTTCATTTCGATCATCCCTGTTCGCCAAGATCACAGTTCTCACAACTCTTTGCTGGAAAACCGAATCCGATTCGGGCCAATTCGCATAACTTCGCCCAGCGATAGCGACTCGAGGCCGTACAAAGTACCTTGTCTTGCCTTCCACCTCGATGTCCAGAATGTCTGACTGGAATTTCGGACCCCAACTGTTATTCATGACAAAAGCGCCGGTGGCATCAGAATGCTCAATCGCGATATCAAGATCATACCATGCGTTGCGGACACCCCTGCCTTTGTCATTCAGCAACCGGATCGGGATCAATGTCGCATGTGGAGCCACACCCGTGATGCCCTGCGCATTGTTACGGGCCGCGATAATTCCGGCAACATGCGTACCGTGTTCCACATCGGTCTGGCCGGCTGGTGTTGTTGGATCAACATCATCTAGTCCGGAAAGAATACCACTTTGGACTCGATTACTGTCCACCAAATCGAGACCGTATTTTGGTATCGCGCGTTGACCTGCCAAAGCGGCGTTCCAGGCAAAATTTTCTCGTAAATCCGGATGGCTTGCGTCAAAGGCCGAATCTACTACCGCGACGCGAACGCGGCAGGAATCATCGGCTGGCACGTCATTGATATTGCGCCCTCCACACGCCGCTGGCGTGAGATAGCGCGGGTCGTTCAATGCCTGACCAGCACCAATATTGTCAGTCGGATAGTTAAGGCTTGCAAGGCTGGGACCTCCACCACCTCCACCACCGCCGCAGGCGGCGAGGGCCAGGCTGCCGATGGCCAGCAGGGTCGCGATTGCCACGCGTGATCGCGGCGGGGATGATCGCGCCGGGGATGATCGCGCCGGGGATAATGGCGGCGGGGATGATGACACGAACGCCGCCGGCCCCGGCATGGCAGTCTTATGCGGGCCGTTCGCGCAGCCGCTGTATGTGCAGGTTTCCATGGCATGGAGTCATGGCCCCGGACAGGTAAATTTTTCCCGGGGATGCGTTCACATTTCCGTGACACTGGGGACAGGCAGCGCCCGCACCGGGCCGCTTGACGCGATGGCGATTCCCGGCGCAAGGTCGCGGGACAAACCGGGGAATAAGCCGGGGAATAAGCCGGGGGAGAGGCTGGCCGGCATTGGCCGGACCACTCACAAGGGCCAGAGGTGAATGCGATGGTTGATCCCGGTTTCATGACAACTCCCGGGCTGACAAGGCTGCTGCCCTGGGCGGCGCTGCTGCTGATGGGGGCGACCTGGGGTCTGTCATTCTCCTTTGCCAGAATTGTCGTTCAGGCCGGCGGCACGCCCTTTGGCGTGACCTTCTGGCAGTCGGTTGTCTGCGGGGTGATCCTGCTGACCTGGACGATGGCGCGACGGCGGCCGTTGCCGATGAGCCGGCGGCATCTCGGCATCTATCTCATTGTCGCGCTGCTCGGCGCCTCGGTCCCGAACAGCCTGTTCTATTTCGCCGCGCCGCATGTTCAGGCGGGCGTGCTGTCGATCACCGTCACGCTGATCCCGATCATCACCTATGCGGTGGCGATGATGATCGGCAGCGAACGGATTTCGGCCATCCGCGTGACAGGTGTTGTCTGCGGGGCGGTGGCGATCGGCTTTCTGGTCATGCCGGAAAGCAGCCTTCCCAGTCGCGCCGCGATGCCCTGGGTGCTGCTGGCCTGCATCAGCGCGGTCTGTTACGCGCTGGAGAATATCTATCTGGCGCGGCCGTCACTGCAGGATATCGGGCCGGTGCGGACGGCCTGCGGAATGAACCTGTTCGCCGCGATGATCATGCTGCCGGTGGCGATCCTGACCGACCAGATGTTCCTGCCGACCTTCCCCCTTGGCACTGTGGAATGGACCATCATCGGGCTTGGCCTGATCAACGCCGTTGCCTACACCACCTTCGTCATGGTGATCGGCCTGGCCGGGCCGGTATTCGCCAGCCAGACAGGCTATGTCGTCACGCTGGCCGGAGTGATCTGGGGGATCATTCTGTTTGGCGAGACGCATTCCGCCTGGGTCTGGGCCTCGGTGGCGATGATGATGCTGGGCCTGGCGCTGGTGACGCCGCGCCGGCGCGCGGTGCCGGGCGAGGATGACAAGGCCGGAAAGGCGGCCTAGCTGCCAATGACACCCGCGTTTCCCGACGCCGCCGGCTCAGCCATCGGCGGGCGCATATAGAAGCGCACGAAGCGCGGCCAGGCTCGTCCCGCCATCGGCAAGCCCTAGCACCGCATCGCAAATGGCGTCGGCGCGCGTGGGGCCGAGAGCCGGGCCGGCGAATTCCGCGAATTTGGCGATGATGTAACCCTCCGGCATCGGGCGTTCCGAGCCGCCGCGCGCATGAACAAGACCGGACTCAAGCACCCGCCCGTCATGCAATGTCAGTTGCACATCGGCGTCGCGCGTGTCGGGGAAGCTGGCATTGTGGATCTCGCTCTCGGCAACGGTGATGCGGTCGATCATGGCCAGTACCTGTGGGTCGCGAAGCCCCGCGCCCGACACATGCTCCAGCCCGATGCGGCCATGCACCGCCTGCGCCGCGACGGCGAAGGACAGCGAATATTGCGCCACCGCTGTGGTGTCCGGAACACCCTGGAACAGGCACACCCCTTCATGGAAGGTGTTGATATGGATGCCGGCGATATCGTCATGGCGCAGCTGGTTCGCCAGCATCAGTTCGCGCACACCGTCGATCGGCGCATGCGCCCAGCGGCAGATCGGATAGGGCTTCACATACTGGTCGCTCATGATCCAGCATCTGCCCAGATCGGCCCAGATATCCGCCACCTCGGGGGCCTCGACGGTGATCGCCGGCGCGCCGGTGAACCCCTGCTCGGCGAGGATGGCCGCCGAAATCCCCACCATCGCGCCCCAACCCGACCCGTCATGAAGCATGCTGGGGCTGGCGATCTCGCGCATCATCTGGCTTCGCGGGCCGTGATATTCGGCAATGCCGAGCGCCTGACGCAACTGGTCCGCCGACAGGCCGCGCATGCGGGCCGCTACCGCCGCGACGCCAAGCGCGTTCCACGCGCCGGAGGTGTGATAGTCACAGGCCGTGGCATGAAGCGCGAGACCGGCGCGGCCGGCGATCTCATAGCCAAGTGTGATCAGCGTCAAGGCCATGTCCCCGGCGATGTCATCGGTCTGCTCGGCAAGTGCCAGCAACGCCGGAATGATGGCCACACCGATATGTCCCTTGACCGGGTTGTAGCCGTCATGCGCGTCCAGATTGTCGGTCTGTGTCGCCGCTGCATAGGCGGCGCCGGCAAGGCTGACCGGCCGGCCGTCGAACAGCATCGGGGCGGCGTGGGACGGTGCCCCGGCAGCATATAGAAGCGCCGCCGTGTCTCGGCCAAGCCGTCCGGCCTGCATCGGCGTGGCAGCCGCCGCCACCCCCAGCGTATCAAGGCACATCAGTGCCGCCGCCCGGCGCACCGCTTCGGGCACATCATCCGGCGTCAGGGAAAAGACGAAATCGGCAACCTGTGACAGCTGTTTGTTCATCGACCCTTGCCCCCTGGTCATGACCCTTTGCCGGTTGGTTGCCTGATCAGGCCCGCAGCCGCGCTCCACCAGCGTCAAAGGGCGGCTCGGCCAGCACCCTCGCCCTATGCGGCTTGCCGAGGATATAGATATCGACACTGTCGCCAGGCGCCACGGCCCCCTCGCGGGCATAGCCGATGGCCAGCGACTTGCCGACCGTATAGCCATAGGCACCCGAGGTCACCCGCCCCACCGGCGTGCCGTCGGCAAGGAAGATCGGCTCACCGCCATTGGCGTCGGCCTCGTCGGTGACATCGACCTCGAACATGGTCAGCCTCTCGCGCGGCGGCGTGTTGCTGATCCGCAGATAGGCATCCTTGTTCAGAAACGCCTTGTCGAGCTTGATCAAGCCGTGAAGCCCGGCTTCTTGCGGCCAGTATTCGGGCGAATATTCGCGCCCCCATGACCCATAACCCTTTTCGATCCGCAACGCGCCAAGCGCCCGCCCGCCGACCGGCCCGCCACCATGCGCCGCCGCCGCCTCGAGAAGCGCTGTATAGAGCGCCAGCTGGTCGGACACCGCGCAATGAAGCTCCCACCCCAGATCGCCGGTGAAGCTGACCCGGATGGCGAGGCATTCAACACCGGCAACGGTGATGGTACGCGAGCGCATGAACCGCCAGCCATCATTCGACAGATCGACATCGGTCAGGCCGGCCAGCATTTCCCGCGATTTCGGACCGGCGACATTGAACCCGGCGATGCGCGGCGTTGCCACCTCGATGCTTGTGCCCTCCGGCATCGGCACCATGTCGAAAAAGCGCTGGTGATAGCGCTCGGCCATGCCCGACCCGATCATCATGTAACTCTCGTCGCCGGTCCTGGTGACGGTGAAGTCACCGGCAACACCGCCGCGCATACCAATCAGCGGCGTCAGGCACGACCGCCCGACCTCGCCCGGCACATGATTGGCGACAAGCCTGTCAAGCCAGTCTTGCGCGCCCGGACCGGCAATGACGTAATTGGCGAAATTCGAAATATCGATCACGCCGACATGGTCGCGCAGCATCGCCGCCTCGCGGCCCACCGGTGCGAACCAGTTCTGGCGGGCAAAGCCTGTTGTCTCGTCGGTATCCGGCGCATTGGCGAACCACAGCGGGTGCTCCCATCCCGCATTCAGGCCGAACACCGCGCCCATCCGGCGCTGCATCTCATAGGCCGGGCGGGTCCTGGCCGGACGTCCGGCGCTGCGTTCCTCGTTCGGGAAATGGATCTTGAAGCGATGGATATACTGGTCACGGACACGCGCCCTGGTAAAGGCGGCGTCCGCCCAGTCGCCGAAGCGGGCAAGGTCCCAGGCGAACATGTCCCATTCCGGTTCCCCCTCGATCATCCATTGCGCCGCCAGCAGGCCAAGTCCGCCGGACTGGCTGAAGCCCGGAATGATGCCGTTACAGCAGAAATAGTTCCGCAACTCCGGCACCGGCCCGAAGAGCGCGTTTGAATCCGGGCTCCAGATCATCGGCCCGTTGATGACCCGCTTGACCCCCGCCTCGGCCGCGGCCGGCACGCGGTCGATGGCACGCATCACATTGTCCATGATGCGGTCCAGGTCGTCATCGAACAGCTCATGACCGAAATCGAGCGGCGTGCCGTCCTCGGCCCAGAATTTCATCTTCTCCTCATAGGCGCCGATCAGTAGCCCGTTGCCTTCCTGGCGGAAATAATACTCGCCATCGCGATCGGCGATCGAGGGCAGACGCCGGCCAAGCGCCGCGACCTCTGGAATGGCCTCGGTCACGAAATATTGATGCTCTGTCGGCTGCAGCGGCAGCGTCAGCCCGGCCATAGCCGCGACCTCGCGCCCCCACAGGCCGGCCGCATTCACCACCCACTGTGTGTGGATATCACCCTTTTCGGTGCGCACGATCCAGCTGCCATCGGGCTGCGCCTCGGTGCCGGTGACCGGACAGAACCGTTCAATCTCGGCGCCGAGCATGCGCGCACCGGCAGCATAGGCATGGGTGACACCGGACGGGTCGACATTGCCGCCATCCGGCTCGAACATGATGCAGCGCACATCATCGAACTGCGCCAGCGGATGAAGCTCCAGCGCTTCCTCACGGCTGATCTCATGAAAACTGAGGCCGTAGAATTTCGCCTTTGCCTCCTGCAGGCGCAGCTGGTGCTCGCGCTCCTCGGTCTGGGCGAGATAGAGTGATCCGGGCTGGAAGACGCCGCATCCCTGGCCGGTCTCTGCCTCCAGCTCCTTATACAGGTTCATCGTGTAGTGCTGGATGCGGGTGATGTTGTTGTTGTCATGCAGCCCGTGAATGTTCGCCGCCGCGTGCCAGGTCGACCCGCTTGTCAGCTCGTCACGTTCAAGAAGAATGACATCCCGCCAGCCAAGCTTTGCCAGATGATAAAGGATGGAACAGCCGACAAGGCCGCCCCCTATAACCACCGCCTGCGCATGCTCCCGCATTTCCCGATATACCCCTCTATATGCCGCGTAACCGGATCAAGCTTGCGGCCGAACATGGCTCGCAAATGGCCCAGTTGCGACGGTTGCTGCAGGGTTTGCGCCGGCTCGGTCGCCTCATCTTCGGAAGATCAGAAGCCGGATAATCCGCAGCACGACACCAATCAGGATCTGCCGGACAAAGGGGCTGCGCATGACCCCGGCCATCCGCGCGCGCAGGCGCGGCGAGCGTCGCATCAACAGCCGCGTGACAAGCAGTGCCACCACCGCCGCCAGCAGAATGAGAATGACAATGCGCAGCATGGTCCGGTTCCGTGGGGAATTCCCCGTCCAGTTGACATTCACCATCCTGCCGGGATTCATGATTTTCGCCGGGTCGATGGCTTTCCCGATAGCCCCTGTCAGTGCCGGGGCATCGCCATGTTCAGCCCGGCGTCATCCGGCCTGACAGGCAGCCACCCTCACCCCGCTGCCACCGGATCACTCAGCACACGGTAGCGCGACAACAGCGAATCCCGGTCGGCATAGCACCCCTGCAACCAGCGATGGCCGGCCCCGCCATAGGCCTTGCGGGCATGCAGGACACGGGTGTTGTCGACGACAAAACATTCACCCGGCGCCAGCCGGAAACTCACCTCCATGGCCGGATCATCGATGATCTCGCCAAGCCGGCGATAGGCATCGTAATAGGTTTGCATCGCCTCGAAGGGGATATCGGTCAGCGCCGCGGCGGAGCGGTTGTTGAACCGGATGCCGACCAGCTCGCCATCCGGTGTCAGCTCGATCATCGGGCGCCGCGCGATCAGCCTTGTATCGTTATCGCCAGCATATTCAAACCGCGCACAATGGTCGGCCAGCGCATCGAACCAGGCGGCATTCTCGTCGCGAAGCCGGCGCGCCGCGGCAAAGCCGTCGACAACCATATTGTCACCGCCGGCAGCCGAGCTTTCAAGACAGTAGAGAATTTGGATTGTCGGCACCGGGTCGCGATAGGGGTTGTCAGTATGCGCCTGCAGCCCCAGCCCCGTATAGGCAAGGTTGGTCGGGTTGATCTCGGTGCGCACCTCGAACTGTCGCCCGTAATTGGTCTCGCGCACATAGCCGAACAGATCGACCACCTTCATCAGCGCCCCGTCCTCGACCGGGCCGCCAGACAGATGCGCAAAACCGTAGGTCACCAGATCGCCAAGCCAGTCGCGCAGCGCCGCTTCATCCTGCCGAAGATCGTCCAGCCGGGCCGTCGGCAGCGCGGTGTTGAGCGCTGAGTCCCAGCATCTGACGCCCGCCGGCATCCATCCGCGTTCCGAAGCCGGTCCGGTCCGGTCATAACGATGGTCCATCAGCCAGCGGGGGTCATAGGTAATCGGCGCGGCTTCGTTCGAGAAGGTGACCTGAAGACCGGCCGCGTTGACCGCGGCGCCGGTGATCGCAAGGTCGGCCGGAATGTCGGCAAGCGTGATCAGACGCTGCCCGTTGCCGGGCGAGCGTGTGGCCTCGTCCCACGCATTGTCGCGAAGCCAGACCGCGTGAAAGCGGGCGCTGACACCACTGCCATGATCCATCAGGGTCAGACATTGTCCATCATCGCTGAGTGTTGATTCGAACATGACGGGCCTCCTCAAGGTGCGTTGCGAAGACGTGACAGATGACGCTCGCGGAGCATGATGATGATACCAGCCCCGACAATAAACAGAATACCCGGAAACAGATCATCAAAGGGTGCCTCGGCGAAGAACAGCCATCCAAGGGCGAAAGATACCGGAATGCCGAAATATTCGAATGGCGATACGCTGCTGGGATCGGCCAGCCTGTAGGCAATGGCGAGGCTGAGAACGCCGGTGCCACCAAGGGCGCCCATGATCACAAACAGGCCGGCGTCGCCGAGATTGGCGATGGGGACCGGGTCAACGAACAGGATCACCACAAGGGTCGCCAGCGCACAGGTGGCAAGCTGCTGTCCGAACTGGATCGCCGCCGAGGGAATGTCCGGCGGGTAGAATCGTACAAGAACGCTTGAGGTGGCGTAGCAGAAGGCCGCGATCACCGGCAGCACCATATAGTGGGAGAACCCGTCCTGGAATGGCTGCATGATGGTCACGACCCCGGCAAAGCCGAGGAACACCGCACTCCATCGCCACACGCCTATGCGGTGGCCAAGAAGCGGCACCGACAGCGCGGTGATGAACATCGGACCGCTGAAGCCAAGCGCGCCGGCGGTGGCGAACTCGATTTTCGTCAGGGCCGTGTAGAAGCAAAGCTGCGCAGTCACCACCGAGGATGACCGCACCAGATTGATCAGGTGAAAGCGGGGTCGGTTGAGCCGCGGCACGGCCGCGAACTGCCGGCTGTGCCACAGCAGGATCAGCGCCGGAATCACCCCGAAGAAATTGCGAAGCGCCGAAATCTGCATCACCGGATAGCTGCCGCCAAGCATCCGGACAAGAATGCCCATCATGTCAAAGGCCAGGATGCCGAAAAAAATGACACCGATGGCAAGAAGCAGATTTCGCGGCATTGGCGGCCTCGCCCGATTTGTGGACCGGCCTCACTATGCCAGCAATGGCGGCATCAGTATATCTCGAACAATCCGGCCGCCCCCATGCCGCCGCCGATGCACATCGACACCACGCCAAGCTTCGCACCGCGACGATGCCCCTCGACAAGAAGATGGCCGGCAAGGCGCGCGCCGGTCATGCCATAAGGGTGACCGACCGCGATCGAACCGCCGGAGACATTGTATTTCAGCGGATCAATGCCAAGCCTGTCCCGGCAATAGAGAACCTGCGAGGCAAAGGCCTCGTTCAGTTCCCACAGATCAATGTCGTCAACGCTCAGACCATGCGCGGCAAGAAGCTTCGGCACGGCAAAGACCGGACCGATCCCCATCTCCTCGGGGTCGCACCCGGCAACGGCGATGCCGCGCAACGCGCCAAGCGGCGACAGACCGCGCCGCGCTGCCTCATCCGCGCCCATCACCACCATCGCCGACGCCCCGTCCGACAATTGCGAGGCATTGCCAGCGGTGATGAACCGGCCCTCTTCAATCTGCTGGCCATCCCGGAATACCGGTTGCAGCGCCTGAAGACCTTCCAAGGTGGTTGACGGCCGCACCCCTTCATCGGCGTCAAGCGTGACCGCGCGGTCGCTGATCTCGCCAGTATCACGGTCCTTGACCTTCATCACCGTGGACAGCGGTACAATTTCAGCATCAAACCGCCCTTCGGCCTGCGCGGTGGCGGTACGGCGGTGCGACTCCACCGCATATTCATCCTGCGCCTCGCGCGAGACGCCATAGCGCGCGGCGACGATCTCGGCGGTCTCCAGCATCGTCATATAGATATCGGGCCTGTTCGCCTCGATCCAGGGATCGACAAGCCGGTCGACATTCATCTTCGGGGTCTGCACCAGCGAGACCGATTCGACCCCGCCGGCGACACCCATTTCGATTTCACCATGCCGCACCTGATTCGCGATGATCGACAGCGCCATCAGGCCGGATGAACATTGCCGGTCCACCGTCATGCCGGGGACCGAGGTTGGCAGGCCGGCCCGGATCAGCGCCTGGCGCGCCACATTCATATGGGTTGATCCCTGCTGAAGCGCCGCGCCCAGCACCACATCCTCAATCTCGTCAGCCGCGACACCTGCGCGCTCGACAGCATTTGAGATGGCATGCGCGGCGAGGGTCTGCGCCTGGGTATCGTTGAACGCGCCACGATAGGCCTTGCCAATCGGGGTGCGGGCGGTCGAGACAATGACGGCATCGCGCATGGAAGCGTCTCCGGTAATTGCTGCTCTGTCAGCCAAACCTAGAGACGCGCACCCGCAGATGCAAACCGCCAG
>Ga0255767_1001396_pt1 | contig 21411 bp, 10 predicted proteins | sample 071ome_24_FD_179967 | JGI IMG/M metagenome (GOLD analysis project Ga0255767, IMG submission 179967) | Coastal salt marsh microbial communities from the Groves Creek Marsh, Skidaway Island, Georgia - 071402CT metaG (version 2) | ecosystem: Environmental > Aquatic > Marine > Intertidal zone > Salt...
CCGATGCGGGCTTCGATCTTGGCGGAATTGGCCAGCTTGAGAAATCGGTCGCCGAAGTTTTTGTTCAAATCTTCGGAGCCTTGACGACGGTTGGTGGGTTGGGGTTCTCCATCCTCGTCATCATCATCAGGCGGGTCATTGAAACTCGGTAAATTGGACGCCGTTCCCACCACTTCCAATATGTTGGCGGCCCAACGGGGGAGCGTCATGCCTCTCAGCGGCGCCGGTTTCTTGGTCTCGCCATCAACGGTCACGTCTGGCAGTTCGTAGTCCTTGATGCTGACGCCTCCATTTTTGGAGATCACCACGGCCATGAGTTTCAACTCACCGGCCGGCAGTTCCCACAAAGGAAGCTTGCCTTCGAATTCTCCGTCGTCGTTGATATCCCCCTTGAGTCCGATTTTGTGCACCACGTAGAAGGGTTCGTTATCTTTTTGCCCGCTTGTGATTTCTGCGAACCAGTCCCTCGCTTTGATGTAGTTCAAAGGAGACGGCTTGGCCAAATCCCAAACCTGTTCGTCGTTCACGCTCGGGTTCTTGAAGTATCGTTTGTCAACGATCCAGACTTCCTCGATTTTATCCCTCACGGTGCTTTGTTCATTTTGTCTGGGTTGCTCATTTTCTCCTACAAACCCGGGAAGGTTCAGTTGATAGCTCTTGGGATCGGCGGCTACTTTCCAGGTGGCGGTCAGTTTTCCCCGACTGGCTTCAGGGTTGAGTCCGAGGGTGCCCAGATTGCTGTCTCCGGCCTTGGTGACTCCCGGTATGAACATGCCGAATCGGTTGAGCGTGAATTTGGTGATGTCGGGTCCAGGGACTTTTTCCATGGTGAGGTTTTGATTCAGAAAGTCCGGTTCGTCAAAATTGGTCGGTGTGTATTTCACACGGATTGGCTTGTAACCCCGGCGATTGATATCCAGATAAATGGTCTGCGGCACCAGTCTGGCTACCGAGAATCGTCCGCTTGAATCGGTCACGGCATTGCTGACAGGGTTACCGTATCGATTGCGTGCCACGATGGCGGCTCCCGGGATGGCTTCATTGTCCCCTCCTTTCAGTGTGCCGGTGATCAGCATGGCCCGCTGCATGAAAACCGTGAGTTTAAGCAATCTTGCTTCGGGATCGATGACCTCGACTTTGCCGGGGGGCCAGAAGGCATAGGTCCACTGGCCCGGTTCCTGAATGGCGCCGGATGGATAAGGACTGCCGGTAAAGTTGGATGTGGTACCTGCCGGGAGCTTCGGTGTAGGATCTCCGGAAAACAACACGGTGACATTCGGAATCTCGCGATTTGGATCGCCCGTGCTGACTGCATGAACGTCCAGGTGGTAATTGGTCAATGATCCCACGGTGGTGCTGCCACTGTAGAGGCCGCGATAAATGGGGGATTTGTTCAGCTTGGTGTTATCCAGTGGCCCGCCGTCAATGGATCGTTCGATGGTGGCCGAACCTGATCCTGCCCCAAAGAACCAACCATCCCCATGCTCGATCCAGACAATGTAGTCCCCATTGGGAATGCCATCGCCAAAGGCAGAAGTAAACACCTTGTTTCCGGTGGTGGAACTCATGAAATATTGCGGACGTCGCGGGCCGGTTTCATTGTATCGATCACTGTTTGCGTTATATCGGGATGTTTCGATAAGGATCTCCCCCTTGAGTTTCCAGTCGGCTTCGATATCGAATTGCCCTGTGCAGTGTGAAATGCCCGGAAAAAAGTAAGTCGGCGTGAAGGGAGCGACTCGCGGCAAGATGCCCGGGGCATCCCATCCTTCGATGGTGAAAGTCACTGGGGGCGTGTTGTATTCCTCCTGCAACAATTCCATGACGTAGGTGCCGGGCAAAAGGTTTTTCATCAGGAAAAAGTTATCAGGCCGGATGGTGGTTTCCATCGTGACCGGGCCCGTTACCCGGATCTTGGCGTCAGTGGCCAGAAGGTGGTTGTAGGGAAAGGATTGAAGACCGCTTCCGTCTTCATTCATTCTCAGCACCTGTGCTCCAAAGGGTTCTCCGGTCGTCTTTACCCGGCCTCCCGCATGGATGTAGTGCCGGTGGACGAACAAATCCAACTGATATAGGTGTGTCGAATCAAATCTCAATCCCGCCTTTTGATGTCCGAATTCAAACGTGTCATATGGCCACGTTTCAGGATAGGGCCATCCCGATTCGGAAGGGGGAATCCCTTCGGACAAATCTCCAAACTCGACATTGTGGCCCGCATAACCGGTCATCGTTGGAATCTTGAGTCCGTAAATGCCGGGAATGATGGTAGCTGTGTAGTTGCCGGCTTCATCGGTGTCCACACTGAGGATTTGATATTCGTCATCCAATTGCTGGATGAGTTCGTGTTCAATGAATTCGATGCCATTGTGTCCGGTTTGGTAAAACACGCGGTTGGGTTCGGAGAAACAAGGTTCGAATTCCAGGTTCCCGTTGGTATCAGTCGCCCACAAGCGGCCTTGAATGGTGGCAGGTATGGGTTCCAGATCCATGAAGACCGTTTCGGTCATGCCTGGCTCCACTTCGGCATAAGTCTCTACCGGGTAAAACTTGATGTTGAATGCCCCCGGTCCCTGGATCGGACCTGATTGAGTGGGGAGGTTTTCCATGGTGGCTTCGTGCGTGGTCTGAAGCCAGTACCTTCCTGGCATCAGGTTTTCAAACAACACTTTTACGAACACCCCGTCCTCATCCAGGGCGGTCATGGCTTCCCGGGTGATCCCTTCAGCGCTGGATCCGTCCACGCCTCTGAGCAGGACGCGTGCTCCTTCCAGGATGTCGGTGTTTTCATAGGGAGAGTCCAAAATGACTTCCACTTTGGTGGGTAACAAATCGAGTTCGGTTTCGATATTGGCAAATCCTCCACCCGGTTGTGGTCGGACATCGAATTCCTTGGGTTCATAACCCAGCTTGGCAACGGACAGTTTGTAGGGGATGGCTACCAGATTCGTGTAAGTGTTTTGCCCGGCTGTGTCCGTCAACATCGTGGTCTGAGGGAGCACGATGCTGTCGAACTGAAAATCATAGCCGGTCATCTGCAGCACCGCATCGCGCATCGGAAAGTTCTCTGTTTCACTGACGGCGTCGTATCCTCTTACTTCCACTTCCATTCCCGTGCGAATGGGCTTCATGTAAACGCCCGCCATGTGATCCCGGATCAAGCGGAGCTTGTCACCCGCGATGGGACCCAGGGAGGGATCGGGTTTATAGACAATATCCTCCCAGCCGGGTTTCCTCATGGTGAATCTGTAGAATCCGTTTTCAAGAAACTTGACCGAACCTTTTCCAAGTTGATCTGCAGTTGCGCGAAAGACGTTGTCCGCACCGCCGGAAATCGTGCCGTCAGGCCGCCAGTATTCGGCTTCGATATGTGCGCCTTCCAGTGGCACCATGGTGGCGAGATCGTAGACTTCGAAATCCACGTCGAAAACCGGCGTGACATTTGCCTGGTTGAGCCGGATGGTTTTGTTTGGTTTCTCTGCCTGATCCTCCTGAATCACCAGGTTTTCTGTGTGCTCCAAATAGGAAGGGTGTCGTACCGTTAGTTTGTAGTTCCCCAATTCCACATCATTGATGCGAAAGAAGCCGAACAGATTGGACCGGGCCTCATACTCTGCTTCGTTGTCGGCGGGTTGCCTGTCCAGTTGAACGATGGCATCTTCGACCGGTTGACTGGTTCCGTTGCTGACGACCTGGCCCAGATAATCTGGCTGGGCATGCAAGGTTGTCAGAGCTAGCGACAGACTGGTGAGTGTGACGAATATGCCGAATAAACGTACGTTGGTAAGCTGCATGTTTTTCCTTCCTTTTTTCGGAGGCAGCATCCCCTCTCTCGCATCCATTGTTCAGTTCCATGACCGGTTTTCCCGCGGTGCGGCGACCTTGCTGGATGAACCAATGGCTGTTGGTATGCGATAGCGATCTTGAAAAACGTGCCTCCTCTTTACACGTTATGTTTGCCTTGTGAGGCATTCGAACCACCATTGACAAGTTCAATAGGTGAAAAAAAACCTCCGGTTTTTGATCAAACGGGTGAAAGGCAGCCTCTTCTGAGATTTTCGTATTGATGCTGTCATGGTTTGAAATAGGACTTAACAGCTGAACACACGGGGATTATCCTTTACCCATGATTCATCCTATTCGACATCATTTGCCGTTTTTCAAATTAGTAATGGCACTCTTTTTCTTGGTGAGTATCTCCCGTGGCGCAGATATGGGGGATTTGAACCCCATTGATCAATGGGAACCGGTAGCTTCAGGAGTTTGGAGAGCCGAATTGGGAAACATGCAGGGAGAGATTCGTTATTCTGATCTCGCTGCTGCGTCCCCACGCTTGGAGGCCTTGAAGGAATTGCCCAAAGCAACGTTTCCGTTTGAGTCCCGCGGCATCGGCTATCTGGCTGAGAATGGTCATCAGGTCATGGTGCGAATTCCCACTGCGCCCGATGAAACACTATATGGTTTTGGATTACAGTTGGATGGGATCAAGCATTCACGAAAAGTCATGACCTTGAACGTGGATCACTGGAGCAAGGGCGGGGGAAGGACGCATGCACCGGTTCCCTTTTATATTTCGAGCAAAGGTTATGGTGTGTTTTTCAACACGGCACGGTTTCTGAAGATTTATAACCAAATCGGCAATCGCAAGGACTCGCTCAACAACCCTCCCGAAGTCGATCGCAATCCACCCAAGGATGAACCCCAACCAGGGCCATGGCTGGCCCAACCTCCCGGGGACGCCGTGGAGGCGCAGGTCAACGGGCCGGGGTTGGAACTGTTGGTGTTCTCAGGAAACTCCATCCTCGAAGTGGTCCAACGCTATAATCTCTATCACGGCGGGGGAACCTTGCCACCCCTGTGGGGTCTGGGTTTTTGGCATCGGGTGCATGCCCAATTCAATGCGGATCAGGTGCGGCAGGAGCTTGCTGAATTTGAAGAAAAGGATTTCCCTGTGGATGTCATCGGCCTGGAGCCCGGTTGGATGACCAAGTCATATCCCTGCACTTTCGAGTGGCAGACCAAACGTTTTCCTGATCCCGAGGGTTTTACTCGTGAATTATTGGATAAAGGGATCCAGTTGAATCTTTGGGAAAATCCATACATTTCAAAGAACAGCCGTTTGTATGAGCGCATGTATCCATTGTCCGGTTCGCATTTGGTTTGGTTGGGAATCGTGCCCGATTACACCTTGCCGGAAGCGCGCCGTTTGTTGGCCGAGCAACACGGTCAGGACCACATCGCCATCGGGATCAGTGGATACAAAATCGATGAGGTGGACGGATACGATTTCTGGCTGTGGCCGGATCATGCGACCTTTCCATCCGGTGTATCCGGAGAGGCCATGCGCCAATCGTATGGTTTGCTCATGCAGAACATGCTTTATCAGGATCTGTTCAAGAAACGGAATGTGCGCACCTATGGATTGGTGCGCGCTGCAAATGGAGGTGCGTCAGGTTATCCTTTCGTGATTTACAGCGACGCCTATCGACACAAGGAATACCTGACCGGTATGGCAACTTCGAGTTTGTGTGGCATTTTGTGGACACCGGAAGCGCGGTCCGCTTCGAACGATCGCGAATGGTTGAACCGCATGCAAACCACTTGCTTCTCTGCTTTGGCGCAGTTGAATGCCTGGTCGTCCGGCAAGAAACCCTGGAGTTATGATTCCGTGACGGATGCCGTCCGGGAATCGATCCGGCTTCGCATGCAGCTATTGCCTTATCTTTACACGGCTTTTTCGGATTATTATTTCCATGGCATACCGCCCATTCGAGCGATGATCCTTGAACAAGGTTTTGACGGAACGACGGATCGAATCGTGAAAGGCAAACTCGACAGCGAAACCAATCCATACGCGATGGATCAACGCATTGAAAAGACCGACCAATTCATGTTCGGCCCTTCCATACTCGTAGCTCCCTTTTACGAAGATTACGCCACTCGTCGGGACGTGCAATTGCCTGCTGGAAATTGGTATGACTTCTATTCGGGCAGACTTGTGGGTAATGGAGAAACGATCTCCGTATCGGCTTCCGACTTGAAGGATCGAATACCCTTGTTCGTCAAAGACGGTGCGGTGATTCCCATGCTCACCAAGCCTGTTGACCGAGCCAGGGATGCCGTCGGGCATCCTTTGGAGTTACGGTGGTATGGCAAATCGCCAGGGCAGGGGCATCTCTACGAAGACGACACCGAAACTTTTGGTTATGAGGATAACCGGTATCGGCGGCGAATCTTCAGGATACGCAAGGGATCTGACGATGTTCCCTCCCTTGAAATCGAGACAACTGGACAACCGGACCAAAGCCTGTTTGGGGAGGTTGAAAAGTATACGTCTATGACTCAGTGATGTTTTGTTTCACCACGGAGACTCGAAGAGCACGAAGTGAAATATAAAAAAATTACTTCGTGTTTCTTCGTTTCTTCCTGGTTGAAAAAAGTTACGAACTTTTCAATCAGCTCCGAGTTTGCGAGGATGCTATTCTGCGCCCAAAGCGATAACACTTCCGTCTGTTAAAGCCATAAAGATCTTGCCTTGGGCGGCGATCATGCCGTCCCAGACCGGAGGCGCTGGGAGTGGGTAATCGTGCAACTTGGAACCATCCTTGGTCGAGACGACCCAGAGTCTGGCTCCTTTTCCTTCATCCAGTAAGGTGTCCTGTTCAGCCAGTTTTGCCTGGATGAGTGGATCTTGCTCCGAGAGTTTCTTGAAGGATTCTTCTTCGTCGATGATATCAGGAGGACCTGCCACGAACAAAGTATCATTGGCCAGCAGCATGGCGCGGGCGAGCAGGGGGATGTCTTGCGTCCAGTCATAGTTGACGAAGGTGAGTCCACCTTTGCTGGGGCGTCCCATGAAGCGCATCGCTTTACCCTTTTTGCCCGCCATGCTCCGTATGCCGTCCACGAGTCCATGGTTTTGGTAGCCTGAGATATCCACAGCATCGCCACGGTCGAAGGTGCAATCGAGCACCGTCTTGGCGTTTTGTAGGGCGAACGATCCTTCGTTTGTAAAACGCGCTTCGATTTCCTTGGCGGTCAATGTGCCATGGTAGACTTTTACTTCATCGATGATGCCCATGAATGCGCCGGGCCCGGTATAATCGCCGACTGTGGATCCATCATCGGCTCCGATGGAGAGGGATTCCTGAGGATTTTTTGTGATGAGGCTGGGCGCTTTCCCCACAGCCGCAAGGTCGCCATTTACATACAATCGGAGTTCACGATCTTTTGTTAATGCGCCAACCAGATGTGTCCAACTGCCAACGATTTGATCTCGCGAACTGATGGCTGTCATTTCACCACCGGTTCGAACGATGAATTTGGGACTCCCTCCGCTGATGGTGAGCGCGTAACCGAGTTGCCCGCCGCCGCGCGCGAGGATGACACCGTCCTGACTTTCGGAATTGATCCATGCTTCCACCGCCACTGCCTGGTTTGTGGGATCAAGACTCGGGGAATGTTCGAATCGAATGGCGGAAACACTTGGGCTGCCTTTACGCTTGTCTTGTTCATCCACCACCGGGGCTTCTTTGGGGGCGGCGAACAATTGGTGTTCCATGATAGTGGTCCATTTCAAATACTGTGGTTTACGTCCGAAACCAAAGACCTGCGAATCGTTGAATACCAGAATGCGACCGGATGGAGTGAACTTCCCGGCCTGATAATAACCCGCATGACCACCTGCAAAACTCTTTCCGTATACCCAGTAGGATCGATGAAACCAGGTGTCGTCCAGAAATCCCATGGGGGCGTAAACATGGCGTCCGACACTTTGTTGAGCCGATCCTTGTTCCACGGGGTTTCCGTAAACCGGATTCAATTCCATGCGATTGCCGTCGTGATCAAATTTTTGAGACCGCATGTAGATGTGGTCGCCGTCTCCCGAAAGGATGTCCGGCAAACCGGCGGGCATGTTCAGGATCTGCAAGCGTGCCTGAAGGTTTTCTCCGGTTTCAGGATCCAGTTCATCGATGACCGATTCACTGAGGAGGCTGCCCGTGTTGGCGTCCAGTCGATACATGCGTAGTCCGCCATCCAGGAAATTGGATCGGCCTGCCACGAAATAAGCCTGTTCGTTCTGCACCAGAATGCTTCCGTGCACGGGCCATACCGATTCCAATTGTTCGAACGCCGTGAGCCGCAAATCCAATGGCGCTGCACGAAATCGCCAGGCCAATGCGCCATCCGTTGCTCGCACGCAATACACCCAGCCATCGGCCGATCCGAACAACACTTTGCCCTGATAATAGGTCGGCGCCGAATCAACGCGTCCTCCTGCCTGGAAGCTCCATGCTAGATTTCCGGTTTCGGCATCGATTGCCTGCACCCGATGCGTGTTGACATCCGCAACGTAAATTTTTCCCTGAGCCATTGATATGCTGCTCAGGCGGTCTCCAATATCGGATGTCCACTTGGTTTGAACCTTTGGCTCGATGGTGTTTCGAGTGAAACTGCTCCGTTCCACATCATAGCGGTATGTCGGCCAATCAGCGAGTCCAGCGGACTGATCTTGCACGTTGGCCACTTGTTCATAGGCGGGACCACGCTCGAAACGACTTTCATTGGCAGGCGGCGCTTGAATGGATCGACCCAATGGTGCGAGTGCGTTGAACCCGTAGAGTTTGGTCTCAGGATAACAAGCACAGTTGTGCGGTGGTGTGTAAATCAAACCGTTGCAAGGCATGGTGCCGTAAAGGCAGCCGCCACGCACCCAATGGTTGATGTCCCAATGTCCGTCATCGGGATCCACAAATTCCACACCCGTTCTCGATGGGATCAGGTATTTGTCAGTCGCCTTGGCGATGTAACAACGATGGTGAAACCAGTAGGTGCTGACGTCCGGCGCAAATTCGCGCTTCACCTCTCCAGTCAGAATATCCCGCCCGGTATAAACACCCGAATCACGACTGAGTCGATTGGGGGAAGACCAGACCAGACCGCCAACGACCAAAAGATCTTCGGGGGATTGATAGGCGCTTTGCGCATGCGGGGCGCTCCATTGCTCCTTGCCATCCTTTGTTGCAAAAGCGGTCATCTTTCCATCGCCACCCGCAAAGACGACCGTGTCGTTTTGAACAACGATACGTGGGCCGAAATTGAAGGTCATTTTTGCGCGTCGCTTCAGTGCGGGAGACGTCCAGACCACATCGCCGGTGGCGCCATCGTGGCAGACCAGTTTGTCATCGTCGTAGTAGTAGAGTTGATTCGCATCGGCCACCATCGAGATGGGGGCCACGATCGATGATTTTTTCCAAAGGATCTCCCCGGTGTCCGCTTTGGCTGCCAGGACGGTGCGCGGTTTCTCGTTCCACGCAAATTCCTTTGCCACTCTGCCTTGGTCTCCTGTGTTTTTGAATGGGAAGTAGTTCTTCAGTTCCCATCCAGCGTCATTGACCAGCATGTAGAGTGTGTTTCCCGAAAGCAGGATTTCTTCAGTACCCTTGGAATCTTTGTAGGTAATTTCAGTTTCTCCTGTGGCGGCATTCAACGCGGTGACAGGGGCGTCGATGCTCAAGGTGACGTAGACTCTGTCATCTTTGGCCACCAACCGGCGCGCCAACTGGGATGGCCCGCTCTTCAATGGCCAGAGATGATTCTGCCATTTGTCGATGGATCGTTTCCAAAGCACGGTTCCATTGTAGGCGTCCCGACCGATCAAAGCCCACTTGGGCGGCAACTGAATCGAAATCCTGGAACCTTCATCCATGATGTAAAACAAACGTCCCGCCGTGGACACCAGGGCACTCATGCTCGCCATGCGATCGTGATGCCGCGACCAGCGGGGACTGCCGATCCACTGCAGATGCCGAGGCGGACCCACGGCGGTGTCGTGTGCCACGGCATTGCCATCTGCCCCGTGATAGAAATGAGTCCACTCATCCACATTGTCTGGTGTCGGTTTTACTGTTTTTTGCCAGGAACCGTTTTGACGAATGTAGGCCACCCCTTGTGGTGCAAGGATGCGTTTGATTTCGTTCATGGGAACATCCCCCAAATCCTCCGACACCACCAGATTGACCAGGTTGTCCACGATGGGGAGTTCGGTTCCGGTCAAATGATCAATGGTGATGGATCCGTATTCGCCGCTGGATAAAATCGCTTCCCGCGCTTTCCGGACATTGGCAGGGTTGGAGTCCAGACCATGCACCATATAATGATCGTTGGCCCTGAGGGCTTGGGTCAGTTGTCCGTCGCCACTGCCAATGTGAATGATGAATCCTCCCTGGACCCCGGTGGCATTGATGATCTCCTCCGCCTGTTGGGCAGGTGATTGCGCGGCTATGGACGTTGATAACGTTAAGAGCGATGCAATGACGTAGCCGCTCCAAAGGGTGGTGTACGATTTCATGAGTTGAAGCATGGTTAAAGCGAACCCTTTTTGGGAGACACAACGAGGGCAATCCGGCCCTGACACTGGTGTGTTCAAATCCATGATGGTTCAGCTTGGAATAGGGCCACCATAACGTTTTGATTTGATTTGTGAATGAAAATTTTGGTCGTAATATTTTCTGAATTACCACCATTGAAACACTTCACGGCCCAAGCATGGTAGGCATCGCTCTTATCCAATAGCGCAACCAACGGGCCAGTATCCGCAAATCAAAATTTCATCGGATCGGCTTTTTGCCAAATGACAGCAATCTGGCTTTATTGGTAGATCGGTCTCCTTCCTTGCTGGCTCCTAATTTTCTGGGAGTTTCGAAAAGGTCACTAGACAAATCGTAGCAGGATGCGGCGCCTACAGCAGCACTTTCTTCGGCCAAGTGATCCAGAGCCTGGAGCATCAGTTGTGTCAAGGAGGTGTTGCGCTTCGATGCCAAGGCTTTCAATTGCAATTTTTTTTCACGAGGTACCTTGATGGAAAGTGTTTCAGTTGGCATACACAAGGAGAGTAAGTTGGGTTTGTTAAAAGTCAATTTACTACATGGTTTCCCCAGATAATGAAAGTGGCTTGAAAGAGAACTTGCACGCCTCAAAACAGGATTGCATCCATCGTGGAGAAGGTTATAACCGGAAGATGGCCATCAAAAGTTATCTCCCATCCGATGGGAATCGATGTTCCACCCTTGGCGTGTCTGTGTGTTTCGCGGATTGCTTCAGGTTGGTTGCTTGTTTGATGTCGCTTTTTATGGGGCTGCTGTTGGTTGTACCCAATGCATCCGCTTGTTCCGTGCCCGTTTTTCGATATGCATTGGAGCGGTGGGATCCTGATGATTACGGTGTGGTGGTTTTTCATGATGGAACGCTGAGTCCGGATCAGCAGGCCTGGGTTGACCGAATGGATCCTTCCAAGTCCAAAGAACACCCCTTTGTCAACTGCATGGTCCGAACGGTGGATCTGGCTGACAATCCGGAAAAGGATGCGGTGGACGCTTGGGAACAAATGGATGCGCCTTCCCTCCCTTGGATGGTGGTTTACTATCCGTGGACCAGTCGTGCTTTTGGCTCCTTTTCATCCGGTCCCTTCGATGAGGGGGCTGTGTCAAGACTGGTCGATTCGCCGGCGCGCAGGGAAATTGCGCGTCGTCTGCTGAAGGGTGAGTCTTCAGTCTGGGTGCTGTTGGAAAGTGGCGATGCCACCAAGGATGAACAGGCATTGCAGCGACTCGAGTCCCGACTGGAACATCTGGAGTCATCACTGAAGCTTCCGATCATCAATCCCATTGATATTTCCGAAGGATTGATTTCGATCGATGCCGATGAATTGAAGGTTGATTTCTCGGCGATCCGCATTTCACGGAATGATCCGCAAGAAGCTTTCTTCATAGAAATGCTCCTGGGCAGCGAAACACATTTGAAGGACGTCCAGGAACCGATTGCCTTTCCAATCTTTGGTCGTGGCCGTTTGCTTTATTCATTGGTGGGAGATTCCATTGCCACTGAGATCATTGATGACGCCTGCACTTTTTTGACCGGGGAATGCTCGTGCCAGGTGAAGGAACAAAATCCCGGTGTCGATTTGGTCTTGTCCGTGGATTGGGATCGAATGGTTCAAAACCAGTTGGATATCGATCGTGAATTACCTCCCCTGGCGGGGTTTGTTGGCATGATGCCCGAGGAGGCTTCCTCATCATCAACAACGAATGATCCCGACGATAGTTTGGCCGACACCGGAGCTTCCAGCGATTCGAACGCTTCGATGACAGAGGAGATCGAACCCTCTGCCGAGACCACCGGCACAAGGCGATCTCTCATGTTTCCGATCATTCTGGCTTGTGGTGGTATTCTGGTGGGTGCCATGGTAGCCGGATTCTTCATTCTGAAGAAATAAACAGGCAAACGCAAAAAGCATGGAGTTGAAGCAATGAGCATTTGGAAAATGATCTTGGGTGAACTGGCGCACCGAAAGGGGAATTTTATTTCCGCCGTCCTTTCAGTGGGCGGGGCCGTTGCCTGTTTGATTGCAACCCTGACATTGCTTCGCATTGATCAAGCTCAGACCAACGCATTGCTCGCTCAAAAACAGGACGCCGTTGAAGCGGCTGGATTGAAGTTGGAAGATGCCATGCGGGTGATCACCAAAGGTCTTGGTTTCAATGTGATCATTCTTCCCCAGGATCAGGATTTGAATGAGCTGCATCTGGAAGGTGCCCTGAGCAAAACCATGCCCGAATCTCTGGTGGATAAACTGTCCCAATCAGACATCGTAACTGTCAATCACCTGCTACCGACTGTCGTTAAAAAAATGACCTGGGAAGAACATGACCTTCCCATACTTGTTTACGGTACCAGGGGAGAAGTGCCGATCATGCATCGGGATCCCAAGAAACCTTTATTGGACGCGGTTCCGCGGGATCAGATGATCGTTGGTTTTGAGATCAGTCAACAACTTGGGCTCAAGGAAGGTGATCAGGCGACGTTGATGGGGATTGAGTTCACCATCATCAAAACCCATGAACAACGCGGTAATCTGGACGACAGCACGGTCTGGCTCAACTTGAGACAGGCTCAAGAAATGTTCGGCATGGAGAATCTGATTCACGCGATTCAGGCACTGGAATGTCATTGTGCCGGAGACCGCATCACCGCTATCCGAAAGGAAATCGCCGGTATCCTTCCCGGAACCCAGGTGATCGAACGAGGCCCACCCGCACTTGCCAGAGCAGAAGCCCGCAACACAGCCAAAGAAACCGCCGAAGCCGCTTTGGAACGCGAGAAGGCGTCCCGAGCAGCAGTCAGAGCCCAGCGCGAACGCATGGCGTCCGTGGTGATTCCGGTGGTGCTCGTTGCCAGTGCCATGTGGATCGCCTTCCTCGCCTACGGCAATGTGCGCGAGCGACGCAGCGAGGTGGGAGTGTTACGAGCGATTGGTTATACATCCGGTAAGATCTCCGGATTGTTTTTGGGCAAGTTTTTGATCGTTGCGGTCGTGGGGGCTTTGATCGGTTACGTGGCGGGTAGTTTCATTGGAGTGGGATTTGGTGAAGATCAGATAAACCTTGGAGTGCTTCAAAAACAGTTCGTCCCAACCGACCTTGCCATTGCCTGCGGCCTGGCGCTGTTCTTATCCACCGTAGGCAGTTGGATCCCATCCATGATGGCCGTCAAACTCGATCCCGCCGAAATCCTGCAACGGGATTAGGGCGGTTGAATGGTGAATGGTGAATTTAGAATGGTGAATGAGCACCAGGGGGGGAGGTTACAGTAGGCTTCCCAAAACGGAGAGTAAATTGGGGGAATCAATGCCACAAGGTAACGTGCCGGGGATCCCGACTCGTTCGGGATTCTACCAGAGTTCTGGTGCAGGTAGGACCAGTTTGTCCCGCGACTGCGTGGATCTCGGTTCGCCCGCTAGCGTCAGCTATGAGGATGTGGAGTGTTGGATGCGGTGGGGTTTTCCTTTGGAAGGTGATATGCCGGGTATGGGGACCACAAGGATGCGCGCCGAGACGACACGCTCTACCTGCGGACGGCCTTGTTTCTATTCATTCACTATTCACTATTTTAAATTTAGCATTTACAAATTTTCTCCGAAAAATGTCCTTTAGACTGTAACCTCCCGTCATTGGCTATGTCTTGGGGGTGAGGTTTGCATGGATACAGTGGCAACAGAAAATGAAATGGATGATTCACACATCATCCGTGAAGTGCTTGCAGGGCGGCGTGATCAGTTTCAGGAGCTGGTGAATCGTTACGCCGACAAGGTTTATGGTGTCGCCTGGAGCCGGTTGGGTGATCGTCATTTGGCGGAGGAGGTGGTGCAGGAAACGTTTATTCAGGGTTTTCAGCAACTTCATCGACTCAAGGACACCGATAAGTTTCTTCCCTGGATCAGTTCCATTGCCCGCAACAAGGCGATTAACTTCGGCATGCGTTTTCGGAATGAACTTCAACGCCGTGAACGCTGGGCACTGGAACATGCGCCTGCTGATAGCTCTCAAGCGTCTGATGCGGATCGGGACCCGGTGACCAAAGAAACCTTGCGTGAGACCTTGGCATCCTTGAATGGCTCGCAACGTGAATGCCTGACCTTGTTTTATCTTCAGGGAAAAAGCGTCGAGGAAGCATCGAAATCGTTGGGGATTACCACAGGAAATTTCAAAACCCGCCTCCATCGCGCTCGAGCTGCCCTTCGCACGAAGTTGGAAGCTATGTTGGAAACCGAGCTGAATCGGTTCAAGCCATCCGACCAAGTGCGTCATGGCATTATGGCGGTCGTGCTGGCGAAGTCCACGAGTGGAACAGGTTTGAAAGCTATCGGGGCCTGGTTGCCGACGATTCCATTCCTTTCGAGTCTGTTTCTCATGGTGCAGTTCATTGCCATGATTCCTGGTTTTCTGTTGGCGAAGTGGACGATGAAACAGACCCTGGACAATTTAAAGGATCAGGATGGGTATCGCGCAAAAATCATGCGTGCGAACAGCCACAAAATTTATTGGACCATTTTGGTTCTCGTTCTGGTCTATTTGACTTTTTCGCTCCAGATAGATCGATTGATTGTCTTGATTACTTTCTATTTGATATTACTTGCTTATTCGGTGGTCTACCTGGTGCAGTTCTGTGTTCTGAAGTATCAGTTCCCTCCAACGCTATATCTCTGTTATGGTGCGCTTTTAATTTGTATGGGCATTGGGATGTATGACGCATCCTTAAATTCTCTCATCATGATCCCGCTTGGGTTTTCCTTCGTTTTGAGTGGGTATTATTCGAAGGAAAGTGGGGAGGGGCGTTTTGATTGTTCCATATTCCTACGTATTTCAGATTTGCTAAGGCAGAGTAAGCCGGAACTTCCGGTTACTCAGAAAAAATCGCTTCCGTCGACAAGTAGTTTTATCAATTCCTTTATCGGATTCCTGTCTGTGAAAAACAATTTGGTTTCCATGCGGACTGAATTGGATGGCGTGCGAACATGGGTATGTCCCGTTCAAACTTCAGGATTGAGGCTTATGTTTGCGCCCTTTTTTCGAAGTGGAATGTCTACTCTGTTTTTTAGGAAAAACGGAACCATCAAAGCTGAATTAGGGGAAAAGGATCGGCAGGATTTAATCAAGCTAGGGGTGTTAAATGAAGGTGATGATGCAGTCTTCGAATTGGAACAAAAAGTGGAAGTCGGTGTGAAAAAAGCATGGGGCTACTGGTCCCATGGGCAAAACCAGATGGCGAAGTTTGCTTTGGGGTATGAGCCTGATGAACAGACCTTTCATAAACCTCCTGAAAGGTTGTCTGGAAAGCGTTTCAGGTGGGCTTTCACAACTTTGCTTGGAATCCTGATGGTTCTGTTAGGAATGGTGCAACAATATGATCTGAACTGGGGGACTCCCTTTGATGTGAAACGCATGCGGGAACCCAATATTACCGAATCGGAAGCTAAAGCATACGTGCAGGATTTTCTTAGTGACAAGGCCCCTTCCCAAGTGATCCGAAAACGCTGGCTATCTCGTATAGCTTATGGCCATGTGTTTCCTCCGGTGGATTGGTTGACTGAGGAGAATAAGCAAAAGATCCGAGAGTATTTGGAGACAGTCAGAAAACTCGATGCTGCGACGATTGATTTCAAAAGGAGAAACGACGATTTTACACTCTCGGATTTAGAGCAATATGGGGGCATGAGCATTCCTTTGAAATCTCTCTTTGATTTGGAATTCGTAAAAGACATCGACTGGGAAACGCGATTAAGTAAATTTGGCTCCAGTTGGACAACTCCTGATCGGGTGTGGAAAAGTAAAGAGGAAGCCTACCACATCTTCAATGATATGTTCCAAATGAAATTAGCTGCCTATTCTCAATACATTGACCTGAAACAAATCAATTTTTCCAAGGCTCAACAGTGGTTGGTTGAGATGCAGTGTCTGGATACTTCTAAAGATTTTGCCGGATACAAGAAGGTTGACTTGAAAAGAGTACATGGATTGTTTCTCGGATTCTCCACACCATTGCATGAAACATGGAAAGTACTTTCGATTATGGAAATGACTGGTGGTCTTGACTTGATCGACAAAGAGGCTTGTATACAGGGGATTCTAAGATTGCATCATGGTGGTGGGAGGTTTTATTTGAATGTGTCTAGTTCGCGGATAAGTATGAGTAACGGCGCTTCGGATACATGGCGAGCTTTTCAATCGCTCCGCATTCTGAATGCGTTGGATCGGGTGGAGGATCTTGCTGATTGGAAGTTTCTTCTTCGGCGACCTTTACAATTACCGATGCACCCGGGAGATCAGTCCAGGGATTTTGAGCTAAATGGGCACGACTGGAACGAAGTTGAGGCTTTTCTTATGCAGCAGGAGTTTGATGCGTATTTGGAAGGTTTGAGGTAGAGGAAAGCGGTTGGCCACATTTTTGCAAATGCGGCTACCTGGATTTTATTTGCCGAGGCAGAATTGGCTGAAGATGGAGTCGAGGAGGTCTTCGGTGGTGGTTTCGCCGACGATTTCTCCGATGGCGCCGACAGCGATGCGCAGGTCCATGGCGATGAGTTCGAGTTCGAGATCGGATTCCAGTCCGCTGCGCACGGTTTCCAGCGCGGTTCTGGACCTGTTGAGGGCGTCCTGGTGTCGGCTGTTGATCATGACTTCCAGCATCTCGGCCGAGATTTCACCGGACCATACTTTGTCCCGGATCGCATCCTTGAGCGTTTCAAGTCCGTCGCCTGTTTCGCAGGATACATCGATCCAGGTGTGATTCTTTTCTTCCTTGAGAGAGGTGTGTTTTTCCAGATCCGATTTGTTGAGGATGTGGAGACGGACTTTCTGGTTTTGCTTGTCCAGAAACGCCAGGTCTTCTTCATGCAGTTCCGCGGTTCCGTCGACAACATGCAGGACGAGTTCGGCTTGTTCGATGCTCTTTCGGCTGCGCCGGATGCCTTCCTGTTCGATCAAGTCGCTGGATTCGCGCAAGCCCGCTGTGTCCACAAAAATGATCGGGATGCCACGGATGCTGGCGGTTTCTTCGATGGTATCCCGGGTGGTGCCTTCGACATGGGAAACGATCGCGCGATCGTGTCCCAGCAATTGATTGAGCAGACTGGATTTGCCGGCGTTGGGGCGACCCACAATGGCAGCCCGGATGCCCCGGCGCAGGATGCGTCCTTCGCGGGCGGTTGCCAGCAGACGTGACATGAAGTCCAGTGCAGCCTGGATCCGGTCCACCATTTGCGTGCGTGTGTCCGGAGAAATGTCTTCGTCCGGAAAGTCGATGTGTGCTTCCACATGTGCGAGAATGGACATCAACTGGGTACGGAGTTCCCGGATGCGTTGGCTGAGTTTGCCAGCGAGTTGTTCGTTGGCTGCGGTGAGGGCGAGTTCGGTGCGGGAGTGGATGACGTCCGCGACCGCTTCGGCTTGTGTCAGGTCGATACGACCGTTCAGAAAGGCCCGGAGTGTGAATTCACCGGGCTCCGCCAGACGCGCTCCCTGTTGAAGGAGTGTGTCGAGGACCATCTTTGCCGGCAAGGTGCCGCCGTGGGTGGAAATCTCGACTACGTTTTCACGGGTAAAGGTGCGAGGCTCCTTGAAGACACTGAGCATCACCTCGTCCACGGTTTTACCATCCTGTTTGATCTGTCCATACTGGATGGTGTGAGTGGAGGCCAGGGATGGTTTCAGGGATGATTTGCCGATCGGAGAGAACACGGCATCCACGATGGGGAATGCCTGTTTTCCTGAGACTCGGATCACGGCCAGGCCGGCTTCACCCATCGGAGTGGCGATGGCGGCGATGGTGTCGTCGATGGATTGGGAGGGGCGGTCCATGCGGCGGGAGCAGTTGATTAGTGCCGATGTCCGTGGCAGTTTCCTTGTGCGTTTTCTGCGTCGCGACCCATCAGGAACAATCGGGCCTTCTCATAGCTCTTTTTGTGGAGGTAGTGGAGTAGTGAGGGATCGGTGTCGCGTGGAAGTGATGCGGTTTGCTGATCGATTTTTTCGAAAATGGCCATCAGGTTGGGTTGTCCTTCTTTGGATGCCAGTTGTGCGACGGCTTTATCGAGTTCGTTCAAGCTTTCGAGGATGTCGGTTTCTAATGTCGTCATGATGGATAAAGGTATTCCTTCTACCCGGGGATTAATCAATGGTGAAATGTTTTCAATTTATGTCCACAGCCGAAATGGTTCCTGATAGGTTGCCTGCATGTTACTTTCTTTCATCAGGATTCTGTTGGTCGTGGCTGCTTCTGGTTCTCTGCATGCCCAGGACGTGATTCCATCGTTGCACGGGAGCGGATTGCCAACCTTTCTGCCTGCAGGATTATCCTCTGAAAAGGCGCATCAGGCTTGGGAGACGACGCGGCGGGAGCAGATTCTGGATGCGTTCGAGACTTATGTTTACGGAAAGGCGCCGGATGATGGGTATCTTCTGGAGTTTGAACGATTGGATGTTCAATCCATGCAACCCGGACTACAAGCCGAACGCAGGCGGATCGCGGTGCGCGTCAGAACGGATCTTGGAACAGCCCGGATCAAGGTCACTCTGTTTTTGCCATTGGAACGTGCTCACCCCGTTCCGGTGTTCCTTGGGATGCACTTGTTTGACTCGTCGCGGGATTTGCCTGTGATAGGTCAACCATGGAAACATTCAGGTGATTCGGTCGATCCACAGGACGGATCAGCCCATTTGGCGTCCGGAGATCCTGCTGTGTTGCTGCACATGATCCTCGATCGAGGTTACGGATTTGCCACCATTGATGCCAATGATGTGGACCCGGATGAACATGATGATTTCAGGAACGGGATTCATGCTCTCTTTCATGACGATGCGCATCCGCATGGCCCGGGGGATTGGGGCACTTTGGCTGCCTGGGCATGGGGATTGGGTCGTGCTCTGGATGTGCTGGAAAGAGAGGAGGATGTGGATGCATCGAAAGTGGCTGTGATCGGACATTCACGCATGGGAAAAGCGGCATTGTGGGCCGGGGCGGTGGATCCGCGTTTCGCGATGGTGATTTCAAATGATTCGGGTTGTGGCGGCGCTGCGATCAGTCGACGGCAGAAAGGGGAAACCCTGGTGCATATTAACCGTGTTTTTCCTCACTGGTTCTGTGGGCATTTCCATGCTTTTGGGGAAAGGGAACAGGCTTTGTCTGTGGATCAGCACATGTTGGTTGCCCTGGTGGCGCCACGGCCGGTTTACATCGCCAGCGCCGAAGAGGATGCCTGGGCCGATCCGATGGGCGAGTTTCTGGCGGCTTTTTATGCTTCGGAAGTATACGAATATTATGGTGTGACCGGATTGAAGCCTGATGAACGTCCCTTACTGAATCAATCGATCGGTGACAGGGTGGGATATCACATACGGTCGGGAAGGCACGACATTACTGCCTTTGATTGGGCCAGGTATCTTGATTTTGCCGATCGGCATTTTTTGGGGAAGCGTCCTTGACGTTTATTCCTGGTTTCGGGTGAATGCACACATGCCATTTGTTTCACGTAGAAAGTTTCTGGATCACGGTCTGAAAGGTGGGCTGGCTTTGGGGGGGGGCGGTGATCTTTGGAATACCCCCTTGCATGCCGAGCCCGATTCCCAGGAGATCTCGGCTGAGATTGCCATCATTGGCGGTAGCTTGGGAGGGTGTGCGGCAGCGTTGGCTGCGTTGAGGATGGGGCATCGGGTGGTGATGACGGAGGAGACCGATTGGATTGGTGGCCAGTTGACCTCTCAAGGAGTGCCGCCTGACGAGCATCGCTGGATCGAATCTTACGGAGCCAATGCTTCGTATCGTGAACTCCGCCGCAGGATCCGGGATTATTATCGACAGCATTATCCATTGACCCACGCTCAAAGAACCAAGTGGAACTTGAATCCCGGTGCAGGTTCGGTTTCACGCTTGTGTCATGAACCCCGTGTCGCACTTGCCGTGCTGCGGGATTGGTTGGCTCCTTATTTGAGTTCCGGTCGCTTGACTTTGTGGACACAGCACCGGCCGGTCGGGGCCGGAATCGAAGGAGATGAGGTGCGTTCTGTGGAAGTGGAAAGCCTGGAATCAGGGCGACGCCGCAGCATTCGGGCGAAGGTGTTTTTGGATGCGACGGAGTTGGGTGATTTGCTGCCTCTGACCAAGACGGAATATGTCACCGGAGCAGAATCCAGGGACCAGACCGGTGAACTGCATGCCAGCGCCACGTCCCGTCCGGATAATCATCAGGCTTTCACGATGTGTTTCGCCATGGATTATCTGGAGGGGGAGGATCATACCATTGAACGTCCGGAACGGTATGATTTTTGGCGGGATTATGTTCCTGCCATTCAACCCGCATGGCCGGGGAAATGGTTGGATTGGACTTATACCCACCCCCGCAGTCTTGAACCCAGATTGTTGGGATTCAATCCAGCGAACGGCTCCTACAAGGGAGTGATCAACCTGTGGGCCTATCGTCGCATCGCTGCCAAGTCCAATTTCGAGCCCGGCACGTATTCAAGTGATATCAGTTTGGTGAACTGGCCGCAGAACGATTATCTGCTGGGTTCCATTGTGGATGTCACACGGGAGCAGTTTCACCGGCACGTTCAAGATGCCAAACAGTTGAGCTTGTCCTTGTTGTATTGGATGCAGACGGAGGCTCCTCGCCATGACGATGGGCATGGTTACCCGGGTTTGAGGTTGCGATCAGACGTGATGGGAACCGAAGACGGATTAGCCAAGTATCCCTATGTGAGAGAATCGCGTCGCATTCGGGCGGAATATACGGTGACCGAAAAGGACTGTGGACTTGAACAACGGATGCAGATGACCGGTGCAGACCGCGATTCCGTGCGTGCCGCTGACTATAAGGACTCGGTGGGGCTGGGGAGTTATGCGATCGATCTGCATCCATCTACCGGAGGGGATAATTATATCGATTTTGAATCGTTGCCTTTTCAGATTCCTTTGGGGGCATTGATTCCTCAGCGAATTCGCAATTTGATTCCTGCCAGTAAGAACATTGGTTCAACCCATGTCACCAACGGGTGTTATCGATTGCATCCGGTGGAGTGGGGG
>Ga0255767_1001409_pt1 | contig 21334 bp, 15 predicted proteins | sample 071ome_24_FD_179967 | JGI IMG/M metagenome (GOLD analysis project Ga0255767, IMG submission 179967) | Coastal salt marsh microbial communities from the Groves Creek Marsh, Skidaway Island, Georgia - 071402CT metaG (version 2) | ecosystem: Environmental > Aquatic > Marine > Intertidal zone > Salt...
TAGTCGGGGGTGCGAAGCATCGTGGCCCGACGACTCGCCCGGGGTCCCGGTGGCAGATCGTTGACCATCTCCATGAGGCTGAACTCCGACTCGGTCACTGCGACCTGGTCGTGATCGTCCGCCGCACCGGCGCGATCGTGAAGGAGGGGCTCGAGCGATTGGCCCTCGAGATGGACGTTCGCACCGGCATCGCCGCCGAGTGCATCGACGAACGTCGGTGCAAGGTCGATCATCTCGACGAGGTCGGTGGAGACCGACCCCCTCGTGGCGTCGGCGCCCGCTCGCGGGTCGGCCACGATCATCGGGATTCGCACGACCTCTTCGTGGAGCCAGTCCTTTTCCCCCATCCAGTGGTCGCCGAGGTAGTCACCGTGATCGGAGGTCAACACGATCATCGTGTCGTCGGAACGGCCCAGATCGTGGAGTGCTCGGAACAGCCGGCCGAGATGGTCGTCGAGTTGTTTCACCAGGCCGAGGTAGGCGGGGTAGACGGTCGTGCGCACCTCGTCACGCGAGAACGTCGACCCGATTCGGCTGCGCTGGAATGCTCGGAGCACCGGATGCGCAGTTTCGAGCTCGGCGTCGCAACGGTTGGGCGACGGCAGATCGTTGCGATGGACCAGGCGGTGATAGGGCTCGGACACCACGTAGGGCCAATGCGGCTTGATGAACGAAAGGTGGATACACCAGCGGTCGTCGCCTGCATCTCGGATGAAGTCGATCGCCCGGTTGGTCATGTAGGCGGTCTCGGACAGTTCGTCGGGGATGATTGCCGGGTACTGCGACGCCTCGAGCAGCCACCCCGACATGCGTTCACCGTCGGGGGTCAGGACCGAGTTGGCCGCGGTGTGCCACGGGTTGGGGCCGTCGTAGCCCTGTTCGACGAGGAACCGGTTGTAGCCCCGTTCGAACAGCTGCGGCCGCGTGTTGGGAACGAGTCCGTCATCGCGTTCGATCGGCTCGAATCCGCACTGGTTGACGATCGTCGTCCACGGATCGTCGGGGTCGAGTCGCAGCCGATCGAGGCCGCTGCGATCGCGGGCCATGTGGGTCTTGCCGATCAGGACGCTTCGCACACCGAGTGGTCGCAGATGATCGCCGATCGTGGGCTCGGCGACCGACAGGGGAACGCTGTTGTACCGGGACCCGTGCGACTGGACGTAGCGGCCGGTGTAGGCACTCATGCGCGAGGAGCCACAGACCGATCCCTGTGCGAAGGCCCGGTCGAACCGGACGCCACGATCGGCCAACGCATCGATGTTCGGGGTGTCGATCAGCCCGCCGGCACACGACAGGGCGTCGTGGCGAAGCTGGTCACACATGATGAAGAGGACATTGTGCACCGACGCATCCACGCCCTGACGGTAACCGTCGAGGGCGTGGATGCGTGACGACCGACTCAGGCGACGAATCCCTCGAGGGGCGTCGGCTCCGGCACCTCCCAGTCGAGGGGCATCTGGGAGAAGTCGAAGAACGGTGATTCGTCGCCTTCGTCGATTGCGTCCTGCACCTGGTCGTAGAACCCTTTGCCGGTCTCCTCGGCGAAGGTGATTGCAACCTCTTCGGCAGTATCGGAGCGTGCCGGCCGCTGGCAGTACTCGGGGAACGATGCCTCGCCGGCGTCTCCCTCCTCGTACCCGCGGGCGAACAGTTGCTTGAGCACACCGAACCCATCGTTGCGAACGAGCATCTCGCCTCGCGGGTGACCACCGAGACGCTGCATGTGCTCGATGAACTTCTCGAGATCGTGTGTGTCGTAGGCAACGTGCTGAACGGCGTGGTCTCCGTGGCGCTCGGTGAACCTGGTCACCTGACTGATCTCGGCCCGATCGATGCCCTCGATCAGCGCAACACCGAAGTCGCCGTAGTCGATGCACCAGATCTTCATCGACGACCCAGGATCGTCGGGCCGCACGTCGTCGATGCGATTGATCAGCGTGCCCCCCTCGACCTCGATGTGGAACCACGCCCACTTCTCGATCTGGCCCTTGGCGCAGGCGTAGGTGACATGGTCGACTTTCCTCAGGTGCGATCCCATGGCCTGATCACAGCAGAGTGTTCAGTATGATGCAATGATGTTGAACACTCTGCTGCCCGAAGCAGTATCTCCAAGCCAGAACGTCTGATCCGATGGCCCGACTGTCCGCCCCACATGAACACCTCGACGCAACCGACGTTGCCCTTCTCCAGGCGGCACGGGCCAGCCCCAGGGCAAGCATCGCCCAGCTCGCTCGCGACACCGGCCTGGCTCGCGGCACCGTCTACACCCGCCTCGACCAGCTGCACGCCGACGGGATCATCGTCGGCTGGGGACCAGAACTCGACAGCCGCGCACTCGGCTTCGATGTCCTGGCCTTTTGCACGCTCCAGATCGCGCAGGGGGCCCACGACGAGACGATCGCAGCACTGGCCGACATCGCCGAAATCACCGAGATTCACACCGTCACCGGTGACGGTGACCTGCTCGTGCGGATCGTCGCCCGCTCCAACGATCACCTGCACGAGGTGCTCATGACGGTGACCTCCCTACCCCCGGTGCGCCACAGCCACACCCAGCTCTCACTGGCAACCCGTCACCACCGACCTGTCGTCGACGCACTCTGAACCCACCGATCCCCTCGAAACCGCGCGGTGTGTCGGCACACCGACCTGTGCCCAGCTGCTCGCCTCGTTCGAATCATCCCCCCTCGATTGCGGCGTTGAGTGCCTCCAGCCCGCTCGGGTCGAGCGCGCCGCGCCACGACCAGACGACGACATCGACACCGACATCGAAAAAACCCTGCGCTGTGTCGAGAAGCTCGGCGGGTTCACCGTCGGTTCCGAGATGTACCGATCGGGTGATCTCGGCCTGATCGCGTCCGACCCTGTCGCAGTGGCCGCGGAGCACCTCGTCGAGTTCCTGCCAATCCGACGGCTGTTCGGGAAAGGTCATGTCCCACTGGTCTGCGAACCTGGCTGCGGTCCGCAGCGTACGGATCCGTCCCTTTCCACCGATCACGATCGGTATCCGATCCTGCACCGGCTTCGGTTCGCACCACGCCTTCTCGAGTTCGAAGAAGCGACCCGAGAACGACGTCTCCTTGTTGGCCAGGAGCGACACGATGATCTCCATGCCCTCCTCGAGGCGATCGGAACGGTCGCGCAACGGGCCGAGGTCGATGCCGTAGGCATCGCTTTCCATGAAGTTCCAGCCCGCACCCATGCCGAGTTCGAATCGACCATCGGAGATGATGTCGATCGTGGCTGCCATGTTGGCGGTCACCGCAGGGTGGCGATGGTGCATACCGTTGACCATCGACCCGATCCGCAGCCGTGAGGTCGCCTGCGCCAGCGCAGCCAACATCGTCCAGCCCTCGAGGTTCGGGCCGTCGTAGGGCGGCGCCAGCGGGTAGAAGTGATCCCAGTTCCAGGCCGACTCGAATGCCGGCATCTCGTCGGCCATCTGCCAGAAGTGCAGAAACTCCTGCCAGGTTGCGTGGTGCGGCGGCGTCTTCAGTGCGTGACGTCCCATCGGCATGCCCTTTCGTCGGCGTACCGAGACCGTACCGCTCCGATGCCGAGCGCTCAGCCCAGCGACTGACGACGCAGCTCGCGACGTGCGATCGCCATCAGGTGGACCTCGTCGGGTCCATCGGCGATGCGAAGCGCACGCAGGTCGGCGTACATGCGGGCAAGCGGAGTGTCGTCACTGACGCCGGCCGCCCCGTGCACCTGGATGGCGCGATCGACGACGGTCGTGGCCATCCGCATCACCTGCACCTTGATGATCGACATGTGCGGTGCGGCTGCCTTGTCGCCTTCGGTGTCCATCAACGCAGCGACCCGCAGGGTCGCAAGGCGGCAGGCGTCGATGTCGATCCTCGACTCGGCGATCCAGTCCATGACGTTTGCTCGTGACGCAACCGGCGCACCAAATGTCTCTCGTGCCTCGGCTCGTCGACACATCAGCGTGAGTGCTCGCTCGGCGACCCCGATCGTCCGCATGCAGTGCTGCACCCGAGCCGGGCCGAGGCGAGCCTGCCCGATCGCAAAGCCGTCTCCGACGTCGCCGAGGATGGCGTCGTCGCCGACCCGCACATTGGCGAAGCGCAGCTCACAGTGCCCGGCGTCGTCGGTGTACCCGAACTTGGGGAGGTTGCGCACGACCTCGAGCCCTGGCGCATCGCGTGGCACGAGGAAGACGGTGTGTTTGCGGTGGCGAGACGATGCCGCACCTTCCGCTCCCACCGTGTTGGCAACCGTCATGAGGTAGGCGCACTGCGGGTGCAACACCCCGGAGATCCACCATTTCGATCCGTCGAGCACCCACTCGCCGCCCGTGCGGCGGGCGGTCATCGCCATGTTCGATGCATCCGACGAGGCCACGTCCGGCTCGGTCATTGCGAAGGCGGAGCGGATCTGCCCGGCGAGCTGCGGCTCGAGCCAACGGGCCTTCTGTGCGGGGCTTCCGTACCGGATCAAGGCGTCCCCGTTGATCGAACTCGGCGCGTCGGTATTGGTCGCCTCCTGGGCCAGGCGGGACGTCCCGAGCACTTCGGCGAGCGGTGCGTACTCGAGCGCAGAGAGCCCGGGTCCGTAGTCGGCGTCACGCACGTTGAGATTCCAGAGACCGTCGGCCCGAGCCGCCGCTTTGAGTCCCTCGACGATCGCTCGGTCCGGGTCGGGAACGTCGGCCATCGGCTCGACCCGCTCGGCGATGAACGCCTCGAGGCGCGCTTGGTACGCAGCCGATCGAGGAGTCTGGGTCAGATCCATGCCCGGCGAGCCTAGGGCATCGCCTCGTGAGCGCTCAGCCCCTGCGAGCCTTCACTTCATCGATGATCGCGGGGATCACCTCGTGAAGATCACCGATGACAGCCCAATCGGCCTTGGTCACCATGTTTGCTTCCCGGTCGGTGTTGATCGCCAGGATGTGCTTCGAGGCCATCGCGCCGACCCAATGCTGAATTGCGCCTGAGATACCCGACGCGATGTAGATCTCCGGTGCAATCCGGGTACCGGTCTGGCCGACCTGGTCGGAGTGGGGACGCCAACCATTGTTGGTGACCGCACGCGAGCAGCCGACGCGCCCGTTCAGCAGGGCGGCGAGTTCTTCCAGCGGGGCGAAGCCGTCGGCCGAGCCGACGCCGCGACCACCGCCGCACACGACCGGCGCAGTCGGCAGGGTGACCCCTGCCTCGAGCACCACTCGATCCTTCACCATCGTGACGGTGACGGTGTCGTCGAGCTCGACATCGAACGATTCGGCATCGCCTGCGCCTGCCTCACCGGCCTCGGCCGCCACGGCGTGCAGACCACAGGTGAGCAGCGGCACCTCGGCGTCGAGGGTGACGTCTTCGAGGAGCGAACCGCCCCACTGGACCCGAGTCATCGACCACGAATCACCGGGGGTCACAGCGACGCAATTGGCGACGAACGGCACGTCGAGGCGGGCAGCGGCGTGGGCCATGAACTCGTTGCCGCGGTCAGAACCGCAGGCCAGCACCGCTGCGGGTTCGAGTTCTTCGACCATCTGGGCGATCACCGCACCATGGGCATCCGGGCCGTAGTCGACGAGAAGATCATGGGCGCAGGTGTGCACGGTCTCCGCGCCGTACTCACCAGCAGCGGCAACAAGATCGACGTCGTCGCTGCCGATCAGGGCAGCTTCGAGGTCTTCGCCCATCGTTGCGGCCAGCGCCCGGCCGAAGGTCAGCGCCTCCTTGGCCGCCTCGACGAGTACCCCCCGGTCGTGTTCCACGATGACGAGCAGCATCAGAGCACCCCCAACTCGTCGAGGACGTCGACCACGGCGGCGGCCGCCTCCGGGCCGGTGCCGAGGATGACCGTCTCCGACACGGCTTCCTCGGGCCGATGGAGCCTGAGACGGGCCTGACCCCCGGCATCGGCGGTGGCCCCGACCGATCCGATTTCCACCTTCTTGGACGCAAGACGGCCCTTCATGGTCGGATAGCGAGGAAGGTTCAGCCCCTCCTTGACCCCAAGCACTGCGGGGCGAGGAAGCTCGTAGACCTCGAAGCCTCCGTCGATCTCTCGACGGGCAGTGACGGTGTCGTCACCGATCTCGATGCCCTTGATGCCCTGCACGATCGGACGACCCAGCGCGTGGGCAACCCTGACACCGACCTGAAAGCCACCGCTGTCGGCCGACTCGTTGCCGAACAGGATCAGGTCGAACGGCTCGGCAGTGCCGTCGCTGCCGTGGGCAGCCTCGGCGTCTCGAATGGCTGCCGTCAACGCCGTGGCAGTCCGTTGCGGGTCCCAGGTGTTGTCGCCGGCATCGACGAGCACGGCGTGATGTGCACCGACGGAAACCGCATAGCGAAGCTGTTCCTCGGCATCGCTGGTTCCCAGCGTCATGACGGTGACCTCCCCACCATGCTCCTCGGTCAGCTGCACAGCGCCTTCCACCGCACATTCCTCGTGCGGCGACGTCGTGAACCCGAGATGGGCCGCGTCGACGTCCTGCTCGTCGGCCGTGACGTTGATCTTGGCCCCGGGCGCAGGCACCCGCTTGACGCAACAGAGAATCCGCATGCGTTGCTCAGGCCTTCATCCGAGTGTCGTCCGGGTCGAACGCCGACCCCGAGCCGACCACCGTGCAGGGGTACAGCTCGTTCATGTACATCGACTGCAACTTGGTGCCTGGCACCGCCAGCTCGTTGGGCAGGTAGCCCATGAGAAGGTTCTTGCCGAGCGACGGGCTGTAGCCCGCGGTGGTGACCCGCGAGGCCCGGCCGTGCGAGTCGACGATGCGCTCGCCGTCGAGCGTGAGAATCGGTTCGTTGCCGCCCTGCATGAAGCGCGGGTTGCCATTGCGATCGGTGTTGTCGTCGACGATGAGGGTCACGCACTGCACCTCGGCACCGGCCTCGCGAGCAGCCAGGTAGGCATCCTTGCCGATGAAGTCGGCGGCCTTGACCTTGGGCCGGGCCAGACCGGCCTCGACCGGGTTGTACTCGCTCTCGAGCTCGGCTCCCATGAGGCGATAGCCCTTCTCGATGCGACCCGACAGCGAGTACACGCCACCTCCCGTGATGCGCAGACCGTGATCGGTACCTGCCTCCACGATGGCGTCCCAGACGGTGGTCGCCTGGCCCCACGGGATGTAGATCTCCCAGCCGGCGTCGCCGACGTAGGAGATCCGGAACAGGTGACAGTCGACCCCGGCGACGGTGACCGGGAGATAGGAACCGTACGGCGAGCCCTCATGGCTGAGGTCGTGGTCGGTGAGTTGCCCCAGCACTGCAGCGGCGTTCGGACCCCACAGGCCGAGGGTGCTGATCTGCTTCGTCAGGTTGGTGAAGGTGACCGAGCCGTCGTTGGGCATGTGCTTGCGGACCCAGAACTCGTCTCGTCCACCGTCGAAGACGCCGGTGACGATGCGGACGCGATCGTCGGCCATGCGCATCATGGTGAGGTCCGAATGGAATCCGCCCTCGTGGTTGAGCCACGGGGTGTAGACGGAGCGACCGACCGGCACATCGATCTTGTTGACGGCCAGGTAGTCGGCGAACTCGACCGCTCCTGGCCCCTCGAGTTCGTAGATCTGGAACGCCGACAGGTCGATCATGCCGCAGTTTTCGCGCAGGTTGAGATGCTCACCGACGGTGATGGGACTCCACCAACGGTTGTCCCACTCGACGGGGCGTTCCTCGAGTCCGTATCGCTCAACGAGATCGGCATTCGACTCGTACCACTGGGGTCGCTCCCAGACGCGGGCCTGGAAGAACTCGGCGCCGAGCGCCTCTTGGCGGCTGCGGAACGGCGACTCCACGAGGTGGCGACGTCCCCCCCACTGCTCGGCGGGATGCACGATGCCGTACGTCTTGATGAACGATTCGTCAGCGCGCGACCAGATGTGCTCGTCGCTCTTCTCCTCGTCGTAGAACCGGGCCACATCGGCCCCGTGGGCGTCGATCACGCGGGGGTAGCCGTAGTGCATCCACTCGGCGACGACCTGTCCCATGCCCGGGCCTTCCTTGACCCAGACGGCGGCTGCCGACCACAGGTTCTCGACGTCGGGAAGCTCACCGAGGCAGGGCATGCCGTCGGGGGTCAGTGAGAGCAGACCGTTGATGGCGTACTTGATCTCGGCGTCGCCGAGGAAGTCCATCAATTCGATGGCGGTCTCCATCTGCGGATCGAAGTCATCGGGCGTGAAGGGCATCTCCGTTGGGGAGAGCGCAGCCTCTTCGTTCGACGGAATGTCGTCGGGATGGTGAAGGATGGCGCGATGGCCGTAGGAGCCGACCTCCATCGAACCCGACGACTGCCGCTCGTAGCAGAACGTGTCCATGTCGCGAACGATCGGGTAGCCGATCTCGTTGCCGGTCTCGGCGAGGATGTCCATTGGGCCCACGTCGGCCATCTGGTGCACGGCCGGCACCAGCGGAATGTACGTGTCGGCCATGTAGGCGATGCGGTTCGACCACACACCACAGGCGATGACGACGTGCTCTGCCTCGATGGTGCCCTTGTCGGTCTTGACTGCCGTGATCTTGCGGCGGCCATTGGGACGTGGGGTGTCGTCGGTGATGAGGTCGAGAACCTCGGTGTTGGCGAAGACTTGGAGGCCGGCCTTCTCGATGGCCTCCTTGCGCATCACGGTGCCGGTTTCGAGCGAATCGACCACGGAGACGGTGGGACAGTAGAAGCCCCCCATGATGACCTCTTCGTTGATGAAGGGAACCAGTTCCTTCACCTCGGCAGGCGTGAGCATGTGCGCTTCGATGCCCCATGCAGTGGCCGAGGTCATGCGCCGCTGCAATTCGTCCATGCGTTCTTGGGTCCGGGCCACCTCGATACCGCCGGAGTCGACCGACAGGCCGAGATCGCGGTACTGGTTGGCGGACTGCTCCCCGAGCAGTGCCATCTCTTTGTTGTGATCGACCGGGAAAATGAAGTTCGAGGCGTGGCCGGTGGAGCCGCCGGGGTTGGGCAGCGGGCCCTTGTCGACAAGGACGAGGTCCTTCCAGCCCAGTCGGGCGAGATGGCCGACGACGCAGTTGCCGACGATGCCGGCGCCGATGACGACGCACGTTGCTTTCTCCGGTACGGCGGAGGTTGGGATGTCGCTCACGGGAGTCCCCTCATGGTTGCTGGCGATTCGGACAACGATTGACGCAGTGATATATCAGTCGTGTATCATCCGGATGCTAGAGCACCCGTCCGCCCCGAGCAACCCCTCCGATGCCAGACCTCCCACTTTCCGAACAGGCGTACAGCCAGCTGCGCGACATGATCGTGCGGCTCGACTTCGCGCCCGGTGACGTCTTGCGCGAGGACGCCCTCCAGGAACGGCTGGGCTTGGGCCGAACGCCGATTCGTGAGGCCCTGCAACGGCTGGCGCGCGAGCACTTCATCACCGTCATCCCTCGTCGGGGCATGTTCGTGAGCGGCATCGATGTGTCGGAGCTGTCGATGCTGTTCGAGACCCGCACCGTCCTCGAGCCCTATGCGGCCCGCTTGGCCGCAGCGCGAGGCACCGACGACCACTGGGTGCGAATGGCGGACGCGCTCGACGGGGTGAGCGACGCCGCCGGCAACGAAGACCTGATGACAATCGACCGCCTGGGCCACGAAATCATGTGGGAGGCCGCCGGCAACCGGTTCCTCGTCGACACGCTCGACATGCTCTACGCCCAGTCCGATCGACTGTGGCACCTCTACCTCGCTGACGTGGCCGACATGAGCCACGCGGTCGAGGAGCACGGCGAGATCATGGATGCCCTGCGATCCGGTGACGGCGAACGAGCTGGCGAGCTGACCGAGGACCACATCCGCTCGTTCGACGCCCAGATCCGGGCTGCGGTCACCGAGCGGCTGGAGTCCCCCCTCGCCGGGTGAGCGTTCCACGATGCGGAACCCTTCCGTATCGTGGAACACGCTGGTACGCTCGGCGCCGATGGGCCCTGGGGAGGGCCCACGAACATGTTTCTGGGGGAACCCGATGTCCTTCCCGTCCGACCTCGAGATCGCCGGCGGCGCCACGCTCAAGCCGCTGGGCGACATCGCCGCTGCTGCCGGTATTCCCGAGGAATGCCTCGAGCCCTACGGGACCGGCGCCGCCAAGATCACCCTCGACGCCATCGACAAGATGGCCGACCGACCCACGGCCAAGTACGTGGTCGTCTCGGCCATCACCCCCACCCCGCTCGGTGAAGGCAAGACCACGACCACCGTCGGCCTCGGACAGGCGTTCCAGCACATCGGCTCGTCGGCCACCATCGCCATCCGCCAGCCCTCGATGGGCCCGACCTTCGGCATCAAGGGTGGGGCCGCCGGTGGTGGCTACAGCCAGGTCGTGCCGATGGAACTGTTCAACCTCCACCTGACCGGCGACATGCACGCCGTCACCGCAGCACACAACCTGTGCGCCGCAATGGTCGACGCACATCTGTTCCACGGCAACGAGTGCGGCTTCGACATCCACAACATCACATGGCGACGGGTGGTCGACATCAACGACCGTGCCCTGCGCAACATCACGATCGGCCTCGGCGGCAAGCTGGACGGCATCCCCCGCGAGACAGGCTTCGACATCACTGCGGCATCCGAAGTCATGGCTGCACTGGCCCTTGCGACCGATCTGTTCGACCTGCGGGCCCGTATGGCTCGCATCGTGCTCGGCTACACCCGGGCCGGTGAGCCCATCACCGCCGAAGACATCGGTGCAGCCGGATCGATGACGGTCATCCTGCGAGAGGCCATCAAACCGAATCTGATGCAGACACTCGAGAACACGCCGGCCCTGGTGCACACCGGCCCCTTCGGCAACATCGCCACCGGCAACAGCTCGATCGTCGCCGACCGGATCGGAATCCGCACGAGCGAGTTCCTGCTCACCGAGGCCGGCTTCGGCGCCGACATGGGGGCAGAGCGGTTCTTCAACATCAAGTGCCGCTACTCGGGCCTCGCCCCTGATGCATCGGTGCTCGTGGCGACCGTCCGTGGCCTCAAGGCTCACTCCGGGAACCACCGCATCGTCCCCGGCAAGCCTCTGCCCCCGGCCCTGCTCGACGCCAACCCCGACGAGGTCCACCAGGGAGGCGACAACCTTCGCAAACAGCTCGAGAACATGCAGGTACACGGCTGCACACCGGTCGTTGCCATCAATGTGTTCCCTGGCGACCATGCTGACGACATCGCCGCCATTCACGAGATCGCATCGGAGTACGGCGCCCGAGCCGCCGTCTCGACGCACTTTTCCGACGGTGGACGAGGCGCATCGGAGTTGGCCGAGGCGGTCAAGGAGGCGGCCGAAGAACCCTCGGAATTCCAAGTCCTGTATCCCGACGACGCCTCGCTGAAGGACAAGATCCACGCCGTTGCCACCAAGGTGTACGGCGCCGACGGCGTGGAGTACTCCACCACCGCCGACAAACAGATCGCCAATTACACCGAGCAGGGCTTCGCCAACCTGCCGGTCTGTATCGCCAAACAGCATCTCTCGCTCAGCCATGACGCAGCGCTCAAGGGTGCACCCACGGGTTGGACGCTGCCGGTCCGTGAAGTTCGGGCCTCGGTCGGTGCCGGTTTCGTCTACCCGATCTGCGGCGACATGCGCACCATGCCCGGGCTGGGGACCATGCCTGCGGCCAGAGCGATCGACATCGACGACAACGGCGACATCATCAATCTCTCCTAGGGAGGCCACCCATGGCTCTGTTCAAGAAGACAGAGGTGCCAGCGATCGTCGAGTCCGACGAGGCGAAGGCGCACCGCGAACACCTCACTCGCAACTACACGATCGAACTCATTCCGATGAAGAGCCTCGAGACGGCGCGTGCCCACCTGCCCGCCGGCGCAACACTCTCGATCACCGCATCGCCGGTGAAGGGACTCGAGGAGACCCAGCGCCTCACCGAAATCTTCCAGGCCGAGGGGTTCGATCCCGTTCCCCACATCTCGGCCCGGATGGTTCGCGACAGAGCGCACTGCGCCGAGATCGCGCAGTGGCTGCGCGACAACGGCCTCACCAAGATGTTCCTGGTCGGTGGCGACCAAGACCCTCCCGGCGAGTACTTCGACGCTGTTCGCTTTCTCGAAGCCTTCCTCGAGCACGACCACGGTCTCGAGAGTCTCGGCGTGACGTCGTACCCGGACCACCATGCATTCATCTCCGACGAGAAACTGCACGAGGCGCTGCACGCAAAGCAGGCGCTGCTCGACGCGGCTGGACTGCGGGGCTGGTGCTCGACGCAGATGTGCTTCGACGCCGCCGTGATCGAGGCGTGGCTGCGCAAGGAACGGGCCGAAGGACTCACCCTGCCGGTGCATCTCGGCGTTTCCGGCGTCGTCGACAAGACGAAGCTCATGACCATGGGGGTTCGGATCGGCCTCGGGGCATCGCTCGGGTACCTCAAGAAGAACCGGGCGGCGATCACCAAGATGATGACTTCGTCCTCCTACGACCCGAACGATCTGCTCATGCCGCTGTCGAATGCCGCTGTCGAATTGGGCATCGAAGACGTGCACATGTACACGTTCAACCAGGTCGAGGCCACCGAACAGTGGCGGGCCGAGTCACTCGCCGAACTGGCCGGCTGACCGCACCAACCCGCCGCCGACGACCCGGTCGCGGTTCAGCGGCCCTGCACAGCATCACGAATCGCCGACAGATGCAGAAAAGACCCGGTCACGACAACGGTCGCCGGATCGTTCGCCGCTGCAGCCAGCGCAGCCGACGCCGGGTCACGTGCGGGTCGAGCCGCAACGCCCACCCGCTCGAACGCCGCCGCGACAGCGTCGGCTGCATGGCCCCGAGGTCCTGGACCCCGGCCGAACGTCACCGCCACAACCCTGTCCAGGGCGGGAGCGATCGCCGTGACACACTCGTCGAGCGCCTTGCCAGCACCGATCGCAACCACGCCGACCCGGGGACGCGGCTGATCGACGAGCGACGACGCCAGGGCCTGGAGTTTCATCGGGTTGTGCGCACCGTCGAAGATCCAGGTGATCGAGCCCTCGACCTGGCGCTCGAAGCGGCCCGGCTGCTCGACGAAGCGCACCGGAGGAGCATCGGGCACGAGCTCGGCGACCGCGGCGGTCGCCGTCGCCACGGCGTCTCGCTTCCAGTCGTGCTCGGGCATCACCTCCACGAGCCGAACCCCTTCGGCCGCAGCACGGCTTCGGGCAACAGCCACCACAGCGTCGGATGGCTGCGGACCGAGCACGGCAACCCGGCGACCGGTCACCACCGCCATCTTCTCCGCAGCGATCTCCTCGACGGTGGCGCCGAGAACCTCGCAATGGTCGAGCCCGATGGCAGTGACCATCGTGACGACGTCGTCACGATGGAAGGTGTTGGTCGCGTCGACGCGGCCGCCGATGCCGGCCTCCACGACGAGCCAGTCGGTTTCGGCCCGGCGGGCGAGTACCGATGCCATCGCAGCCGTCACCGCAAAAAAGGTCGGTTGCTGCTCGATCCGCGCGATCGCACCACGAACCTCGACGGCTGCGTCGGTCACCAGGGTCCAGTCCGGGAGTTCGTCACCGACGGTGAAGCGCTCTCGGATGTCGTGTACGTGCGGCGAGAGGTGCAGTCCGACCGTGTCACCCCGCCGGCGAAGCGTGTCGGCAACCAGACGAGCAGCGGTTCCCTTGCCCGCCGTCCCGACCACGTGAACGGCTCGAACCCGATCCTGTGGCTCACCCAGCGCGCGGAACAGTGCCGCTGCGGTGTGGCGCGCCGCCTCGCCGCGAGGTGTGTCGGCTCGCACGAACGACAACAGCCATGCCTCGACCGCCTGCGCATCCAGGTCGTTCACCGGCTTTCCGTGCCCTCCCCGAGTGGTGCCACTTGTCGCAGCACACGGAACTGTTCCACCATACAGAACCCAGACTCGGCCTCGAACGGTCTGGGTCGAGCACTCGGAGGAGTCAGCGATGAAGGTGCTACTCGCGGACGCGCTGCCTGACGCAGCAGTCGAACAACTCGAAGCCGCCGGGGACGAGGTCACCCGTCTCCCCGATCTCGACGCCGACACCCTCCCCGACGCCATCAGCGACCACGAGGTGCTCGTCGTCCGATCGACCACCGTCACCGCCGCCGCCCTCGATGCTGCCAACGGGCTCGGTCTCATCGTGCGCGCCGGGGCGGGCACCAACACCATCGACTGCGACCGCGCTGCCGAACTCGGCATCTTCGTCTGCAATGTGCCCGGCAAGAACGCACTTGCCGTCGCCGAACTCACGATGGGATTGCTGGTGGCCGTCGACCGCCACATCGCAGCTGCCACTGCTGATCTCCGGGCAGGCACCTGGAACAAGTCGGCGTACTCGAAGGCCGACGGCCTGTTCGGCCGCCGGATGGGCATCCTCGGCGTCGGTGACATCGGTATCGCAACGGCTGCCCGCGCGTCGGCGTTCGGTATCGAGGTCGTGGCGGTCGCCAAATCCGGCCGGAGCAGTGCGGCGATCACCCGAGCCGAGGCCGCCGGGATTCGCTGGGTCGATGATCTCGCGGCGTTGCTCACGAGCTGCGACATCGTCTCGCTGCACGTCCCCGGTGCCCCCGACACCAAAGGACTGGTCGACGCAGACTTCCTCGCCACGATGAAGCAGGGTGCGATCCTGCTCAACACCAGCCGTGGCGACATCATCGACGAAGCAGCACTGATCGATGCGATGAACGAGCGAGGGCTTCGCGCCGGGCTCGACGTGTTCGCCGACGAACCCAGCAGCGGTTCCGCCGACTTCGACAGCGATCTGGCCAAACACCCGTCGGTCGTCGCAACCCATCACGTCGGGGCGTCCACGGCCCAGGCGCAAGACGCCGTCACCGCCGGCACGCTCGAGACGATCAACGCCTATCGAACCGGCTCGCCGATCAATTGTGTGAACCTCGATCCGGTACCGACTCGTGCCGCCACGCTCACGGTCCGACACCACGACCGGGTGGGCGTGCTCGCCAACGTGCTGCAGGCGCTCCGCAACGAGCAGCTCAACGTTTCGAACATGCAGAACCGGGTCTTTGCCGGGTCGAAAGCTGCCGTTGCATCGATCGACGTGGGTCACCTCCCCTCCCAGGCACTTGTCGACGAGGTGATGTCGCTCGATGACGTCATCTACGTCTCGGTCACGCCCGCATGACCCGTGCACCCCTGTTCGCCCCCTTCGCCGGGTGGCTGATCAAACCCGAGTGGGCCGCTCGCGTCATCGCCGGTGCCTACGACGCCAAATCGCCGGCCGAGCGCCGAGCCATCGTCGCTGCCAATCCGTACTCGTACCTCGGCGTCACCCGATCGGCAGAGGATCTTGCGACCGGTGACACGGCAAGTGACGAGGACCTGCTCGACCGAGGGGCAACCACGCTGACGACCATCCTCGACAGCGGAGCCTTCGAACCGACCGGACGATCGACGCTCTACGCGTACCGGCTGACGTATGCAGGGCACAGCCAGACCGGCATCGTCGGCGCATTGCTCGTCGACGGCTTCCACGACGGCCGAGTACTCACCCATGAAAACGTCCGGCCCAACCGCGCCCGTCACCTGGCCCGCCACCTCCAGTGGGTCGGTGCCACCTCGTCGCCGATCGCCCTCACCCACCGGGCCGATCCTGAGATCACCACGGTCCTCGACGCCGCGACCGAACGCGAACCCGACGTCCACCACGTGGTCGAGGAGGTGCTGCACGAGGTCTGGCCGCTCGAAGACGACGAGGCTGCCATCGTGGCGGCTGCGCTCGCCGACACGACGGTCTACGTGACCGACGGTCACCATCGATCTGCTGCCGCTATTGCCGGCAAACTCGACCGAGACGAGCCACAGTTCGCGCGAACCCTTGCGGTCGTCTTTCCCGACCATGCGCTTCGCGTGGAGGCCTTCCATCGTCGGATTCCCGACGTACACGGGCGCAACCCCGACGAGCTCGCCACCGCGCTGGCCGCCTACAGCCCGGTCACCGAGGTGAGCACGCTGGAGGAGGCCCGACCCCAACGCCCCCGCGAGGTCGGGGTCTACCACCAGGGTCGTTGGTTCCGCTTCGACATTCCCGAGCCCGACACCGACAGCCCGGTCGGACTTCTCGACGTCGAATGTTTGCGAACCGACGTCGTCTTGCCGATCCTGGGGATCGACGAACTGCAACCCAACAGCGGCGCCGACTACGTCCCTGCCCCGAACGGCATCGATGAAGTCGTACGCCGCTGCGACGAGGACGGTCGTGTCGGTTTCCTGCTCTTTGCCTCCACCGTCGAGGACATCATGGCGGTCGCCGAAGCCCAGGAACTCATGCCTCCCAAGTCGAGTTATGTGGCGCCCAAACCGCGATCCGGCATCTTCCTTCGGATCTTGGGTACCGGCGCCACCAGTCGCCTCGACCCGAGCTGACGGGGCGACCGGGGCCGGCGAACGCCGGGTCGATCACCCGGGCAGGGCACCGAGCATGCGCGCTGCGTTGAACGTGTTCTCCATCAAGCAGCCGATGGTCATCGGGCCGGTCCCGCCGGGCATCGGCGTGATGGCCCCGGCGATCGACTCGACCGCATCGAAGTCGACATCGCCCTGAATGCCGTCGGCCGTTCGGCTGATCCCGACGTCGAGAACGGCGGCACCGGGCTTGACGAAGTCGGCGGTGACCAGCCCGGCGACACCGACGGCGGCCACGATGATGTCGGCATCGCGGCACAGCGCCGCAAGATCACCCGAACGGCTGTGGGCGAGCACCGGTGTGGCATCACATCCCTTCCGGCCGAGCAGCAGGACCTGGGGCAGGCCGACGAGGGTGGACCGACCGATCACCACCGCTTTCTTGCCGCTTGTCTCGACGCCGTACCGCTCCATCAGGCGCATCACCCCGAGCGGCGTGCACGGCACGTGACCGTCGCGTCCGCGAACGAGGCGACCCATCGAACGCTCGGTGAGGCCATCGACGTCTTTTTCTGGCGGAATCAGATCGAGGACCGGTTCGGCGTCGAGTCCGTCGGGAAGCGGTAGCTGCACGAGAATGCCGTGGACGTCGGGATCGCGGGCGAGATCTCGGACGGCCTCCTCGACCTCGGCCTGGGTCGCCTCGGCACCGAGTTCGACATGCCGTGAGACCATGCCAGCCTCTTCGGCCTTCTTGCGCTTGTTGCGGATGTAGATCTGGCTCGGCTTGTCGTCGCCGACGAGCACGGTGGCCAGACACACATGAGGGTTGCCGAGGTCGGTGATGCGGTGGCGCAACTCGGCGACGAGTTCGTCGCGGAGTCGGTTGCCATCCATGAGCACGGCCCCGCCCGGCGTGCGTTCGGCGTCAAGTTCAGTCATGAGCCGAATCTACCGGCGGACTCTGCCGTCAAAGGCGGTCACTCGCCGCGAAGCGACGAGAACAACATCTCGAAAAAGTGATCGCTCGGATAGTGGGTGACGATGTCGACGTTGGGTTCGCCGCCGATGAATCCCATGCGGTCGATCTCGAGAACTCCCCGCTGGCCGCCGTCACCGAACATCACGTTGACGTGGAGTCGACTCACCTCGCTCACCGACGGGTCGATGGCGTGGGCCATGGCGATCGGGTCGGGCAGATCATCGCCCTCCATGCCGTTGTCGTCGGCAAAGCGCTTCACCGCCCTGGAGACATCGATCGCGAAACGCGACAGTGGGGTGTCGATCGCTTCGAGGGTGGCGTAGCGGTCGGGGGTCTTGATCGCCGACGTGATCGAGATGTCCCACCCGACGAACTCGAGCGGCATGCCCGAGCCAGTCACGAGACTTGCCGCTTCGGGGTCGGCCCAGAAGTTGTATTCGGCCATGGCCGACACATTGCCGGGCCCGTGGACACCGGTACCGCCCATGACCACGACCCGTTCCACCGCTTCGGCGATCTCGGGTGCCCGGAGCAGTGCTGCCGCGATGTTCGTCAGCGGGCCCAGGCAGACGAGCGTGATCTCCCCCGGCGAACCGAGAATGGTGTCGACGATCACATCGACAGCACGACCCTCGGCGGGCGTCCGGCCGCTGAGCACCAGACCGCAGTCACCCATGCCATCGGCTCCGTGAATGTCGGCGGCGTTCTCGAGCGGTCGCATGATCGGTTTGTCGAGACCGCAGTACACCGGCACAGATGCTCCGCAGACGTCGACGGTGTACAGCGCGTTCTGCACCGCCTGGTCGAGCGCCACGTTTCCGGCAACGACTGTCAACGCCTCGACCTTCACGTCGGGCGCTCGCAGGGCCATCACAATCGCAACGGCGTCGTCGCTCGCCGTGTCGGTGTCGATGAGAAAGCGGCGCATCGACACGACGGTACTCGCCCCGGCACCTCCGTCCGAGGGTTCGGGGGTCGCCGGTAGCCTGCTTTCCCATGAGCAACGCCGAGCATTCGGGCCACGACGCCCCCTACCCGCATGTCGAGAGCCCGGACCTCCCCGGAATCGAGCGGCGCATCCTGGACCGGTGGAGCGCAGAGGAAACCTTCGATGCCAGCGTGGCCATTCGTCCCCTCGACGACGAGTACGTGTTCTACGACGGTCCTCCCTTCGCCAACGGCCTGCCTCATCACGGCCACCTGCTCACCGGTTACGTGAAGGACGTCGTCCCCCGGTATCAAACGATGAAGGGAAAGCGAGTCGAGCGGCGCTTCGGTTGGGACTGCCACGGACTGCCTGCGGAGATGGAAGCCGAGAAGGATCTTCCTGTCAGCGGTCGTGCCTCGATCATCGACTACGGCATCGAACGCTTCAACGAGTACTGCCGTACCTCGGTGCTCAAGTACACCCAGGAGTGGGAGAAGACGGTCACCCGCCAGGCCCGGTGGGTCGACTTCGAGAACGACTACAAGACCATGGACCTCGACTACATGGAGTCGGTCATGTGGGCGTTCAAGCAACTCTGGGACAAAGGACTGATCTATCAGTCCAACCGCGTGCTTCCCTACAGCTGGGGGGCGGAGACACCACTGTCGAACCACGAGATCCGCCTCGACGACGCAACCCGGCCACGCCAGGACCCGGCGATCACGGTGGCCTTCGAGCTCGACGACGCGTCGGGCCTTCCCGGTGACCCATCGACCCCGGCCAAGATCCTTGCCTGGACCACCACCCCGTGGACGTTGCCCTCCAACCTCGCCCTCGCCGTCGGTCCCGAACTCGACTATGCCGTCATGGCCGATGCCGACGGAAGCAGATACGTCCTCGGCCACGCAGTGCTGGACAAGTACGACAGGCAACTCGAGCATGCCGAGCTCGTCGGGACCGTCGAGGGCGCCGAGCTCGTCGGGCGTACCTACGCGCCGGTGTTTCCGTACTTCGCCGACATGGCCGAGGTCGACCCGTCGAAGCCGCACCACGGCACCGAACGAGCCTTCCAGGTGCTCGCCGGCGACTTCATCGATACCTCCGAGGGCACCGGTGTCGTGCACATGGCGCCGGGCTTCGGCGAGGACGACCAGCGCGTCGTCGGCGAGGCCGGCATCGGCATGGTCGTGCCGGTCGACGACTCGGGTCGCTTCACCGACGACGTCGTCGAGTGGGCCGGCGAAAACGTGCTCGAGGCCAACAGCGGCATCATCAAGCACCTGCGCGAGACAGGTCAGCTCGTTCGTCACGACAGCTACACCCACAACTACCCGCACTGCTGGCGGACCGACACGCCGATCATCTACAAGGCGATGCCGTCCTGGTATGTGAAGGTCACCGACATCCGTGACCGCATGCTCGAGACCAACCAGGAGATCAACTGGGTCCCCGGCCATATCCAGAACGGCCGCTTCGGGCAGTGGCTCGAAGGCGCCCGAGACTGGTCGATCAGCCGAAACCGTTTCTGGGGTTCGCCGATTCCTGTCTGGGTCAGCGACAACCCCGACTACCCCCGGATGGACTGCTACGGGAGCCTCGACGAACTCGAGGCCGACTTCGGTGTGCGTCCCGACAATCTGCATCGTCCGTTCATCGATGAACTCACCCGGCCCAACCCCGACGATCCCAGCGGCCAGTCGACGATGCGGCGCGTGCCCGAGGTCCTCGACTGCTGGTTCGAGTCGGGTTCGATGCCGTTCGCCCAAGTGCACTACCCGTTCGAGAACAAAGACTGGTTCGACGAGCACTTCCCGGCCGACTTCATCGTGGAGTACATCAACCAGTCGCGAGGCTGGTTCTACACACTCCACGTGCTGGCCACGGCACTGTTCGACCGTCCTGCCTTCCAGAACGTCATCTGCCACGGCATCCTGCTCGCCGACGACGGGGCCAAACTGTCCAAGAAACTGCGCAACTACACCGAGCCGGAACTGATCTTCGAACACCAGGGCTCCGATGCACTGCGCTGGTACTTCATGTCGACCAACATCGTGCGCGGTGGTGACACTCGGATCTCCGATCAGGCGATCGACGACGTCGTACGCCAGGTGATCCTGCCGATCTGGAACGCGTATTCGTTCTTCACGCTCTATGCGAACGTCGAAGGTCACCGCGCGGCCTTCACCCCCGACCCGGGACCCGATGCCGACCTGCTCGATCGCTACATCCTCGCCAAGACCTGCGATCTCGTCGCAGCCGTCGAAAAGAACATGGATGACTACGACCTTCCCGGCGCAGCCATGGAGATCCAGGCGTTCATCGATGCCCTCAACAACTGGTACATCCGTCGGAGCCGTGACCGTTTCTGGGGCACCGGTGACGCCTCGGGTGCCGACCTCGCCGGGCTCGACACGCTCTACACCGTGCTCGTCACGCTGGTGCAGGTGGCTGCCCCGTTCCTGCCGATGATCACCGAAGAGATCTGGGGTGGTCTCACCGAGGGCGACGACGCGCTCCCCGCATCGGTGCACCTCTCCGACTGGCCGGACGCTGCGGCGTACCGATCCGACGATGCGCTCGTCGCCGCAATGGACCGCCTCCGCGATGTGGCGTCGACGGGTCTGCGTCTGCGCGAAGACCAGGGACTGCGGGTGCGACTGCCGTTGGCGTCGATCACCGTCGCAGGCCGCGACGCAGCAACCCTCGAGCCGTTCGCCGAACTGCTGCGCGACGAACTCAACGTGAAGGACGTGCTCGTCACCGAAGAGATCGGCGATCTGGCGACGTTCGTCCTTCGACCCGACGGCAAGGCCCTCGGTCCCCGTCTCGGCAAGGACGTCCAGGCCGTGTTCGGCGCAGCTCGAACCGGTGATTGGCGAGCCAACGACGACGGCACCGTCGAGGTTGCCGGCCACACCCTGCAACCCGACGAGTACGACCTGGCGCTGGAGTCACCCGAGGGCGTGGTCGCAGCGGCTCTCAGGTCCAACGACGCCGTCGTCACCCTCGACACCGCCGTCACCCCTGAACTCGAAGCCGAAGGGCTCGCCCGCGACATCGTGCGTGAGATCCAGAACGCCCGCAAGGCCGAAGACCTCGTGGTAACGG
>Ga0255767_1001421_pt1 | contig 21231 bp, 15 predicted proteins | sample 071ome_24_FD_179967 | JGI IMG/M metagenome (GOLD analysis project Ga0255767, IMG submission 179967) | Coastal salt marsh microbial communities from the Groves Creek Marsh, Skidaway Island, Georgia - 071402CT metaG (version 2) | ecosystem: Environmental > Aquatic > Marine > Intertidal zone > Salt...
CGGTCAACCCTGACGAGTTTTATGTCCACAAACCAACGCTCGCCGATGGCCGGCCGGCCATCCTGCGCCGTCACTTGGGTAGCAAGTTAATCAAGATGGTCTATGCCCGACCCGGCGTTACGCCTCCTGTCACGACAGTCGACACATCGATCGAGGAACGCTCGGCTTTTTCGTTAAACGACCTTCAAATAGAGTCACTTGCTCGCATGGCCATGACGATCGAGCACCATTACGGCCGGCCAATGGATATCGAATGGGGACTCGACGGCGAAACCAACGATCTGTATATCCTCCAGGCCCGGCCAGAAACCGTCCAGAGTCGCTCTGGTCATCAGGTGCTCGAACGCTACCGCATGAGAGAAACCGGTCCGATCTTATGTGAGGGCAGGAGTATTGGCAGTCGAATCGGCTCGGGCGTGGTCCGGCTGGTTCCCTCCGTAAAGGATCTCGACAAGGTGCAGCCTGGCGATATTCTGGTAACCGACATGACCGATCCCGACTGGGAGCCGGTCATGAAACGCTCCGGCGCCATCGTCACCAACCGCGGGGGCCGGACCTGCCATGCGGCCATCATTGCCCGAGAACTGGGTATTCCAGCGGTCGTCGGTTGCGGTAAGGCCACCTCAGCACTCGTTGAGGGCAGTCCCGTAACGGTCTCCTGCGCGGAGGGCGATACCGGTCGCGTCTATCAGGGACTTCTTGATTTTGAGGTTGAGCAAATTGACCTCGCCAACATGCCGGAACTGCCGTTCAAGATCACCATGAATATCGGCAACCCGGAGCGTGCGTTTGATTTCCAGGCCTTGCCTAACGCGGGCGTCGGTTTGGCACGACTGGAGTTCATCATCAACACCACGATTGGCGTCCACCCCAAAGCCCTGCTCTCATTTGATCGACTGGAGCCCGATCTCAAACGACAGGTGCGTGATGCCATGACCGGCTACGCGGGGCCGGTCGATTTCTATGTCAAGAAACTTGCAGAGGGTGTAGCCCACATCGGGGCCGCCTTTCATCCCAAACCCGTCATCGTCCGCCTCTCTGATTTCAAGTCAAACGAATACGCGAACATGATTGGCGGCAAGGAGTTCGAGCCGCATGAAGATAATCCGATGCTGGGTTTTCGCGGTGCCTCCCGATATCTAAGCCCCAGTTTTCAGGATTGTTTTGAACTGGAGTGTCGGGCGATCAAGTATGTCCGGGATGAGATGGGGTTTACGAACATCTGGCTTATGGTGCCATTTGTTCGAACCCTAAACGAAGCACGCGATGTGACCGCTCTTCTCACGAAGAACGGACTGACCCGCGATGAAAACGACCTTAAGATCATCATGATGTGCGAGATTCCCTCGAACGCCATACTGGCTGATGCCTTCCTTGAGTATTTCGATGGGTTCTCCATTGGCTCCAATGACCTGACCCAGCTGACGCTCGGACTCGATCGCGATTCGGGCGATATTGCGCACCTGTTTGACGAGCGCGACGAGGCAGTCAAGGCGATGCTGCACAATGCCATCTCCGCCTGCCGAAAAGCGGGCAAATATGTCGGAATATGCGGCCAGGGACCCAGCGACCATCCGGATCTCGCCCGCTGGTTGATGGACGAAGGGATCGAGAGCGTATCGCTAAATCCGGACAGTGTCCTGCCGACCTGGCTCTACCTCGCCGGTCAGAAGGTCTAGGGTATTCGGATCAGGCGGCGGCGCGGCTCGCGCGCTTGCGCTCGTGCTCCAAAAGCCACTTCTTGCGGATGCGAATGGTCTTGGGCGTGACTTCCACCAGCTCGTCTTCGTTTATGAATTCGAGCGCGTACTCAAGCGTTGTCACTACCGGCGGCGTGAGCAGAATATTTTCGTCACTGCCCGCCGCTCGGATATTGGTCAGCTGCTTGGCCTTTAACGGGTTAACGGTTAGATCATTAGACCGTGAGTGGATACCCACCACCATGCCCTCGTAAACCTCGGCACCATGCCCAATAAATAACCGACCTCGCTCCTGCAGGTTGAACAAGGCATAAGCCAGCGCTTTCCCGCTCGCCATGGCAATCAGCACGCCGTTATTGCGTTCACCGAGGTGCCCAGGGATCCGAGGCCCATAATGATCAAACGCGTGGTACATCAGACCCGTTCCCGAACTGATAGTGAGAAATTCCGAGCGAAATCCGATCAGACCGCGACTGGGCACGACGTAATCCAGCCGAACCCGTCCGCGCCCATCCGGCAGGATATCGCGAAGCTCTGCACGTCTTTCTCCCAGGCGCTCCATCACGCGGCCCTGGTACTCGTCCTCAACGTCAATCGTTAGGGTTTCGAAAGGCTCCAGTACCTCGCCGGCTTCTTCGCGCATGATCACTTCCGGCCGCGAAATGGCAAGCTCATAGCCCTCGCGTCGCATATTCTCGATCAAAACAGACAGGTGCAGTTCGCCCCGTCCGGACACACGAAACTTATCCGGATCTTCCATGGGCTCGACCCGAAGGGCGACGTTATGAATTAACTCCCGCTCGAGTCGTTCCTTGAGATTTCGGCTAGTGACATATTTCCCTTCGCGACCCGCGAAGGGCGAGTCATTCACCTGAAACGTCATGCTCAGGGTAGGCTGATCCACGGTGAGCGGCTCAAGCGACTCAATAGCCTGCGGATCGCAGAGCGTATCCGATATTCCGAGCGGCTCAATACCGGTGATCGCAACGATATCGCCGGCGCAGGCGCTTTCGACCTCTACCCGCTCGAGGCCGTGAAAACCGAGAATCTGAAGAATCCGACCGCGACGGACCTGTCCATCGGGTGTGGCCACGCTGACGGCTTCGTTACGAGAGACTTTACCCCGCTGGATCCGACCAATCCCAATGACGCCGACGTACGGTGAGTAATCCAGCGCGCTGATTCTCATCTGAAACGTCCCTTCGGGATTGACCGGAGGCTCGGGGGCGTGCGTCACAATGGCCTTAAACAGGGCATCCATGGTGGTCTGCGACGTCTCCGATGTTTCCGATGCCCAGCCCTGCAGGGCCGACGCGTAAATCACAGGAAAGTCGAGCTGCTCATCGGACGCGCCGAGACGATCAAACAAATCAAAGGTTTGGTCCACCGCCCATTCCGGACGCGCGCCATGTCTATCAACTTTGTTGATAACGACGATAGGCCGCAGACCATGACTTAACGCTTTTTGGGTAACGAATCGCGTCTGCGGCATAGGTCCTTCGACCGCGTCTACCAGAAGCAAAACTGAATCGACCATGGATAACACGCGCTCGACCTCTCCTCCGAAGTCCGCGTGCCCGGGCGTGTCGACAATATTGATACGCCAATCCTGCCATTGAATGGCGGTGTTCTTGGCCAGAATCGTAATCCCACGCTCCCGCTCAAGGGCATTGGAGTCCATGACTCTTTCAGCAATCTCACCGTGCGAGCTCAATGTGCCTGATTGCTTGAGAAGTTCATCTACCAACGTGGTTTTGCCATGATCCACGTGAGCAATAATCGCGATGTTGCGAAGTCTGGCGATAGCCGAATGCATACCAAAATCCTGATGAGAGGGGGTTCGCGCTGGACAGCGCGGGGCGAATTATAGTGGCCCTTCGCCTTCGGATGTCGGCTAGGGGTGAAAAAAGCCTATCGCAGTGTCGCTTCTGCCGCGCTATCCTGACCCTGAATCCGCTCACGATAGAAAAGATAGATTCCAGAGCCCACAATCAGCAGCATCCCGACGCCGTCATGAGCGGAGGGCACTTCCCCAAAGACAATGAACCCAAGGATCAGAACGGCGGCGAGCCCGCTGTATTCATAGGGGGAAATCACCGCAGGATCCGCGATCCGATACCCGCCCGTTAACAGAATGAACGCGCTCGTTCCCACGACCGCGACGGCTAGAAGGTACAGATTAATAGACAGGATATCCAGACGCCAGGGGTGCGACACAAACTCAATGCCGCCGATGCCCCAGTCGGCAATGCTGCCATCGCCGTAGAAAATACCCGTTATTCCCGCCAGCGTGGCCGTGACAATGTACATCACAATAATCTGCTGATAGACCGTGTCTTTTTCTGCGGTGGTTTTTGCGATCATCATTGATATGGCGTAGGTGAATGCCACACCAACCGGCAACAGATAGAGCCAGTCAAATTCTCCCGCTTCAGGCTGCGCAATGATCACGACGCCCGAAAACCCGACCAGCATAGCCAGCCAACGGCGCAGACCGACGGAGCTGCCGAAAATATAAATCGACATCATGGTAATAAAGAAAGGGCTGACCAGAAACAAAACCGTCGCATTAGCAATAGGAATCTTTGACTGGGTGAAATAAAAAGCGGAGTAGCCTATGAAGAAGAGTATTCCCCGGGTAATCGAAAGAAAGGGATAAGCCGTCCAAAGCTTGATCGTTTTCCCCGTCGCGCGCTGGAACATGACGATGAGCAGAATGCCAAGGGTCGAGCGAAAGAAAAGAATCTGAAACAGCGAGACGTCGGTCGATAGAAACTTTATCAACACGTCCTGCACGGCGAACACGCTCATCGCAAGCACCACCAGAAAGATGCCTCGTGCGTTTTGCTGCTGGCCTGCTGACAATGCCTTTCTCCGACCCTCGGTTGATGCGCGCGATTTTAGGCATTTAAGAGGCCGCAATTCACCCCATGTCGCCCTTATCGCCGGTCATGTCGTTTTTTGGTGACTCACCTGGGAGTCGAGCCCACCCTCGGCTGAGAGTGGGAAGAAGGAACAAGTCAGGATGAACAGAAGCTCATGTGATATCGTGCGCGCCGCCCCTTCACCAGAGCTCCGCTGATTGCCCTACCGGCTGAGACCCAGGGTCCATTTAGGAGAACGCGCTGAACGCCATAAGAAAAACGGTCTCGGTATATCAGCAGGTCTTTGTGACCAATGGGCGGCTGGTGACCTTCAGTTTTCTGATGGCCCTTTATTCGAGCTTTGGGCAGACCTACTTTGTTGGGGTTTTCGGACCCGCGGTTCAGGCCGAATTTGGCTTAAGTCACACGCTTTGGGGAACGATTTACCTCCTGGGGACGCTGGCAAGTGCGGTTTTTTTGCCGATAAGCGGCGCTTTAATTGATCGTTTTCGTCTTCGGCCTTTCGCGATTGCCGTAAGCATGCTGTTGGTTATCGCCTGCCTCTACACGGCGTGGGTACCCGGACCTGTCGGGCTGGTGCTCGCCATATTTTTGTTGCGACACGCCGGCCAGGGTTTGGCTTCCCATGTGTCGGTCACCTCTATGGCGCGCTACTTCGATCGAGATCGAGGTCGGGCCATCGCCATCGCGGCAATGGGCTACACGGTCGGTGAGGCCGCTTTGCCTTTTCTCGCGGTTTTACTAATCGCTGGAGTGGGCTGGCGCTGGACCTACGCAAGCGCCGGTATCTTTATCGCGCTTACCCTAATTCCCGCGGGATTGTGGCTGTTGCGGGATCACGATACCTTTCATCGCCGACACATTGATGGGCAGGCCCGCGAGCTGGACACGGGCGCGCCCACCAAGCGCTCGTGGACGCGCGCCGCGGTACTGCGTGATGCCCGGTTTTATCTGCTTTGCCCGGGTATCTTGTCCTCCTCCCTGATCGTCACGGCATTCTTTTTCCACCACCTCAATATTGCGGCGGCCAAAGGATGGTCGGGCGAATGGATCACGGGCACATACATCCTATACGCCGGAGCAGGCTCGGTGACCATGCTGGTCGCCGGTCCGCTCATTGACCGATTTACGGCCGTTCGCGTTACGCAAGGCATGCTGGTGCCGCTAATCCTAAGCTGCCTCCTGCTGGCACTCGCCACTCACCCGTTTACCGTGCTGGTATACATGGTGATTCTGGGGGTGCACTCAGCCCTGGCACTGACTTCTATTTCTGCTCTATGGGCCGAGCTTTACGGCGTTCGAAATCTGGGCGCGATCAAAAGTCTGTATACCGCTCTTATGGTGCTGTCATCGGCTCTGGGTCCAGTCATTATGGGATCGCTGATGGATCTTGGATTCAGTATTGCTTGGGTCTGCACCATGTTTGGCGTCTATGCTTTTATCGGTAACCTGCTGGTTGTCGTGGCCCTGCGAATGAAAACGACTCGGCTATGAAGAATCCGGCAGATTACTCATCTCTTGGCCCCGATCAAATCCTTGAGGCAGTGGAGAGCCAGGGTTTTCCCGTCGATGGTCGTCTGCTCGAGATGAATAGTTTTGAGAACCGGGTATACGAGGTGGGTCTCGTGGAGGGGTCGCCCATCATCGTGAAGTTTTATCGGCCGAATCGTTGGGGCGAGGCCGCCATCCGCGAGGAGCATGCTTTTAGCCTATCCCTCGCCGAACAGGAAATCCCCCTGGTCCCGCCGCTGAAAGGTCCCACCGGAGACACCCTCTTCGCGTCATGCGGCTATCGCTACGCGCTTTTCCAGCGGCGCGGGGGGAGGCCTCCCGATTTTGAATCACAGGATCAACTCCGTCAGTTGGGTCGGTTCGTAGGCCGGCTTCATGCTGTCGGGCGCGAGCGGCCTTATCAGCACCGACCGGCGCTGAATGATCAGACCTTTGGCTCTGATTGCTCGGCGTTTCTGCTTGAAAACGACTTTATTCCGAGCGAACTGCGCCAGGTCTACGAGAGTCTTAGTACGGATTTAATGCAGCGCGTGCACTGGTGCTACGAACGTTGCCCGAACCTAACCCTCATACGAACCCATGGTGACTGTCACAGGGGAAATATCCTGTGGACCGATCAGGGTGTTCACATCGTTGATATGGATGACTCCCGTATGGCGCCCGCCGTTCAGGATCTTTGGATGTTTCTCGCCGGGGCCCGCGATGAGCAGGAGACCTCCTTGCGTTGGCTGTTGGAGGGTTACGTGGAATTTTCAGATTTCAACCCGGCAGAACTGCACCTCATTGAAGCACTGCGGACTTTGCGACTGATCCACTACTTCGCGTGGATCGCCCGTCGATGGACGGACCCTGCCTTTCCGCGGGCGTTCCCGTGGTTTAATACCACCCGCGCCTGGGAACAGCATATTCTCGATCTGCGAGAGCAGGCCGCCCTCATGGATGAGCCCGCGTTGGTCTGGTACGGCTAAATCGGACGCTTAGATCCCTGCGCAGCGGCGCGCGAGATCGCGCCCCCTTTTTTTATGTCTCTATCTTCTTCATCCAACTCCACCCGAACCCTGGCGACCTTGCTGCCGTACCTCTGGCCAGAGGGTCGCTCCGATCTTCGGACCCGTGTGGTGGTAGCGCTTATCTGTCTCATCCTGGCCAAAGCCACGAACGTGGTGGTTCCCCTTCTGCTGGGCGATGCCGTCGACCAACTCGGCTCTCTCAAGACGGCAGATAATCTCTGGCTCGGTATCCCGCTCGCCGTTATCCTGGCCTACGGACTTTTTCGTCTTTCTACACTGGCTTTCAACCAGCTACGCGACGCACTGTTTGCGCGGGTGGCCCAGCATGCGGTGCGTACGCTGGCGAGACAGGTCTTTGACCATCTGCACTCGTTATCGATTCGTTTTCACCTCTCTCGAAAAACGGGTGCGCTCAACCGGTTTATTGATCGAGGTACGAACAGCGTTCAGTTCCTGCTCTCGTTTGTTGCATTTAATATCGCCCCTACTCTGATTGAGGTCTTGTTGGTGGGCGCCATCCTGTGGATTCTTTTTGGCTTCGCCTACACGCTGGTTACGGTGGTCACGATTGCTGCGTATGTCTGGCTCACCTTCGTCATTACGACATGGCGCACGCGCATCCGCCGACAGATGAACGAGGCCGAAAATGACATCGGCACCCGAACGGTCGACTCGCTTCTAAACTTTGAAACCGTTCGCTACTTCAATAACGAGCGGCACGAGGTCGCGCGCCTCGACGATGCCCTTGGCCAATACGAAAAAGCAGCAATCCGTACCCGCGAAAGTCTCTCGCTCTTGAACGTGGGGCAAGCGGCCGTCATAACCTTAGGCGTCACCGCCATGCTTGTTCTCGCGGCATTCGATATTCGCGACGGCGCTATGACGGTGGGCGACTTTGTCGTGGTGAATACCTACCTGATGCAGCTCGCGATTCCCCTCAACATGCTGGGAACCGTGTATCGCGAGATTCGCCAAGCGTTGGTCGACATGGAGAATCTTTTTTCGTTAATTGACGAGAAGCCGGAGATCGCCGATGCCGAGGGCGCGCTAACGTTACCCGAGCATAATGGGGGGATTGAATTTCGTAACGTCATATTCGGCTACGAGTCAGATCGCACGATTTTGCAGGGGATCAGTTTTTCCGTCGCGCCCGGCACGACCACAGCCATTGTGGGTCCTACAGGATCTGGCAAATCGACCGTCTGTCGCCTGCTGCTTCGGTTTTATGATCCTCAGTCCGGGCAGATTACGATTAACGGAACAGATATTCGCGAGGTATCCCAGCATTCGCTTCGAGCAGCGATCGGCGTGGTGCCTCAGGACACGGTCCTATTTAACGATACGCTCTTCTACAACATCGCCTACGGCGATCCCGGTGCAAGCCCTGAAAAAGTGCACGCGGCCGCGGATTCTGCGCAACTGCATGACTTTATCGAAGCGCTTCCCAAGGGCTACCAAACCCTCGTCGGCGAACGAGGACTCAAACTGTCTGGAGGAGAAAAGCAACGCGTAGCGATTGCTCGTGCATTGCTTCGCGAACCCCGCATTTTCTTTTTTGATGAGGCCACATCATCGCTCGATACCGCCACAGAGAAAGAGATACAGTCGCATCTGGCTCATCTTTCAAGCGGCAAAACCACGCTGGTGGTGGCGCATCGTCTCTCTACCGTCGTGAACGCCGATCAAATCCTGGTGCTTGAAGCAGGTCAAATAGTGGAACAGGGCTCCCACTCAACCCTGCTTGCGAACGGGGGGCTTTATGCCCATTTATGGACGCAACAAAAGAAAGAGGAGCATGATCAGACTATCGGGATCTCGACGTGACGACAGGCGATCCATTGGCATGAGCGACATCGATTTTGATATCCGGGCGTTGGAGCGCTATCTCGTCGCCGATGTGCCTGAAATCGGCAGACTAAGCGAGGTGGAAAAATTCACCGGCGGTCAGTCGAATCCCACCTTTCTGCTAACGGGCCAAGATGGCCGGTACGTCCTTCGCAGCAAACCACGAGGAAAGCTACTCAAGTCGGCCCATGCCGTCGAGCGAGAGTATCGCGTGATGCGCGCGCTCTATGACACTAATGTTCCGGTACCGAGGGTCCTGTGCCTTTGTGAAGACGTGAGTGTTACGGGGGCTGTGTTTTTTATCATGAGTTATGAGCACGGTCGGATATTTTGGGATCCTTCCCTGCCCGAACTCATGCCTGCAGATCGCAGTGGGATATACACCGACCAGATCCGTGTGCTCGCGGCGCTTCACTCACTGGCTCCCGAATCGATAGGCCTTGGGGACTTCGGAAGACCCGGCAATTACTTTGAGCGCCAGTTCAGCCGCTGGACAGATCAGTACCGCGCCAGTGAAACAATCACTATTTCACAGATGGAATCCTTAATTGCATGGCTGAGCGCTCATATGCCCTCCGATGACGGTCAGAATGCGCTGATTCATGGCGACTACCGACTCGATAATCTCATCATGTCCGCTGATCACCCGAAGATTCAGGCCGTGATTGACTGGGAACTGTCCACCCTGGGGCACCCTTTTGCTGATCTCGCTTATTTCTGCATGTGTCTGCGGATGCCAAATCAAGGCCAGATTCGAGGCCTGGGAGGCATCGACCGTTTGCCGCTCCAGATCCCAAACGAATCCGAGATCGTATCGACGTATTGCGCGCTACGCGGAATTGACCGTATGGATCATTGGCCGTTCTATCTGGCGTTCAGCTTCTTTCGGCTCGCTGCGATCTGTCAGGGCGTGATGAAACGGGCCATTGATGGCAACGCGTCCAGCGAGCGTGCGCGACAAGTCGGCGCGTTGACGCCGCAACTGGCTGAACTGGGCATGGCCGTAATTCAATCTGAAGCATCATGAAAGCTATCGTCTGTCATCAGTATGGCGATCTGGAGCGTCTCAAGATCGAATCGGTTCCCGAGCCTACCCCGGGCCCGGGCCAGATCCAGATTCGTGTGGAATCGATCGGCGTCAATTTTCCCGATGCGCTTCTGGTTCGGGGTCTTTATCAGGCAAAGCCCGAGACACCCTTCATCCCCGGAATCGAGTGCGCAGGAACCGTAGAGGCTCTCGGCGATGGCGTTAAGCATCTCCTGATTGGCCAGCGTGTGGCAGCGATGAGCCCCGAATTTGGCTCCTACGCCGAATCTGTGGTCGTTCCCGCCAGTCACGCCTACCGATTGCCCGAATCTCTCGATATGGATTCGGCCGGTGCACTCCTATGTGCCCACGGCACTGCCTATCACGCTCTGGTACAGCGGGCTTCGTTAAAAGCAGGAGAGACGTTACTCGTAACCGGCGCGGCGGGCGGTACCGGCCTTGCCGCTGTTCAACTGGGACATGCCATGGGCGCAAGCGTTATAGCCGCTTGCTCGAATGCCGAGAAGGCAAAGACTGCCAAAGCGCATGGTGCCGATGCGACGATCAATACTGCAGAAGAGGATTTACGAGACGCGGTTCGATACTTAACCGCAAAGGCTGGAGCCGACGTCGTTTTTGATCCGGTCGGCGGCGCTTTAGCCGATACCCTGAGTCGGTCTGTCGCCTGGAACGGTCGATGGCTCGTGATCGGCTTCGCCGCGGGCAATATCCCGAAGGTGCCGCTCAATCTGCCCCTCGTAAAGGGCTACAGCGTGGTCGGAGTCTTCTGGGGGAACTTCTGTGCACGAGAACCGGATCTGGCTCAAGCGAATCACCGCGCGCTTTTTGAGATGGTCACCAGCGGTCGGCTATCGCCCCGTATCCATCAGATACTCCCCCTGAACGAGGCGACCCGGGCATTACAACTGATAGAAGCCCGCAGCGTTAGGGGTAAAGTTCTGCTCAAACCCTCACAACCCTAGCCGTTACTCCTCGATTTTAGAGCAGCCCTTCTTGGATCGCTGCTCAAAGACCTGCTAGCATCACCCCATCGATAGCACCGACATCACCTCATGGATTTTTCATACTCCGTAAAAGTAGAAGGACTGCGCACCCAGGTTCAGGATTTCATGGAAGCGCACATTATTCCGCGTATCCCAGAGTGGAATAAAGACGTCGCAAACGGGAGCTTCCCGCCTTCCTTCATGGAGGATCTCAAAAGCCTCGCGCGCCAACAGGGCCTTTGGAATCTCTTCTTGCCCGGGCTACGCTCCGAAGAACCCGGGACCCGCTTGACCAATCTTGAGTACGCGCCCTTGGCCGAGATCATGGGTCGGATCAGTTGGGCATCTGAGGTCTTTAATTGCAACGCACCGGATACAGGCAATATGGAGCTCCTCCATATGTTTGCCTCGCCAGAGCAGTACGACCAATGGCTGGCCCCGTTATTGAACGGTGAGATCCGATCCGCCTTCGCGATGACTGAGCCTCATACAGCGTCCTCGGACGCATCCAACATTCAGACACGCATCGAAAAAGACGGCGACCAATATGTAATCTCTGGCCGCAAATGGTGGATCACCAACGCGGCTCATCCCGGCTGCCGACTGCTTATCGTGATGGGCAAAACGGATCCAGGAGCAGAGCCCTACCGCCAGCAAAGCATGGTACTGGTGCCGATAGATGCTCCGGGTGTCACAGTGCTCAGAAATCTCACGGTGATGAATCATCATCATCCAGAGGGACACTGCGAAATCATTTTTGATGGTGTGCGCGTGCCTTGCCAAAACCTGCTGGGCGAAGAGGGGTCTGGCTTCGCGCTTGCGCAGGCTCGACTCGGTCCGGGACGCATACATCACTGCATGCGGTCGATTGGGGCAGCCGAGCTCGCTCTTGAGATGATGACCCGGCGCAGTCAGGAGCGACAAACCTTCGGACGCTTCTTGCATGAACATGGCGCCGTTGCCGAATGGATCTCCCGCTCGCGGATAGAAATCGAACAGGCCCGACTGCTGGTACTCAAGACGGCCTGGCTGATCGATGAAAAAGGCGCCAAGGCTGCCCGAAAAGAAATCTCGATGATTAAGGCCCTCGTTCCACTGTTGCATACCACCGTCATAGACCGGGCCATCCAGGCCTTTGGAGCGATGGGCGTGAGCCCGGACACCCCACTTGCAGACCACTGGACCTGGGGACGGGCGCTACGATTCGCCGACGGCCCGGACGAGGTGCACCATCGTGCGGTGGCCCGGATGGAGGTCAAAGAAAGCGAAGCGTACGCCTCTGTGCTGAACGATTATCTAACGCCCTACGAAGCTGATTGACGACACGGTCCAGAAGAACGTAGCTTTAGCCCAGCGGGTCATCGTGTTCGAACACGACAAGATGATCGACGTCCAAACGGACTCGTACGTCGTCGCCAATCTCAAAGTTAGCATGACTGGGAAACAGCGCCAGGAGTTTGATGCCTTCTAGCGTACGCAGCGTATACAGGATCTGCGCCCCTTTGAAAGCCCGACGAGTCACTCGCGCCTGAATAGGCCCCGCGGCATCGTAGACGACATCGTCCGGCCGGAGAAGAATTTCAAGCGGCGTCCGGCTTGACCAGATCAACGGCTCGTCGCTTGGCAAGATCCCCAGCGGCGTGCTCACTTGCTGCGGGCTAACCACCTCTCCAGACAAGAAAACCCCGTTACCGATAAAGTCCGCCACGAAATGGTTACCAGGCTGATGATAGAGGTTGTACGGCGTGTCCCATTGGACGATGCTACCCTCAGACATCACCCCAACCTTGTCGCCAAGCGCGAAGGCATCATGCTGATCATGCGTGACCATCACACAGGTGGTGCCGCTCTCCTTAAGCATATCGGAAACTTCCTGACCCATATGCTCGCGCAGCTCCTGATCAAGGCTTGAAAACGGCTCATCCATGAGCAGGAGTAAAGGGCGAGGGGCCAATGCCCGCGCCAACGCCACCCGCTGCTGCTGACCTCCGGATAGTTCATGCGGAAAGCGATCGGCATGATGGGACAGGCCCATTCGCTCGAGCATCTCCCCGACAGACTCGCCTCGCGACCCCTCTGGTAACTGTGACAATCCGGCCGCCACGTTTTGGCGAACGGTCAGGTGCGGGAAAAGCGCATGATCCTGAAAAACCATTCCTACCCGACGACTCTCGGGAGGGACCATGGCACCCACGGCCGACACCTGTTGATCGTTAATGAAAATCCCGCCCGTCAAGATAGGGTGGAACCCGGCGATCGCGCGAAGCACCGTCGTCTTGCCGCACCCGCTCGGACCCAAAAGGCAAACTTGCTCGCCCCGGTGAACCGTGAGGCTCAAATCAAAGACCACCCGTTCCAGTTCATAGTTACAGCTGATGCCGCGCACTTCAAGTAAGGGTTGGGAATCCGAGCGTACCGTGCTGGATCGGAATTGATCGGGACGATCCATCAGGCGTCTCCTGTCGACGGGCTGGGGTATAACTGGCGCGAGCGTGAAATCATTCGACTGAGGAAAGCTACCGGCAAAAGTCCCACTGCGACAATCGTTAGCGATCCCAGTGCCGCCTCGCCGAGCATTTCATCAGAGGCAAATCGATAAACATAGGTCGCCAGCGTTTCGAAATTGAATGGTCTTAATAAAAGCGTGGCGGGCAACTCTTTCATGCAGTCCACGAAGACCACCATAACAGCAGTCAGCAGACCTCCGCGAATAAGCGGCAGGTGGTACCGGATTAATGTTTGGCCCGCACGAAACCCAAGCGTCCTGGCGGCCATGTCCACGGATGGCGATATTTTCTCAAGACTCGACTCGACCTGTCCGACCGCGACCGCAAGAAACCGCACCACGTAAGCAAACATCACCGCCACGACGGTACCGCTGAGCAGCAAACCGCTGGACACCCCAAACCAGTTGCGCATAAACGCATCCAGCGCATTATCGAAGGTCGCAAAAGGGATCAAAATACCCACCGCGAGAACCGCGCCCGGCACGGCATACCCTAAAGACGCCGCTCGCGTCGCCACCCGGAGCACCCTTCCCTCTCTCAATCGCCGGGCATAGGCGATAAAAAGAGCGACGAGCAAGGCAACCAAAGCCGCTCCGGCAGAGAGGGTCAAGCTATTGAGAGCATACGATTTAAATTCAGGGGTCCACGAACGATCAAAATAAACGATCGACAACTGGCCAAGCACAAGAACCGGAACCACGAACCCTGCAATCACCGGAAGTGCGCACAACCCAAACGCAAGCGCAGACCACCAACCCTCGAGCGAGTAGGTGGGGAGCGTTTTAAATCGACTGCTTGCCTGCTGATAGACCTTCTGGTGGCGTCTGCTCATACGCTCGAGGACGATCAGCAGAATGACAAAAACGAGCATGCTACTAGCGATCTGGGCACCGCCCGCAAGACTACCCATCCCCAGCCAGACATCAATAAGGCCGGCCGTCAGGGTATAGACCGCGAAAAAATCAACCGTACCGTAGTCATTTAATGTCTCCATCAATGCGAGGGATACCCCAACCACAATCGCCGGGCGTGCCGCAGGAAAAGAAACCGTTTTAAAGGTTTGCCACGGCCCCTTACCCAATACCCGACTCACCTCCAGCACGCTTACCGACTGCTCGAGAAAAGCCGATCGGGCAAGAAGATAGACATAAGGATAAAGAACCAACCCCATAAACATGATGGCACCGCCGAGGCTGCGCACGGGCGGGAAAAAGTAATCACGAGCACTCTGCCAGCCAAAAAGCGCACGAAGCGAACTTTGCACTGGACCGGCATACTCCAGAAGATCGGTGTAGGCGTAGGCCATCACGTATGCGGGGATCGCCAGGGGAAAAAGCAAAAGCCACTCAAAGATCCGGCGTCCGGGAAATCGACACATCGTGACCAGCCAGGCGGTTGTCACACCAGTCAAGAACACACTGACACCCACCCCCAACAACAGCCAGAGTGTCGTACCTACATATTCGGGCAAGGCCGTACCGATCAAGTGTGGCCATACATCGCCGGAATCTCCAAGAGACAGAAGGAGAACAGACCCTATCGGGATAAAGACGAGGATCGCCGCTAAAACCGCGCCGATGGTCCAGCGGTTCAGACGACTGAGTCGACGCAGTTTTACCGCTGCGCCAACCGTAGGCGAAACGAGGGTAGCCGTGATCATGGTTCGGGTTTCTCAACGAGGCGCGGGCAGGCCGCAACGGTGAAAGCAAGCCTAATGGTCGTACCGGACCTCGTCTGCCAGTCTGATCGCTGCGGCGCGCTGGTCCGCGACCGCCGTCAGACTGATGGTGTCCTGCTTGAACGGACCCCATGACCTCTGCAAATCATTCCAGGGGATGCCCGGGGTCACGGGGTACTCGCCGTTGTCATCGACATACCGCTTTTGTCCCTCGTCGCTGGCCAAAAACGCCATCAGTCGCACGGCAGCATCCCGATGTGGCGCATGCTTCGTCAACGCCATACCGCTGACGTTCATATGGGCGCCCCGGTCAGATTGATTAGGAAAAATCACGTTTACTGAGTTTGCCCAGGCCAACTGCTCGGGGTCCGACAGCATAAGCGCCATGTAGTAGTGATTAATGATCGCGATATCGCACTCCCCCTGGCTGATCGCCTTGACTTGCGCGCGATCATTGCCCTGAGGCTTGCGAGCCAGGTTGCGCTTTAGCCCCATGAGCCATTTCCGGGATTCTTCATGGCCTTGATGCGCAATCATGCTGGCAATCAAGGCGGTCATGTAAGGGTGCTTTCCGGAACGGGTACATATCGCACCGCGCCACTTGGGATCCGCCAGATCTTCGTATCGGGTAACGGCGCCAAAGGGCACCCGATCCTTCGCGGTCACGATTATCCGGGCGCGCGAGGTCAACCCGAACCAATGACCCTGTGGATCACGAAATTGCGCCGGTATGTTGTTGCTGATGGCTTCAGAATCAACAGACTGGGTCAAACCGGCGGCTTTCATATCCGTCAGTCGGCCAATATCGGCGGTAAAAATGAGATCCGCGGGCGAATTCTCAGCTTCGCTTTGAAGTCGCTCAAGCATGCCCTTGCTGATAAATACAGAATTTATTTTTATACCGCTCTGCTCGGTAAAGGCGGCAAAAAGCGGTTCGAGTAACTGTGGGTTTCGATAACTGTAAACATTCACCTCCTCCTGGGCGCCGACCGCGAGCGAGCCTGTTAAGCCCATTAACCACACGACCAGTAACAAGGCGACAAGACGACACCTGCGGCACCCACTACGCATAAAAACTCCTGAGCTCGCGCTCTTTGAGGGAAAAGACCAACCCTTTCGCCCACAAACGCTCAGCTCTGGGCAAAAAGGCATCGGATTTTTTTAGATAATTGTCATCGAAAGCAGCTTTAACGTTATGAATTAAAGCCTTTTTTATCGACTGCCAGTTTTTTAAATGCGAATGATTCGCATTCTATATTGATCCATGGCGGTGTCAATCTTTTTTTAACGAAGGTCGAGCGCCGCGGAGGATGTCATCAGAGCCGACGGACAAGCGGTCGATTCACCACCAGGCGGCGGCGTTCACCTGAATATCCTCCATGGTGATGGCGAGCGATTCCTCCCGACATAAGAAGGCGATGAGCGCCCCAATTTCGGCGGGTTGAACAAGGCGCTTTTGCGGCGCCTCATTGATGTAGGTATGTATTTCCTCTGCGACAGAAGACTGTTTGGCTCTGGCTTTCGCGGCAAAGCTTTTATTCATCATTTCCGTATCAACCCAAGTGGGACTCACCATTGTCGCGCTTACCCCATGCGCGGCGCCTTCAAGCGCGACTGCGCGCGTCAGGCCCAGCAACCCGGATTTCGAGGCGCAGTAGGCCGCGTATCCTGGCATCGCCGTTCGGGCAGCCGTTGAACCGACACTCACAATACGGCCCCATTTTCGTTCCATCATACCGGGCAGGCAGGCTCGCATCATATAAAAGCAACCGGTCAGGTTGGTATCGATTACGTCGCGCCATTTTTGTTCATCGTGATCCTGCACCTGCTGCTGCGTGCCGATACCCGCTGAATTGACCAGAATGTCCACCGGACCCAGCCGCTCTTCTACTGAGATGACAAATTTTCTGACGCTTTCTGGGTCTCGCACATCCAGCTCTTGACCGAAGACCGCCGAGCCAAATTGGGATAACTCATTCAGTCGGTCCGCTGCGACCGTTCTCCCGCCTAGGGCGACCGACACACCGTCGCGAGCCAGTTGTGTCGCCGCTGCGAAACCGATGCCAGAGAACCCGCCCGTAATGAGCGCTACTCTAGGTCGTGATCTGTCATTCATCTTTGGCTGACCCGGCTGCGCTCAAACCAGTGCACGGACCGACCGTGATTGGGCGATCTCACCGTCCCGGCAGTAGGCCTCGTGATTTTTTTCCATATCTTTTTGACGGTATCGGTAATTCACCATCAAACCGGCAGACTGAGCCTGACCGTTGCGGCTGAAATCGGCCGCAAAATTAATTCGCTCTATGCTGGCGCCGTTAGAGAGATGAAAGTTGGCGACCCGGTCTTTGGCACCTTTGCCCCGCTTGGCTTGGATCAGGTAATGCGCGCAAGCGGTCAGCAGTGGCTCGCGTAACTGGCGGAGGTTCCCGGGATCTTTTGGCCAGCTGCGGTCCGTGAAAAGTTTCTCGGGCGATCCCCAGTCGAGAATCTTGGCGAAGGCATCGTCTAAGACCCTTTCGTCTGATGGATGAGTCCGTCCAGACCCAATCTCCTGAAGCAGCCAGTTCCTAAAGCCAGGGATCGGGGACAGCGTCGCGAATGTCTTGAGCTGTTTATGCTCCGAAATGAGCACATCCACCACTCGCTTGATCAGGAAACTACCGAAGCCAACACCATCAAGGCCCGGTTGCGTTGCTGAGATAGAGTAAAAAATAGCAGCATCGGCCTTATCGACATCGACGCCTTTCTGATCGACGCGCAATAGGTCGTCGATCCTTCCGGCCACGCCATCGGTCAGTGCTACCCAAACGAAAATCAGGGGCTGATCTGGAAGCTGCTCATGGGTAAATGCGAAGCAGTGCCGATCCACAGCTGCTAGCCGGTGCTTTATATCCTGCCAGGACCGAATCGAATGAACCGCTTCATGTTCAGCGAGCGCTTCTAGCAATGAAGCGGGCGCATCCCAGGTAATTCGCTCGAGCTTCAAGAAACCAATGTCAAACCATGAAGCAAGCAATTCTTTGAATTCTTCATCGAACGCCAGTAAGGATTCATTACCTCGGGCAATGCGTAGCAGTTGCGCTCGCATCTCGCACAGGAACTTAAGCCCCTGGGGCAAGACATTGAATTGAGTAAGCAAACGCATGCGAGGCGAGCGAAGGGCGGAGCGAAGTTGCGATTCGGCTTGGAAGCGATCATTAACCGAGGAGGCTTCTGCGGATTGACCAGTCGCGAGCCAGTGCTCGACAGACAGGAGCAGGCGCTGGCGATCCACACCATATTCATCGGCTAAAAGACGCAGGAACTGATCGCGTCCTTCAGGGTTGAGATCCAGATACTGTCGTCCTACCCGGGCCGCTCGGGCCCTCGCGACCACAGCGCCGCCGCTCTCCGAAAGGCACTCGTTGATCTGTCGTCGAATGATCTCGAGATCTTCCTTGGGAAGACTCGGCCTGACTCGACCGGTGAGACGACTGAGAGCGCCCTGCTCTATTTCGGTCCACGCCTTACTCAAATGCTTGAGGTTGGCAAGGCCAAGGCGGGATCCTAAATTCATGAGTTCAGCCGGATTGCGAACGGCTCTCGAAACGCGTCTTTATCACCAAAGTTGCAGTTATCACTCTAATGACAAGCCGACTTTTTCGCCCACCCACCGATGAAACTGGGCAGTCGCGGTTTCCATAATTGGCGTTAATACGCCGCCATCAAAGCCGGTGGATTGCCGGCCCGCCTGCATTCCCGTTACGACTCCAATATCCTCGGCAAACACTTCCGTCCAGAATGTATGCTGCCCCTTGCGCAAGCTTTCGAAGCGCGGTTCCAGAGCTTCATCGCCCACGCAGTAAAGTCGAGTTTCCTCGCGGGTCCGGTCGCAGGCTTCAGGAATCACAACCATCACAAAAAGATGATCGGCTTGTATGCCGAGCAGCGTATTGGGAAATAAAACCGGATACTCCGCCTCGCTATATATCGCCGGGGGCCAATCGGGGAACACGGGCAGGTGCTCACCCTTACCGACGCCGAGGCTGTAGCAGTGGGAAATCTGACCGGCAAATCGCTCATCGAGGTGAATCTCGTGATCCGCTAGAGGGGAGACGCGATTGAGCTCCGGATGCACCGTCGGCAGATGATAGGCCTCAAGATAATTTTCGACGGCGAGTTTCCAGTTGGCGTTCAGATCCAAATGGATGCGGCTGAATGTCTCCGGGAGGCGTAAAAACGATGCGCCTGTCTTGCCCCAGAGCTTCGCCCATCGCTTTTCCAGAGGCTCTATGAATGATTCGAAAGACGATGCGGTTCCCGAAAGATTTATAAAGACAAGATCATTCCAGATCGCGGTGGCAATCTCGTTCAGTCCATACTGTGAGCGATCAAAATCGCTGGCGTCATGGACGCCGTAACCCCCGATGTGGGGCGTGCGCTTCAGGCAACCCTCCAAATCGTATGTCCAGGAGTGATAAGGACAGCGAATACTTTGTTTTACCGTCCCTGGTTCGCTGACCAAAATATGTCCCCGATGCCGACAGACATTGTGAAAAACCCGCAGAGTCAAATCTTCGCCCCGAACCAAAAGCAGGGGAAGCTCCATGAACGTGACAGGCTTTACGTCTCCTGCGTTTGGCGCATCACTGGCGAACCCGATACACGTCCACATGGGAGCAAATACGCGTTCGCGCTCCTCGATGAATTTCTCTCTCGAGATGTAGAAATCGTTACTAAGCGCTCTCATTAGGATTGAACCGATCCAGTGGCCTTGATAGGGCCGATACTATCTCATCGCTGCGCGAAATAGGCACTCGGCGCAACAACAAAGAAGACCAAAATCCGGGGATTACAAGGACCACTCAAAGGTCGCTTTCAAGAAAAAGATGTCGCGCACACAACTGAGCGAATCCCAGAGGCCAGCAAAAAATACCTCGTCAAGCCCTTTCAGGAAAACTCTGATGGCACTTAATCCGCAGAATTTGCTTGTCGATCGTTACTGGCAAGAGGGTTTCATAGACGGCATTGAGGTACTTTCCGCCGACGATGTAAGGATCCATCGTGCCCATCTTGAAAATGCCGAGCGCGCTCTGGGTCACTCACTTCATTATATGAGCCGGGTGCACACCGTTTTGCGGTCGCCGTTTGAACTTGCTACTCACCCGGCGCTGGTTAATCTCGTTGAAAAGATTATCGGGCCCGATATTCTTCTGCACAATGTGACCTACATCATTAAAGAGCCGCATACCAAAAATTTTGCCAGTTTCCATCAGGATCTGACCTACTGGGGTTTCGATGGCACCGAACAGGTTTCCGCATGGCTTGCTCTTTCGCCGGCGACTGCCGAGAGCGGCTGCATGCGGTTTATCCCACGCAGTCATCGTTCAGGTCTTCGTGATCAGGTGACCGGGGATGATCCGGATAACGTGCTTTTTCAATCACAGACCATCGAAGACGTGAATGAACAGGAGGCGGTGTACTCGACGCTTCTGCCCGGAAGAGCATCTTTGCATCACGGCTGGGCGATTCACGCCTCAGGCCCAAACCTCAGCGATGACCGGCGAATCGGCCTTAATGTTCAATACATCAGCCCAAAGATGAAGCAAACTAAAGACGCGTCGGACTCGGCAATTCTTATCCGAGGCGAAGATCGCTACGGTCATTTCATTGCCGATCAGCCGGCTACCGAGTGGCTGCCCGAGCAGGCATCGGCACGGCTGCGCGCGCTTACAGAAAAATACGTCTCAATTGCCGGAACGCAATAAAGTATCGATCGCTTTTATTCATCCGGGTCGACGCGGTTAAAATCATCTTCGAGTCGCTCGATGTCATCCTCCCCAAGATAGTCCCCGGTCTGCACCTCAATAATCTCAAGGGCCTCAAGTCCTGGATTAGCCAGTCGGTGCACCACACCGGCAGCGATATACGTTGATTGATTGGCGGTCAGACGTGTCACCACCTCGCCTACGGTAACCTCCGCTTCTCCTTTAACCACCACCCAATGCTCGGAGCGATGCTTGTGCCGCTGGAGCGAGAGTTTTTTGCCGGGGTCAACAAAGATTCGCTTTACCTGAAACCCCG
>Ga0255767_1001423_pt1 | contig 21223 bp, 15 predicted proteins | sample 071ome_24_FD_179967 | JGI IMG/M metagenome (GOLD analysis project Ga0255767, IMG submission 179967) | Coastal salt marsh microbial communities from the Groves Creek Marsh, Skidaway Island, Georgia - 071402CT metaG (version 2) | ecosystem: Environmental > Aquatic > Marine > Intertidal zone > Salt...
CGGTTGCACTAGCGGCAAGTCTTTATTTTCCTGTTCGTCCGGCTGCCCTGGGTCTTGCTGGAGTATTGATAGGGACGGCGCTTCTTGGCTTTCTTGATGACCATCTCTCGTTGTCGGTTAGGTTGCGAATTGCGGCGGGTATCCTGCTAAGCGTGATCACGGCTTTCTTAACGATCTTCAGCGAAACATGGGTTTTATTCGGCCAACTCTTTTATTTTCCGAAAGCCTTCGTGGTGTTACCCATCGCGCTTTGTTTATTCTGGACGAAGAACCTGGTTAATTTCATGGACGGGGCAGACGGCCTCGTCGGCGTTCATAGTCTGTTGATCAATATGGTGCTGTCCTACTGGTTTTGGCTTCATGGTGGGTCGGGTCTTGCGCTTCTTTGCATGGCTAATGCTGGAGCGACTTTCGGGTTTTTGGTATTCAATTGGGCGCCGGCAAAAGTGTTTCTGGGGGACAGTGGAAGTTTATTTTTGGGCGCCTGGCTCGGCGTCTCAATGGTTCTCGGGGCGAACCACTACGGTATTCCTGTTGAGGCGTTTTTAGTGCTTGGCGGCTTTCTTTTTTTCGACTCGACCTTCACTCTTTTTCGGCGTATGTTGATGGGTCGCAATCTGCTGAGTGCGCATCGTGAGCACCTTTATCAACGTCTTGTGCTGAGCGGATGGAGTCATTCATCCGTAGCTGTCGCAACGGGGATTCTCACTTGCCTGATGGCGCTGATTGCCAACGTTATTGTGACCAGGCCTGAGCTTGGAAGTTGGCTCTTCTTGAGCGCAACTGCTATCCTCGCTTTATTTGGCGGCTATGTTGTCGCCAAGGGAAAAACGAGGCCAGCACAGTAGCAAACACCCATGGGTCAGTCGCTTATCCAATCGCTTAAAGGCTCGCTTAAGTACCTGCTCAGTCGGTGGCCCGTGCTTTTGCACGATGCGGGTTCCGTGGTGCTCGCATGGCTCGGGGCATATTGGTTTCGTTTTAATCTCGATCAAATCCCCGACGTCTTTCTGGGTCAGGCGTTAGCCATGCTCTGGATAGTAGTACCCGCTCATCTCATTTTTTTCGCCACCTTTGGCGTACATCGCGGCGCCTGGCGCTTTACCTCTACCTATGACCTTTCGGTAGTCATTAAGTCGGTCGTGGCGGGGACAATCGTGTCTGCGGCTGCGATCTTCTTTGCAACGAAATTGGTCGCGGTTCCCCGGTCGGTTTTTCCGTTGCACGGCTTGTTCTTGATCGGGCTCTTAATAGGTGGGCGCATTGTCTATCGACTGTTCCGTGATGGACAGATTCGACGGTCGCGAGGTCGGCGGGTGCTGATCGTTGGTGCAGGGGCGGCCGGCAATATGTTGCTGAGAGACTTGCAGCGCAATTCGGAGCTCGATTACCACGTCGTTGGGTTGATTGACGATGATCTTAGCAAGAAGGGTCGCGAAATTCAGGGGGTCCGAATACTTGATCGCTGTTCGTCGATACCGGCTCTGTGTCGGCTGCTTCGAATAGAGCTTGTACTTATCGCGATTCCAAGCGCCACGGCTCAGGAGATGCGAGCGGTCGTCGATTATTGTGCGAGGGCAGGGGTTCGGTTTCGTACATTGCCAAAGGTTCAGGACATCCTGGACGGTAGTGCGTCCAGCATGGATCTGCGATCGGTTGAGCTGGATGATTTACTGGGTCGAGATCAGGTGGCGCTTGATTGGGAGGCCATGTCGGAGATGATTCGCGACCAACGGGTATTGATTACAGGGGGCGCCGGATCAATCGGTAGTGAGCTCTGCCGACAGGTTGCCCGCTTGGACCCTCAGGAGGTCATTCTTGTTGAGCAGAACGAGTTCAACCTTTACAGCCTGACGCTCGAGCTTGAAAGTAAATTCCCTGATGTACGCTTCAGTCGACTTCTTGCAGACGTTTGTGATTCGGTCTCAATGCGGTATATCTTCAACAAACACCATCCGCATATTGTCTTCCACGCGGCGGCCTACAAACATGTGCCGATGCTGCAGGATCAGATTAGAGAGACGATCCGAAACAACACCTTCGGGACGAAGGCGGTAGCGGACGCTGCCATTGAGGCGGGCGTAGCCAAGGTGGTGTTGATCTCGACTGATAAGGCTGTTAATCCAAGCAGTCTGATGGGTGTGAGCAAGCGCCTAGCTGAAATGGTCGGCCAGTTGAATAACCTCTCCGGGGCAACCCGATTTGTTACCGTTCGATTTGGTAATGTGCTCGGTTCTGCAGGTAGTGTGGTTCCACTATTTGAACAGCAAATTCGAAATGGAGGCCCGGTGACGGTGACGGATCCTCAGATGACCAGGTACTTCATGACTATTTCAGAGGCGTGCCAGCTCATTTTGCAGGCTTGTGCGATGGGCGCTGGAGGCGAGATTTTTGTTCTGAATATGGGGGAGCCGGTGAGGATTGATTATCTTGCGCGTCAAATGATTCGCCTGGCGGGAAAAGTGCCGGACGATGAGATTGAGGTCCGTTACACAGGATTACGACCCGGTGAAAAACTCTCGGAAGAGCTCTTTCATCCTGACGAGCGACTTACCCCGACGTCAAATGAAAAAATTCTGCTTGCAGAGGGACGGTCGATTGACTCTGCCCATTTCTGGGAATTGTTCGCGGAGTTAGGTGAGGCCGTAGAGGTTTATGATCATGTTCGAGCGAAAGAAATAGCCATATCGTTGGTGCCCGAGTATGAGCTCAGGGACGCGGGGAGGAGTGATCCGACGGCCTACGTGGCATGAAGGCTTCTTCGGACTTTAGGGCTGCGTGCTGAGGATGAGAAAAATAGCAAACGCTGGCTGGTTAAAAAGATAAATCGTGCCTGGCGTTATCCGTTCGTGTGCGAGGATAGAACCGCTTTCAAAAGATGGGGAAAACTGGGCAATTCCAGCGCTTGGGGCACCGGGGACGTCTTGCCTGAACGAGCTGGCAAGTTCGACCATTCGCACGTTATCGGGGCTGACTCCGATCGTTATCCAGAGTTCGTGGTGAGCGAGGCTATTTCGATTCCCAATAACGTAACGAGCGGCGAGAGGGTCTTGAGTGCCGGGCACGGTCGCGTGGACAAGAATCTGATAACGTTTTGAGGCCTTTAATCGCGCTTTTAAGGCTGATAATTTGCCCTGCTGTTTCACAAGGCGATGTTGACTCGATTTTTTTTCGGAAGGTCTGTAAAGAACAGTCGATGCCATAAGTTGGGTTGGTGTGAGGGTTTTTTTCGGGTCGGCCGTTTCGTTTTCCGTGGGAACAACGACGAGATATTCGATTTGAGAGCTCGCCCAAACGGCCGAGTCACCTAAGGTGGCCATTGCCGAGAAAATCCCGGTCGCAAATAGCACATTTTTTAACAGACCCATACGCTGACTCTCTTGGTCAATATGTGATTCCTTCCATCGCGCCACTGGCCAAGACCGAGGCGAGATCGGCTACAGACTCTGATTCAGGGTCTAATTCGTCAAGTACCCAGCTGCAAAGCTCAGCCCGCGCGATAGCGTCTGGAAGCTCAAGAACAATCCGCATTTTGACCGGGGAAATCATTTTGAAAACGGTTCTTTCCTGAGAAAGTAATCGGCCTATCCCTGATGGATCGATTTTCGCCTCTTCTTCGAATATGAATGAACCACCGGTTCGACTCAATCTTATCTCCAAGATGCCAAGGTGCGTGGCCCGAAGTCGCAGCCGAGTCTGTAGAAACAGCATCTCTGCTTCGCCTGGCAGTGGCCCAAAGCGGTCCAGCATTTCCAGCTTCAACTCATATAGCTCGGCCTCATCGAACGTAGACGCCAGGCGCTGATAAAACACCAGGCGGGAGTAAACATCGGGCAGATAGGTATCGGGAAGAAACGCACTTGCATAAAGATCTATATCTGTCTTTTTTTCATCCAGGCTTGGGTCAAGACCAGACCTGAGCTGACCGCTGTCGGCCAGACTGTGGATCGCGCGATTGAGGTACTCTGTGTACAGCGAGAATCCAATCTCTTCAATTGCGCCGGTTTGATCCTCGCCTAGAATCTCCCCGGCTCCGCGAATCTCTAGGTCATGGTTTGCCAGAGCAAATCCGACCCCTAAATCAGTAAGCTCAGCAATAGCGGTGAGGCGTCGCTCAGCGGTCTCGCTAACAGCCGCGGGATCAGGCGTTAATAAAAAAGCGAAGGCCTGGTGCTTGGAGCGGCCGACACGTCCCCGCAGCTGGTGAAGTTGGGCGAGACCAAAGCGGTCTGCTCGATTAATGATGATAGTGTTAGCGGTAGGGACATCTATCCCACTTTCAATAATTGTGCTGCAGACCAGGATATCAAAGCGTTGATGGTAGAAGTCCCGCATCACGGGTTCCAACTGGGTTCTAGGCATCTGGCCATGGGCCACCTGGATGCCGGCATTTGGCAGGAGTTGCCGTAAATGCTCGGCCATCCGTTCGATACTGCTTACATCGTTATGCAGGAAATAGACTTGCCCGCCCCTATGCAGTTCACGTCCACAGGCCTCTTTAATGATTGCTTCTGAATAGGGTTGGACGGAGGTCTGAATCGCTACACGCCCGGCGGGAGGGCTGGCAATGAGCGAAACCGACTTAATTCCCGAGAGGGCGATATTCAGCGTACGAGGTATAGGCGTAGCCGTCAGTGTAAGCACGTCTACCTCTTCGCGCATTTGCTTCAATCGCTCCTTTTGGCGCACCCCGAATCGATGTTCTTCATCAATAATCACCAGCCCCAAACCTCTGAATCGTATGTCTTTTTGCAGCAGTCGATGCGTGCCAATAATGATGTCGACGGCACCATTGGCCAGGTCTTCAAGAATCTGTTTCGCATCGCGATCGGACTGAAAACGAGAGAGTGATTCGATGCGAATAGGGTATCCCTGCAGTCGACTGCGGAAGGTCTCGAGATGTTGGGAGGCCAGGAGCGTCGTGGGGGCCAATAGGCTAACCTGATGGTTATTGTGCACGGCAATGAATGCGGCCCTGAGGGCGACCTCTGTCTTCCCAAAGCCCACATCGCCGCAGACCAGCCGATCCATTGGGTTTGGGGCTTTAAGGTCATTTATAACGGCCTCGATGGCCGCTTCCTGATCGGGGGTTTCCTCGTAGGGAAATTCAGACCGAAAGCGCTCATACTCGATGACCGGGACCTCAAACGGCGTTCCGGGGCGGACGGTGCGTAAGGCCTGAGTCTTAAGAAGCTCAGCAGCCACGTCGAACGCACGCTTTTGAGCGTGCTGACGGGCCTTTATCCAGTGATCACCCCCGAGTTTATGAAGGGGCGCGGTATCGCCATCTCCACCAATATAGCGAGACAGCACGCCAATGTTCACCACCGGTACGTAAAGCTTGCCGCCGCCTTCGTAAGCGACTACCACGAATTCGCCTCGCTGGCCGTCAATCTCAATAAATTCAAGACCTTTGAATCTCCCTACACCGTGGTCGGCGTGAACGATGGGGTCATCTGTCTTGAGCTCGGCAATTGAACGGATAATGGCCTCCGGGTCGATACTTCGGCCGCGGCGTTTTTTTCGGCCGCTTCGCCCGCCATACAACTGAGATTCAACAATGAGCTCTACCCTGTCACCCTCAAGCAACAGCCCCCGATCAAGAGGCGAGATGATGAGCCCGGGGTGCTCGTTCGCGCCCTCTAAAAATGCCTGCCAGGAGCCCATTCGTTCGGTCTTGATTCCGTACGAATGAAGCAGGTCATTTAGCGTATTAAGCCGGTTTTCAGACTCCACGCTGAGCGCGACGGCTGGACCTCCGGATTTTTTTAAGCGATTGACAAGGGCTGAGAAGGGTTCGGCCGAATGATGGTCAACCTGGTAATTCGGTGGATCGAGAGCCTTTTTGCAGGAGTCAGAAATATTTTTGCTGTGGCCCGTGGTGATACAGACGTGCTCGTATAGTCTGGATAGGACCTCAGATGGTGTCAGTGCTAATAGGTCAGGAGGCAGTGGCGGACGTTCTGCATCCAGCGAAAAAAGATTAAATCGATCATTCAGCCGAGCCCATTCCACGGCGAGCAGGCTCTCGATGTCTTTTGGAAATATCCAAGCAGAGTCCGGTGGAACATAGTCAAACAACGAAGCGGGGTCATCAAAAAAGAGGGGCAAATAATACTCGATGCCGGCGGGAAATCGCCCAGCCGTCACATTTTGATAGACAGCCGATGCTTGAGGATCGCCCTCAAACGCTCGCCGATAATTGCGTCGAAACGTCTCAATAGCGTTTGCATCGGTCGGGAACTCTCTAGCCGGCAAAATGGAAAGGAAAGATGCGTCTCCGAGTGATTTCTGCGTGATGGGGTCAAAAAAGCGGATCTTTTCGAGCTCTGTCCCGAACAGGTCAAGTCGAAAAGGTCGCTCCGTTCCTGTTGGGAAAACGTCGATGATTCCACCGCGTACTGCAAAGTCGCCAGGCGCGCTAACTTTTGATACCGGTAAATATCCGCAGTCAATGAGTCGGTCACGAAAACCGGAGGAGTCAATCTCCTGACCGGCCGCAAGGGTGAAACTGTTTGCGCGGATAAACGCGGTAGCGGATAGGCGAAGCAGTAATTGCTCGACGGTGACCAGCAACACCGCATGAGGTTGACTTAAGGAGGCAAGCGCCGCTATTCGTTGCGATACGATCTCTGGATGGGGGGAAAAACGGTCGTAGGCAAGGGTTTCCCAGCCCGGAAAACAAACCACTTGATCATTGTTCCGTCCTAAAAAGAAGCGGATCTCGTCGTCTAACGCATGAAACTCGCGAGGTGACTCAGCTACGACAACTAAAAACGGTCGTAAGGTGCTCTCGGTCGCTATGTTTAATCCGAGCGCTGCTCCAGGGAGTCTTGGCCACCTTATCGATGGACCCTGTTTAGCACGTAGTGGGGCGGTCTCGGAGGTAGGCACTAATCAAACGAGCGAAAGAAGAGCGGGGTATTTTAACGTAAACTCGCGAATCGTCTCTGTCGTTTATCAGTTCGATGATGAGCAGAAATTCAACTCGCATGATGTTTCCAGAAATATGGGTGATCGTTCCTGCGGCCGGTCTCGGTCAGCGCTTCGGATCCAAAATCCCCAAGCAGTACGCCACGATCCGGGGCCGGGCAATCCTCTATAGAACCATAGACCGGCTGGCCGGACTAAGTAGCGTCAGGACGATCTTGGTAGGGCTGCATCCAGACGACATCTGGTGGGATCACACCGAGCTGGGTAGTGGCTCAGCGATACAGACATTCCTCGGCGGCCAGACCCGCATGCAGACTGTTTTCAATGGCCTTAAGCAGGTCGTGGAAAAGGCGCATCCGGATGCCTGGGTGCTCGTTCACGATGCCGCCCGGCCGCTCGTTAAAGTAGAAGACATCAAGCGATTACTTGCGCTGGCGGGGACAGATACCAATGGGGGGATTCTTGCGTGCCGTAGCTTGGACACGCTAAAAATAGCTAGTCAAGCGGGGCGGGTGGAGCGAACCGAGGATCGAAATACCCTATGGCAGGCATTAACGCCCCAGTTGTTTCCGGCTCGTACACTTTTAGCGGCAGTTGCCGCAGCCCTGCGAGCCGGCATACCATGCACCGACGAGGCCCAAGCAATGGAGAACTCGGGATTTCAACCTAGGCTAATCGAATCAGGCCGAGACAATTTAAAGATCACCACGCCGAGTGACCTCGTCCTGGCGGAGGCCTTATTCGAGCAGCAGGAGTCTCAATGAGTGTTCGAATTGGACATGGCTTTGACGTTCATCGACTCGTGAAGGGCCGCGCTCTGACGCTGGGCGGGATTGGCATTCCTTTCGATCTCGGGCTCGAGGGCCATAGCGATGCCGACGTCTTGCTTCACGCGATCTGTGATGCGCTGCTAGGCGCTGCTGGCCTAGGCGACATTGGTTTGCATTTTCCAGATTCAGACCCTGCCCATCAAAATCGCAACAGTCGCGAGTTCCTTAGGCATGTGCATGCGCTTATCAGCGAAAGAGGATACGCCGTGTCAAATATCGATAGCACGATTGTCGCCCAGGCCCCTCGCCTTTCTGGATACGTATCGTCTATGGAGGAGAACATTGCAAGAGACCTTGGTATCGCCCCCGAGCAGGTCTCTGTCAAAGCAACTACAACGGAAGGCCTCGACGCTACTGGCAGAGGGGAGGGTATCGCCGCGCACGCGGTGGCGCTAATCAGTAGTCAGGATTCTGGATGAGTACATAGAACGCGCCACTGCCGCCATCCCGGATCTGTGCCCAGCAGTAAGCCTTAACCTGAGGGAGCTCGCGAAGGGCGTCCAATGTCGCGATACGCAGGGGAGAAAAACCCTCCTCAGAGTGGATGCCTTTGCCCGTGATCACAAGTATGCAGCGCTCCTGAGCCAGAGAACAGTTCTTTATGAACTGGCGCAACTGTCTTTTCGCCGCAGCAACGGTAAGCCCATGAAGATCAATAAGGGAATCAGGAGGTATTGATCCTTTTTTTAACTGGGAAAAACGCTTTAGCGGAAGGCGAAGGCGGCGAAAGGCTTCGCCATCCTCCTCGACGGTGCCCGTATCAGGAGCGAGAGGTTGATTTCGCCTGATCGGGCGAAGCGGTCGAGGGGGATTGGAGACGGTCCGTGGCCGCCGGATGGGTTGAACTTCTTTTACGGCCGCTCGAAAAAGGGCAGAGTCTTCGGCGGTTAATCCGTCACTCGATTTTTTCTTTCGCGACACGACAAAGACTTACTTGCCACTGTCCAGAAAACGTTTTGCATCGAGCGCAGCCATGCAGCCAGTCGCTGCCGAGGTAACCGCCTGTCGGTATACATGATCCATAACATCTCCCGCCGCGAAAACGCCGGGGACGCTTGTCGCCGTGGCGTTGCCATCAATTCCGGAAAGGACCTTGATATATCCGCCATTGATATCCAGTTGGTCTCTGAACAAATCCGTATTTGGCGTATGTCCAATCGCGATAAATACCCCGTGGACATCGACGTTTTTGGATCCCTCGCTCTGAGTGCCTTGGATACGAATACCTGTGACCCCTGTGTCATCCCCGAGAACCTCTTCGAGGGTGTGGTTCCACTCGATGCGGATATTCCCGTTGGCGCCAGTGCGGTCCATCAGCTGATCCTGCAAAATCGCTTCAGCCCGCAGCGAATCCCGTCGATGAACGAGGGTCACCTCTGAGCAGAGATTAGAGAGGTAGATAGCCTCTTCGACCGCCGTGTTGCCCCCGCCAATGACGGCAACAGGCTTATCCTTATAGAAGAAGCCGTCACAGGTAGCGCAGGCGGACACGCCCTTGCCTTTAAACGCCTCTTCGGAGGGTAACCCAAGATATTGAGCGGAGGCGCCCGTGGCAATAATCAAGGCATCGCACGAGTAGGAGTTGGTGTCTCCGTGAAGAGTGAAAGGGCGTGTTCCCAGCTCTGCTTTGTGAATATGATCAAAAATGACCTCGGTTCCAAAGCGTTCAACATGAGTAAGCATGCGCGCCATGAGATCAGGACCCATGAGTCCGTGGGGGTCGCCGGGCCAGTTGTCTACTTCGGTTGTCGTCATTAACTGACCGCCTTGTTCGATCCCTGTGACAAGCACAGGCGAAAGATTAGCGCGGGAGGCGTAAACGGCTGCGGTGTAGCCTGCGGGTCCGGAGCCCAGGATTAAAAGTCTGCAGTGGCGGGTCATGGCCATTCGTAAATTTCTGTAAACGGGATAAGCTTATTGTCGCCGTTATCGGGTAGATAATCCAGAAAGGTCGTCCTGACTGGATCACCTTTTCCGGTGAAAACAGGCTCATCAGATATAATAGAACCTGTTCAATTTGAAGAATTTCTGAGCTCCGGTTTCTCTTGGCGCCCCCCAAAAATAAGAACATACGCGAGTCTGACGAGCGCGACATCTCCCCGAGGCTGGTTCGTCTGGGCCGTGAGGCGTTGGTCATCGGACTAGCTGCTCTGACCGGCTACCTTCTGATCTGTCTTATCACCTACTCCCCACTGGACCCCGGGTGGACGTCGACCGGTGATGGAGCGCCCACCCGGAATTTGGGAGGACGATTCGGTGCTTGGTTTGCCGATCTTTTTCTGCATGCGTTCGGCTACCCGGCGTATCTGTTCCCGGCTATCTTCGGCCTGATAAGTGCTCGTACGTTGCGCAACAAGACGCGTCCGAGTAGCCATTATCTCCGAGCTGTCCATGGCGTGGGTCTGGCGTTAACAGTGATTGCAGCCTGCGGTCTTGGCTACGTTCATTTCGCCCAAGCGGCGGTGAAGGGGACTTTTTTAGGCGGCGGCTGGTTGGGTCTGGTCATCGGTGGTTGGCTGCTGGAAGTATTCGGACCGGTAGGGGCCACGGTTATTCTTCTTGTGGGGCTTGTGGGGGGATTGTCCTGGGCTCTCGACGTGTCCTGGTTCACGGCGATGGATCGGATCGGCGAAGCGGTTTTCAGAGCGCTAGCTGCCGCCCGGGGCGTTTGCGTTGAATGGCTAGATAAGGCGAAGGGAGCGCGGTCTCGCCGGCAGCGTCAGGAGACGGTCGCGGAGATTCGGCGAGTCAGAGAGCATAAAGAACCCCCTCGAATCGAACCGAAAGTCGCGCCGGTCAAAGAGGGTATGCGCATCCAAAAAGAGAAGCAGGCGACTATCCCGCTTTTTGTTGATAGCAAGCCGACCTCGGGCGGTCTGCCGGCGCTTAAGTTGCTTGATCAACCCGATGTGCAAATAGGCGGGTACAGCAAAGAAGCGCTCGAGATGATGTCGCGACTGGTTGAAAAGAAACTTCGAGACTTTAACGTGGATGTGACGGTGGTCTCGGTTCAGCCTGGGCCTGTCATCACACGGTTCGAGATTGATCCAGCGGCTGGTGTCAAAGCCAGCACGATTGTTGGATTGGCTAGAGATCTAGCCCGCGCACTCTCTGTCGTCAGTGTGCGCGTTGTCGAAAATATTCCCGGAAAGACCTATATCGGTCTTGAGATTCCAAACGAAACGCGCGAGACGGTTTTCCTGCTGGAAGGACTTGCCTCCGAGGTCTATGAATCAAGTAAGAGCCCGCTAACTCTCATCCTGGGTAAAGATATCGCGGGGGAGCCCGTGGTATCTGACCTATGTAAGATGCCCCACGTATTAATTGCGGGCACCACCGGTTCTGGTAAGTCGGTCTGCGTGAATGCGGTAATCCTCAGTATTCTCTACAAATCCACGCCTGAGGATGTTCGAATGATCCTAGTGGATCCCAAGATGCTGGAACTCTCTGCCTATGATGGTATTCCGCATCTCCTAACGCCAGTGGTTACTGACATGCAGAAGGCGGCTAACGCCTTGCGCTGGTGTATCGTGGAGATGGATCGCCGTTTCCGGGTGATGGCAGCCTTGGGCGTGCGCAATATCGTGGGGTACAACCGGAAGGTGGAGGCCGCGATAGCGTCCGGCAAACCCCTTGACGACCCATTGTTCTCTCCCCTGCCCGGTGACGAGTCTGACGTGCCGAAGCTCGGAAAGATTCCCTATGTCGTGGTAATTGTTGACGAGTTTGCTGACCTTCTGATGGTGGTAGGCAAGAAAATCGAAGAACTCATTACGCGCATTGCGCAACGAGCCCGCGCGGCAGGGATTCACCTCGTCCTCGCCACGCAGCGCCCGTCGGTGGATGTCGTAACGGGTCTGATAAAAGCAAACATTCCCACCCGAATTGCGTTCCAGGTGTCCTCGCGGGCAGATTCAAGAACCGTGCTGGATCAAATGGGCGCAGAGCAGTTGCTGGGGCACGGCGACATGCTGTTTATGCCACCGGGGACAGGTTTTCCCGTAAGGGTTCATGGCTCCTTCGTGTCGGATCAGGAGGTGCATAGGGTCGCAGAGGAGCTGCGGAAAGGTGGAGAGCCGGAGTATTTGGAGGCGGTTATCGACAGCTCGGCCTTGGCGAGTGCTGTACCCGGCGAAGAGAGCGATGAGGACGCGGGCGGAGAGGATGACCCCCTCTATGATAAGGCGTTGGCATTCGTCATTGAGACCAGACGCGCATCAATTTCGTCCGTGCAGCGTCATTTGCGGGTGGGATACAACCGGGCCGCGCGCATGATCGAATCAATGGAGGCGGCGGGCGCTGTGGGTCCCCTTGAAAATGGCAAGCGCGAGATTTTGGCGCCGCCAGGCGCCGAGTAGCGGGGGTTGTGTTTTGAGAGCGAGTGGGCCCGGATCTATTTCTGAGTCGTTTTCGAGGCGTATTGCGATCTCTTTTATCGGCTTGATTGGCGTGCTTTTGTCCGTTTCGGTGAATGCCGATGCGTTTTCAGAATTTTTTGAGGACACAAAAACCTACAGGGCTGACTTTGTGCAGACCGTGCTGGATGAGAACATGAATGTCCTCGAACAGAGCACCGGAGTATTTGTGCTGTCTCGCCCTGGCCAGTTCCTGTGGTCCTACGGACAACCGGTGGCCCAAACCATTGTGGCGGACGGCAAAAGGCTATGGATTTACGATCCAGGGCTTGATCAGGCGATTGTCCGCTGGCAAGACAAAGGCCTTGGAAATACCCCGGCAGGGTTACTCGCCAATTCGGAGGCTCCGGCACGTTCCTACCTAATTGAGGAATTGGGTGAGCAGACTGGCATACGCTGGGTCGCTTTGTTCCCAAAAGCGGATGATAGCCCGTTCTCGCAGATTCAGTTGGGGTTTGAGGGCGGCGCACTACGACTGGTTCAAATGCTTGACCATATGAACCAGGTCACGCGAGTTCGCTTCGAGAACGTTTCTGTTAACGAAGATGTCAATGCCAGCGCCTTCCAGATTGAGCTTCCACCTGAAGTAGATCTCATCCGAGAGGATTTGTAGGGACGATGGCAGAGTTTTTGGTCGTGGGTATTGGTGGCGCCCTTGGCGCTATGCTGCGCTACTCGTTTAATACGCGAATCATCGGATTCATGGGCAGCGACTTCCCCTGGGGGACCTTCGCTGTAAACGTAATGGGTTCTTTTCTGATTGGGCTGACCGCCATCCTGTTGGATGGCAAAACTAATGGATCGCATTATTTACGTCTAGGACTCATGGTAGGCGCCCTGGGAGGATTTACGACCTTTTCAGCGTTCTCCGCAGATACTCTGCACCTACTCGAAACACAGCAGTGGTTCCGGGCGATGATTTATATTTCGGCCAGTGTGCTTTTATGTATCGTCGCAGCCGCTGCCGGGATGGCAGCTGCGCGGCAACTTTCTTAATAAGAGAGACTATTTAGATATGTTGGATCCACAACTCATTCGGAGTCAGCTTGGCGAGATCGCGAAGCGGCTCAAGATCAAGGGGTATCAGCTAGACGTCGAGCTACTCGGGTCGCTTGAAGCGCGTAGAAAAACATTGCAGACCGAGCAGCAGGAGCTTCAGGCCAAACGCAACAGTTCGGCGAAAGAGGTGGGGCGGCTGAAGGCCGCAGGTCAGGACGCGTCTGAACTCATTGGCCAGACTGCAGGCCTTGGAGAGCGCTTGAGCAAGTTGGACCACGAACTTGAGAGCGTGAAAAATGATCTAGATGCGCTTCTTGCAGGGATCCCCAACATACCACACGCCTCGGTCCCTGAAGGTAAAGACGAAAACGCTAATGTCGAGCTCAGGAAATGGGGAACCCCCAGGGATTTCCCGTTCTCGGTTCTCGATCATGTCGCCTTAGGGGCGGGCCTTGGGATGATGGATTTTGAGGTCGCAGCCAAAATCACCGGTAGCCGATTTGTTGTGATGTCCAGCGTGCTGGCTCGTCTGCATCGGGCGTTAATCCAGTTTATGCTGGACGTGCACACTGCGGAACACGGATATGAAGAGACCTACGTCCCTTATCTTGTAAATAGCGACTCGCTCTTCGGTACGGGCCAACTTCCGAAGTTCGCGGAAGACCAATTCATGACGGCGACAGAAACACCTTTTTATCTTATTCCGACGGCTGAGGTGCCGGTCACAAATATTTACGCCCAAAACGTCGTAAACATAGACGAGTTGCCAATCAGGCGGGTGTGTCACACCCCTTGCTTCCGCAGTGAGGCCGGATCCTATGGAAAAGATACCCGGGGAATGATCCGGCAGCATCAATTTGAAAAGGTCGAGTTGGTGCAGTTGGTTGAGCCTGATCAGTCCTGGACGGCGCTGGAGGAGCTGACCGGGCATGCAGAGTCGATTCTGCAGCGACTGGAGCTTCCTTACCGTGTGGTTGCGCTTTGCGGCGGCGATCTTGGATTTTCCTCCGCCAAGACCTATGACCTCGAGGTGTGGCTTCCCGGTCAGGCGAAGTATCGCGAGATTTCATCGTGCAGCAATTTTGAAGCGTTTCAGGCGCGTCGGATGCAGGCAAGATTTCGCCGTGGGCAGGGCGACAAGCCAGAGCTGCTACACACCCTGAATGGCTCAGGTCTTGCCGTGGGTCGCACGCTCGTAGCGATCATGGAGAACTATCAGGATGACAATGGGTCGGTGGCCGTCCCTGAGGTCCTGCGCCCTTACATGAAAGGACTCGAGAAGATTGCCCCATAAAAAAACCCCGGCTGGTTGCCGGGGTTTAATTTTTGTGCTTCGTTTTTGGTCAGATCAGTCGTCGCCGCTAAACGCGCCAAGCAGCTGAAGTAAGCTCAGAAACAGGTTGTATATCGATACATACAGCGTGATGGTAGCCATGATGTAATTGGTCTCACCGCCGTGGATGATGGCGCTGGTTTGATACAGGATCATGGCGCTCATAAGAATTACAAACATGGCTGATACCGCGAGGGACAGCGCCGGGATGCTAAATACCGCTGCCCCGATACCAGCCAGAAACGCGACCAGAATTCCCGCGAACAGCATTCCACCGAGGAAGCTGAAGTCTTTCTGGGATTTGAGCGCGTAGGCTGATAAGCCGAGGAATATCAGCCCGGTTCCCCCGAGCGCGGTCATTACCAATTGGTCGCCGTTCGGTATCGCGTTGACGTAAAAACTGATAATTGGCCCTAATGTGAGCCCCATAAAGCCGGTTAGTCCGAATACGAACACCAGCCCCAAGGCGGAATTTCGGAATTTGCCGGCCAGAAACAGCAGCCCGAAGTAACCCACCAGAGTCACAATCAGGCCCGGATGCGGCCAGCCCATCATCATTGAGAGTCCTGCAGTGAGGGCGCTGAAGAGCAGGGTTGCGGACAGCAACGCGTACGTGTTCTTTAACACCTTGTTGAATTCAACTCCCTGGGCGACAGGGCGGCTAGCACTCAACGTCTGGCGGTTAATCATCGTAGGGTTATCTCCTGATTACAGTTTAAGTAACGTTACGCCTTTTTAAAGTGGGGCTCATTATGCCAGAATTCAACTGGTGTCCTTGTTGACAGCGATTTCCGTAGGACAAAGCGCGGGAATCTCACGATCCCGTAAAACCTGACGTTCTTTCAGGTAATCGGAGAGGTGGCAGAGTGGTCGAATGCGGCGGTCTTGAAAACCGTTGAACTGAAAGGTTCCGGGGGTTCGAATCCCTCCCTCTCCGCCAATTTGGCTCTCATCCTTTCTGGCGATGACTAGGTCACGCTGGGTAGTGTTGCTCTACCCAGTCGATGTAGCGCCACACGTTGCTCTGGTCAATGAGCCTTCCCAGTCGGGTAAGCGCGTTCTTGCGCCCGATGTACATCAACCTGTTCATCCAGCGGCTGCCATTGAGATCGGGATGCATGAAGTGTTCCTGGGCGATATCGACGTCATAAGGGTGGATGTAGGTAGTGACAGGACGCGAGCGCTTCACTCGGCCAAAGGAAAATCGGGTTAGAGAGAACGGCAGCACTCGAAGGTACACCCCTCCAGCCAGCGGGACTCTAGGTAACGGCCGGGGGTGGAGCGTGATGGGGATTTCAACGAGGCCATTCGGCAGCCGCCGGGACTCTTCGCCAAACTCGGGCCAGCCGAAAAGCGGATTTTTCGCGGGGAGGACCGAACTGCTGTATCTAACACCCTGGCTTGCAAGCACATCATGCGCCCAGCCCGTTCGTTCCGTCAGCGAAAAAGTCGGGGCCCTAAAGCCACTGACCACCGGCACCCCCGCTGCCATTAGGGAATCAATGTTTTGGTTTAAGTCCGTCTCGAAGGCGAGCGGATCAAGCTTGGTCAATTGGGTGTGGTTATTACCGTGAGCCGCAATTTCGTGGCCTTGGTCAAGGATCTCTCGCAGCAAGCCGGGGAGTCGTCGGGCAATTGTGCCGACGGTAAAAAAAGTCGCTCGGGCGTTCCTCGATTCTAAAAGATCAAGAATCTGCTCGACGTTTACCTCGACGCGATCCTGATAATGATGGCCGTCGGGTATCTGGTCGCGAACGTCCTCAAGATCAATAGCAAGAAGCAGGTCTCTTTTTTTCACCAGGGATGAAAACCGTTTATTTGCACGTCAGGACTCGCGCCGTACAAGCCCGGCCATCCAGCTCAAAACAAATGCCAGTACGATGGGATACATCGTATTCAGTTGCCTGCCAATCGAGGTGTAAGACGTGACTTGTAAGATAGTCAGAATAAAGGCGTATGACACGATGCCTGCCAAGAGAGCAAGACTCACGGCATCACTGGCGTTAATCCGCGAACCCCGCAAAATCCGATAGGCCCTCCAGATTAAGACGAATACGCCCATAACAAAGAGGATCTGAGGGAGGTGTCGATAGGGCCAAAGAATCTTCGCAAAGATCTGGTTTCTCCACCGGATACGTTCCTTATGATATTCAGGCACGCGCTCTAAAAGCTCCGCCCGGTGCGGTCGCGCAAGTGACTGGGTCACATATTTGTAATTCGTCAGCAGCTTTTCGTCGTCCTGACTGCCTCTTCGCGGCCCGAATTCGACGAAGCCTTTGAACTTGACGAATTGTTTTAGGGTGTCAAGAAAAATTTGTCCCGCGAGACCGTTCCATTCAGTGTGCCATTTCGGGGCGAGCTCAGAATACCGCGGCCGACATTTAATTTTTTTTGAGTCGCAGGCCCTATCGATTTCTGCACCGATCGCGAAAAGAAATTCATGGGTAGATGGAGCGTCTCGGAAATATCCAATGGAGTACAAGCCATCTCGAAACGCCCATGGGAAAAACGCAGCGATGTAATCCGAACCGCCCTTCATCCATGATTGCGTGCCGCGGCCGTATTCAAAATACTCCTCAAGCCGTTTGAACGACGGGCTGATATCGTAGGCGATATTGCGAGCCTCGCGATTGACGGGAATAAAGCGCTCCCATTGAACCGTCTCTATCCGTAGAAGCCCGCCATAGGCGGACCGAAACGCCGGGCTTTTCATTTCGTTTGTGGTGTAAACCCCATAACTCCGATAGTTCTGGTAGGCGATTCCTGAGTTCACCGCAGTAAACCCGACACTGCCGACGAGAATCGCCGCCGCAGTTCTCAGAAACGGAGCGCGGAGCGCGCGTTTGGTGTCTCGTCGGCTCACAGTGATCAGGTAGTAGAGAATCAAAATTGCAAGAGAGGGTACGATCCAGATCGCTTCCCCACGGATGTTCCAGAACCAGCCCAATACCAATCCAAACAGCAACAGGAGGTGCCAATGTCGCGCGCCGCGGTGCGCGTCAATGATGATCAGCTGCGCTAGCCCGAACGCAAGAAGAGAGACTGCCGGGTAGATGCCAAACCTGAACGGATAGACATTAGGGAAAAAGTTATAGGTAAAGGGGTTGAAAAGAAGCGCGGCAAACGCGCCCCACAGATAAAGGGTCTTCATGCCGAGGCGTTTGAAACCCACGGCAAAGGTTAAACAGGCCGCGACATACAGCAGCTCCTGGGCGAGGATGAGCGGAATTCCAAGGATATTGCTGAGCGCAATGAACATTGAGTAACCAGGACCCTTCATCAGGGTGAACTGGTTGTAAGAGCCCAGCCAGTCGCCTTGAAGAATATTTAGCGCCAGGCCTACGAACAGCGTGTCGTCATGAGGTGAGCTTCGGACCAACATCTCTTGTGGGGATATTAGCCAGAGTTTTACGAGCACCAACACAATAATGCCAAGCGCAAATCGCCTATCGGCTGACGATGGATCCAGATTAGGCATCTTGAAATGTTCGCAGGTGGCTTCGCTGAGAAGAAGAAGATGATACGTTCTGATTGGTGTAAGAGGCCGCGCGATCGACCGTTGTGCGGCAACCTCGGCCCGGATCCCAGAGGCGAGATTTTAAACCAGCGCATGACGGGGGGTTCAGCATCAAACGAATCCGGTCCAGAAATCATTCCTTGGCAATTAATGCGTTAGCCAGCAGTGGATCAGCTAGACCTATGCGAAAATGGCGTTCAATCATTTATCTGAAGACGGCCGGCTCGGCAAAACCACTACCAGAATGAACATACCCGTCGATCATCCGGACCTTACGATTGTCATTCCCGTCTTCAACGAAGCTGACGTCCTGCCGGGGTTTTTACCCGAGTTGGGGGCGTTTGCTGACAACCACGGGTACCAGCTTATATTTGTAGATGATGCCTCGACGGATCAGTCGGCCAGTATTCTCGAGGCGTTTTGCGCCCACGCCTCTCGGACGTTGCTTCGCCATAAGGTCAATAGAGGCTACGGCGGTGCGCTTAAGACTGGGATACGGGCCTGCCGATCGGGTTATGTCGTGACCATGGACGCGGATGGCCAACATCGCCCGGAAGACGTGAACGTCTTATTTTCGTTTGGGTTGTCCCGAAAAGCCGACATGGTGGTGGGTCGCCGGCACCATCCAAGGTCGGGTCTTTATCGAGCGATTGGCCGTCGACTGATCCGTTTTCTTGCCGGGCGTTTAATCAAACTGCCGATTGAGGATTTAAATTCAGGCATGAAGCTCTATCGGACGCGTCTCGCCCAGCGGTATTTGGTCCTTTGTCCGGACAGCATGGCATTTAGTGACATCATTACCCTTGTTTTTATCCACCGAAACAACCTCGTGCTGGAGGAAGACATTCAGGTGCGAGCCCGGGCCGGTGGCAAGAGCACAATTAGCACCATGACTGCGATCGAGACGGTCTTTGAGATTTTGAACATTGTTGCCATGTTCAATCCAGGGCGAATCTTCCTCCCTATCGGTACGGTCTTCATTGGATTCGGCCTAGCCTGGGGGCTTCCCTTTATTTTGCGGGACGAAGGGGTCTCGGTTGGGACCATGTTGTTGCTGGTATTTGGACTGATTTTTCTTCTCGTCGCCGTGGTAGCGGAACAGGTGGCGCAATTGCGGCGGGGTCAGATTCGCGACGAGGATCTGGATCCAGACGAGTCGTGATATCTCAACCGAGGTAGACCCCTACGTCCTCCTAGCATTGTCTTAGGCGTGTGCCGGCAAGATAATAGGGCTTTAAGTCTGCAAGAGGGATTGACTTTTGAAAGCCTCCATTGCCCCCCCCGAGGATCTCAGCGCTGAGCTGGGCAGCGAGGGACTCGTTATTTGCGATTGTCGGTTCTCGCTGACCGATCCCGATGCGGGTCGAGCCGCGTTCGAAGGAAGGTCCATCCCCGGCGCGCGCTATGTGGATCTCGAAAAGGACTTATCCGGACCTATCCTGAAAACCAGTGGGCGCCACCCTTTGCCCGATGCTCCCGACTGGATTAAAACCATAGACCGGCTGGGACTCGCCAACGCCCGCCAGATTGTTGCCTACGATCACGGACCAGGCGTCTTCGCGGCCAGGTTGTGGTGGATGTTAGGTTGGGTAGGAATTCACAACGTTGCCATTCTGGATGGCGGTTTTGGCAGGTGGGAAAAGCTGGGGCTGCCGGTTGATACTGGGAAACATACGGCAAAAGACGGCGTTCCCGTGAGTTCGCTCGAGTCCGCCGCTGGCGATCTTTGCGTGACGGCGCAAGAAATACAAGCGGCGCTGGGATCGGAGAAATATTTAATTGTGGACGCCCGGGAGCCCAACCGCTTCTCTGGTAAAGAGGAGCCCCTAGACAAGAAAGCGGGCCACATACCGGGTGCGGTAAATCGGTTTTTAGGCTTGAATCTGGCGGATGGGCGATTCAAATCACCCGAAGCGCTTCGGGCTGAATTCGACGCCTTGTTAGGTGGCCACGATGTCGGCGATGTGGTTCACAGCTGCGGATCAGGCGTAACGGCTTGTCACAACCTTTTCGCGATGGAGTACGCCGGCTTGAGCGGCTCTCGCTTATACCCGGGATCTTGGAGCGAGTGGATTGCGGATCCATCCAGACCCATTGAGACTTCTAATTAAAACCTTTTAGACCATTAGCAAACAAACCGACGCTAGTCCAAATTCTGGGGTAACACAGTCAATGAAAGTGCATGAATATCAGGCAAAAGAGATTCTCCGTTCCCGAGGCGTGCCGGTCCCGCGCGGTCAGGCCTGCTTCAATGTTGATGACGCGGTTAACGCAGCCGGGGCGCTAGGTGGTGAGAGATGGGTAGTGAAAGCGCAGATTCACGCCGGCGGCAGGGGAAAAGGAGGCGGCGTCAAGGTCGTTAGCTCGGTTGAGGACGTCCGTAAAGCAGCAGAAGACCTGTTTGGCATGATGTTGGTAACTCACCAGACGGGGTCGCAGGGTCAGGAAGTAAAACGCCTGCTCGTAGAAGAAGGTGTAGGCATCGCCCGGGAGTTGTACGTGGGCCTGGTAATTGACCGTGCCTCGCAAAAAGTCGCGGTGATGGCGAGCTCTGAAGGGGGAACGGAAATCGAAGAGGTAGCAGCACAGACCCCTGAAAAAATCCATAAGTTGTTTGTGGATCCTGCTCGCGGTTTGACGGCATCTGAAGCGGAAAGTCTCATGTCGAAACTCGACCTCTCTGGCGCACAGCTCGCCGAAAGCGTTGGCTTTTTGGAGGCGCTCTATCAGGCTTTCTGGGACACGGATGCCTCTCTTGCGGAGATCAATCCCCTGGTCGTGACCAGCGATAACAAGGTGATCGCACTGGATGCAAAGTTTAATTTCGACGATAACGCGTTGTTTCGCCATCCCGACATCGTCGCGCTTCGCGACACCGATGAGGAAGATCCTGCTGAGCTTGAGGCTTCTGCGGTCGGGCTCAATTACATTTCACTCGACGGCAACATTGGCTGTCTGGTCAATGGCGCCGGTCTCGCTATGGCGACGATGGACATCATCCAACTCTATGGCGGCGAGCCGGCCAACTTTCTGGATGTCGGTGGCGGGGCGACTACAGAGCAGGTGACGGAAGCGTTCAAGATCATGCTGCGCAATCCTGATCTGAAGGCGATTCTGGTCAATATATTCGGCGGCATTATGCGTTGTGACGTTGTCGCAGAAGGCCTCGTTGAAGCAGCAAAAGTTGTCAAACTCA
>Ga0255767_1001431_pt1 | contig 21176 bp, 17 predicted proteins | sample 071ome_24_FD_179967 | JGI IMG/M metagenome (GOLD analysis project Ga0255767, IMG submission 179967) | Coastal salt marsh microbial communities from the Groves Creek Marsh, Skidaway Island, Georgia - 071402CT metaG (version 2) | ecosystem: Environmental > Aquatic > Marine > Intertidal zone > Salt...
TTATCTCCCCCAAAGGGCACGCGCGGTGTGCAAATTTTGCGCAGACAAAAAAAAAAGCGACACACGCCTTTTGTATCGCTTCCGTCCTCTCTCTCTCTCTCACTCTCTCTCACTTCGAGAGCAGCTCCTCTCTCTCGCAAATTGCTGGGCGGAGAGAGAAGAACGTTTTGTCGAAAGAGTTTAAACGAGGAAAGAGAGAAGAGACGCGCGCGCAACGAGCGTCGTTTAAATACGGATTTATTTTTTCCCGAACGACGAAGAAAGGACGCTTTTTTTTATCTCGAAAGGTCGACCTTTTTTTTGATCGTGCGGACATTTCTTTTGTTTTTCTGGGCACCGTCTGACAGTCTTGAGAGCTCCACCACGAACCACAAGTAGAAGAAGAAGAAGTACGAGTAGAACTGCACGAAAAAAGCGACGTTTTTACGGCCAAAAAACACACATGTGTCGCAAAAACAAAAGCTCGCTCGCTCCCTGTCTCTTTATTTACTCGCCTACTATAAAGGAAGAGAGAGAGAGAAACGAGAGAGAAAGGAAACGCGCGCGTCGTAAAACCTCCACCAAAGAAAAGAACGATAACGCGTCATCAAAATGGCGGACGACGACAAAACCTTATTCTTGAAGTGCTTCGAGCGGCTGAAAGAGGAACTCGTGCAAGACGAAATCGACGATAATCAGGTTCAAATCGCGGTCGATTGGATACGGGAGATGATTTCGTACAACGTCCCGCACGGGAAGCTGAACAGAGGCATCGCGGTGATGGACGGGATGAGAGCTCTGCGCAAAGACGGCGAGGAAGTTTCGGAGGAAGACATGTGGAGAGCGATGGTCGTCGGGTGGGGCATCGAGTGGCTTCAGGCGTACTTTTTGGTGGCGGACGATATCATGGACGAGTCGATTACCAGACGGGGGCAACCGTGCTGGTATCGACAGCCGCACGTGAAAATGAACGCCATCAACGATGGGATTTTATTGGAGATGCAAATTTATAAGTTGTTGAAACGCCACGTTGGGCCGAAGCATCCGGCGTACGCGCATTTGTTGGAGTTATTCCACGAGGTGACGTACCAAACGGCGAGCGGGCAGTTGATTGATTTAATCACCGCGCCGATTGGCGTCGTGGATTTGAGCAAATACACCGAGGAAGCGTACATGAGAATCGTGACGTATAAGACGGCATTTTATACGTTCTATTTACCCGCGGCGGCGGCGATGAGATTGAGTGGAATTGAAAACGAAGAGGCGTATAAGGTGGCGAACGACATTTGCATCAAGCTCGGCCAGTTTTTCCAAATCCAAGACGACTACTTGGATTGCTACGGAGATCCGAAAGTGATTGGCAAAATTGGTACGGATATTAAAGACAACAAGTGTGGGTGGTTGGTAGTGCAAGCGCTGAAGAAGTGCACGGCCGAACAACGGAAAATAATCGAAGAGAATTACGGGAAAGACGACGCCGAGTGCGAGAAGAAGATCAAGGCGTTGTACGTGGAGTTGGAGTTGGAGAAGTTGTATTTGGAGTACGAGGAGAAGAGCTACAAGGAGTTGACGGAAATCATGGAAGGCCAAACGGTGTTGCCGAAGGAGTTGTTTTCGAGCATGTTGGCGAAGATTTACAAGAGAACAAAGTAATTGAGAGAGAGAGAAAGAGAGAGAGAGAGAGAGAGGGAGAAAGAGAGAGAGGTGATAATTTTTGATATGATTTAATAATAATATTTTACAACAATGAAGTACTCCGCTGTGAAAAACTGTACCTTTTTGATTTGATCTACGATATATTAAATATTGAATCCAGCGGGGCTTAAGCCACCAGGTGAGCTCATTTCGCTCATGGGGGTATCGCCGGCGCCTGGCGTGTTTCCATTTTCGTCCAATTGGTAAATCTCGTCGTCTACTTGCGACATCGCCTCAAACAAGACGCCGTGATATTTTCTCACCGTTTGTCTCAACTCGAGAAATTTCTTCCCCAACGCGTCCATCTCTCGCACGTGTTCCTCTCTTACTCTGTTCATGTTCTTTTTAATCGCCAGAATTTCTCTTTCCTCTTCTTCGTTTTTTGCTTTGTTCGAATCCGCGCGCGTTTTCTCCGCCTCTAACGCCTCTTCCGCCGATTTCAACGCCGCCCTCGCCGCTTGTTCCTTCAACTCGCCTTGCGCTTTCAATCTTTGCATGCGTTCATTGAGCGTTTGTTCCTGTCGTTTCAACTGTTCCAACTTTGCATCTAACTTCCAAGTCTCCTCTTCGTTCTCCGCAATCTTACTTTTCGTTTCTTCCAACGTTTCTTTCAGCTTATCCTGTTTCTCTTGCTCTTCCAAGATTTTTTCCATCACGTCGTTTGCCTCCCTCAACCGCTCCCCGATTTCATCCATCACCCTCTTGTCCTCCTCCATTTCTTTCACTTTCTCTTCCAACTTGGCCACTTTCTCCTCCTCTATTTTCATCAGCTCCATCGCTTCTTGCAATGCTGGGTCCATCCCTTTACTATTCTTCCTCTCTTCTTCCATTTTCTTTTTCAACTCTTTATTCTTCTTTTCCGCTTCGGCTAAGTCTCGCTCCACCTTTTCCAACTCCTCTTGCGTTCTCGTCGCTCGCTCTTCCTCCTCCGCGATTTCTCGTTCCTGCCTCGCTATCATTCTCTCCTGCTCCGCGATCTCCTCTTCTAACATGCGATTTTCTCTCTCTAACTGTCTCAACTCCTCCTCGTCTTCCTCTCCGTCCTCGCCCATTTCTTTCCTCCTCTCCGCCTCTTCCACCTCCAGACGCAAGCGCTCGTGTTCTCGCTTCGCCGCTCGCAACTTCTCCTCTTCCTCCGCGCACTCGTTGATGATGTCTGCGAATTCAATCAACTGCTCCTCGCGAAACTTCGCAAAATTGATCAGCGCGGACATGTTTCGTCTCGTTCGAGTGTATTCTGGTTTCCAGACGTCTTTAAATGAAAAATCCTCCACACCTATTCGTATCATCAACTCTTGCAACCGACTGAGGAACAAAACGTTTGGAATCGCATCTTCGTACAACTCTGGAAACTCCATCCCGACTTCCTCCGCGATCTCCGGGTCCGGTTGAAACGCCTCCTCCTCGTCTAAATTCACGTTGAAGAACAATTCGAACGCGGATTCGTAGACGTGTCGCAAAGACTCGTGCGTTGGTCGAAGCAAATCGCGCTCGGAGAGATCGATTTTTAACTCTTTCAAGCACGAGCGGATTTCGTCGTTGGAGAGGATCGGGAAGGAGTACGCGCTCATGATTTCCTTTTATATATATATGTATATATAAAATGCCGCTTAAACAACGCTGAGTTTGCGTCGGATGAATTGAGGTGTGTGTGTGTGTGTGCGCGCGCACGGATATCGGTGTTTTTATGTTATCGGAGCGCGTGAGTGCTTGTGTGTTGCGAGCGCAACTCTTTTGGGGGAATTCGTTGAGTTTTTTTGAATTTTTAAAATGACCAGTGGACGCAATATGCGAAAGACGAGAGAGACTCACAGAGAGCGGTTCTTAAAGACGTCCGCGCGATGAGTCCACGCAATTTACGTTTACTGTTTATTATATGAGCGTTGCATTGACAAACAACGCGCTATGTGACAGGCTGCGCGCTTCACGTTAGACGAGAGACATCATCCCGTTCGCGCATTAACCGACTCGGCAACTTTTCAACGAAGGCGCTTTTACGCACCCGTTCACGCCGATTAAATCCGAACCGAACCAGTTCACGTTCCCTTCCGCGTTTGAATTGAAACCGTCTTTGACTTTATCCCACAGTTTTTTCTTCACGACTTTGTTTTCGCCGTGAATGTCTGGCATTTTGTCCCCGGTGAAACCGGAAAAGGTTAAGCGTTCGCCCGGGGAAGAGCCTTCCGGAGCTTCGACGACTTCGATTTTTGATTTGTCCTCGTTCGACGCGCAGAGGCACATGCCGTGCGATTGCACGCCTTTCATGTTTCGCGCTTTCAAGTTACCGACGATGACTACTTTTTTGCCGACCAAATCTTGAGGGTTTGCGTAATGCGCGGCGATGCCGGAACAGACGGATCGCGGTTCCGGTTCGCCGCAATCGACGCGAGAAACTAACAACTTGCTCGATTCCGGGTCCGGGTGCTGCTCGCACGAGAGGATTTCACCAACCATCAGATTGAAACCCAGCAAGTCGTCATTCAAGGCTTGCGTTGAGCCGCTCGTTCCGGCAGCAGCAGACGCTTTCAACTGGTCCACTGCTTTTTCCGCTCCGCTACTACTACTCTCGCTATCATCGCTGCTGCTACTGCTACTGCTACTGCTACTATCACTGCTCCCCATGATCCTCGGCGTTCGAAAATACCCTTTCTCAAAGTTCTTCGCCTTACCCAACAGCTCCTCTCGATCGAACTCGATACCTTCCTCGGTCGATTTTAATCGCAATCGCATCTCTTTTTCCATCTCCTCTTGACTGACTTGCAATTTCCCTAACCTCTCCCACTCTTTTTCGATGTCGATATCGTTCAGTTGCCCGAACCATCCGACGATGGCGTTAATCTTCGGTTCCCAGTCGGAAAGTTCTCCCTCGGTAATTTTAATGCGAGCGGTGTCCGCGAGTTCAGTCAGGTTTGGCAGCGGAGGTAAGTCCGTCGAAGAAGAGGAGGAGGAGGAGGAGGAGGCGGCGTTATCCACTTTTGATGACGCCGATGCCAAGGTGGTCGTTTTCCTTCGCGGTGCGATAGCGTTGCGATTACGCGCATTCTTTTCCTTAACGGAGGAGAAATCAGCAAAAGACGCGCAATGATGCGCGTTGGTGGTTGTAGCGGACATCATGTATTCAGAGTCTGTCTGTGACTTGAGCGCGCGCGTGTTTTTTTAATGAAGTAAATGTTTCCAAAACGTGTTGTCTGTGTGTTTTTGTGTAAATTTACGCTAAAAAGTATTTATCAATGCGCTGCTACTTCCATAAAAACGCTCTGTTCGGGCGCTTTATGTTCGCCTACTTCTACGAAAACTATATCAAATGACTACTTCACGGGATTAATCCCGTGGACGTTTCTCAAGTGCGTGTTCAAGTTGAACTTTAAACCAAAACTCGCGCCGCAGACTTCGCAGAAAAACGTCTTTTCTTGAGTATGCGTGACGTAATGTCGTTGGAGTTTACTGTTGTCGACGAAGGCTTTGCCGCAATTTTCCCAGTTGCAAATGTATCGTTTTTCGCGGTGGGCGTTGGCGACGTGGCGAAGCATTCGTGGGCGGTCCAGAAACCGTTCTTCGCATCCCGGTTCGCTGCACGCGACGACAAGAAGAGAGGGGTCAACTCTGTCGTTGTAAATGCGACCACCGGCGGATGGAATCGGAACGGCAAAGACAGGTCTCGACGATCCATCTCCACCCGAAGCGTTTGCAGCTCCTGTTGCTGCGTTTGATTGAAAATTGTACCGTTTCGGCGCGGCAGCTCTCGGTCCCTCATCCATGCCCGGTAAAATCGGTTGTAACAACGCTTTATCTTCCTCGCTCATTTCCTCTTTTTCGCTCGTTTCCGGTGGCGTCTCTGGCAACGGCGTCCACGTCGGTCGCTCGCACGTTTCATCTTTATGTCTTTTCCACAGGCGAACGTCCGATCCAAACTTTTCTGTTTCCTCTTCTTCATCGAAATCTACGTTTGGTACTCGCAGTTTCTCTTTCGTCCATCGGGTCACCGTCTTCGCGATCCCTTCTTTACTCACGTCAAAATTCTTCGCCACGACCACTTTTGCCGTGGACGTTTTAATAATTCCGATGTATTTACTCTGCGTCACCGGTCCTCGTTGTCGTAAAAGCCCGTCGGCGGACTCCTCGTCTTTACCTTTCGACGAGGCGAACTTCTTCGGTGCGAAGAGCTTATTCTTTTGCTTATCGCCACCAAAAAACGCCGCGCCGGCTACGGCTGCTTTAGAGTTCGCGTACGCCGCGGGTAACACGTACGTCGGCGCCATGTTGCTTTTTACTTTAGGAACGCCCGAGTTACTGGTATCTCGCTCTTTTTTCGTCGCGTTGTTGTACATACACTTTTGTTTCAAATTCGGTTGCGAGCAGTATTTGCACTGGTTGCACTTAAACGCCCCGCGGCTGGTTCGATGCATCGTTATGCCATCCGGCGTGATAATCATCGTCGACGTGCCTCTGTAATCATCCGGGTACGCGATTGGAACCCCTTCCGCGTTGAATTTCTGCGGCGGTTCTTCCGCTACGAGTTCATCTCCTCGCGTTCGTTCTTGTTCTTGTTCTTCCGATTTCATCTCCTCCTCGTTCGTCGCGAGCGTCGTATTCGTCGCCAGAGACACCGAAACGGACTCTTCCTTCATCTTCAAACTCTCCTCTTCTTCTTCCGCGTTGTTTGTCTCTTTCCTGCTTCCCGCGCCTTGGTCCGGAGGGCGCTGTTTGATCACAAACTTCAACCCCATTGATTGTTCTTCTTTCCTCTTTTTCTTTTTTGTTTGTGTGGGGAAAAAGTCGATCGAGTCTCGGGTCAAAAACAAAAAAAAACGTGTTTTTTGGTCAAAATTATATCAAGCGCCAGAGCGAGACTTCTCTGGTTTTATAAAAAAAAAAAATACACGAGAGAGACCTCTTTATTCATCTCTTTGATCGACATCAAAATCATCGTTATAATAATGGCGCGAATAACGCGATCTCTGCTGCAAAAACGAAGCGAGCACAACGAGAACATCGTTCGCACGTTGCGCGAGGTGTCTTTGCACCAGCAAAAGTTGGAATCTATCGACGCGTGTTTGCAAAGAGACTGTCGAGAGTTGAGGATACTTTTATTGCACGACAATCAGATTCGAAAGTTAGGTGAGAAAAGCGAAAGAGACTTTCTTTTGTGGATGTGCGCGTTTGACTGACCGATTACGAACCGTTTTTACTACCACTTGCATTCGCAGAAAACTTGAACAGGTTGAAATACTTGAAATATTTGAACGTCTCTCTGAATAACATCACGACGATTGAAAATCTGGACGGGTGCGAGTCGCTCGAAAAGTTGGATTTGACCGGGAACTTTCTCGACGTGACTTCGATCGAATCGTCGATGGAAAATCTCTCAAAATGCGAACGTTTGAGGAGTTTGTTTTTAGTTGGAAACCCGTGCGCGGAAGAGTTCGAGAGATTGAGGGAGTACGTGATTTGCGCGTTGCCGGGATTGATGTTTTTAGACGGGAGGGAGATCACGGAGGAGGAGCGACGAGCGTGCGAGAAGGAGAAGGACGAGATCGCAGAGGCGCTGAAAGCGAAAATTGAAGAGAAGGAGAGAGAAGGTGAGTCGACCAGTTGCGCGTGGAACGCAGAAGCGCGGTACGAAGCGTTTTTAGAAGAAGAGAGGACGAAAAATAATCGAGCTGAAGATAAAGAAACGTCGTCGAGGAAGATTCAAAGTAAGAGGACGTTCGAGCGACCGAAGAAACCGCCGCGAGAAGGCTTCGACAAGCTTCCAGAAAATATCGACGCGATTTTACAAGTTAACGAAGGGAAGTACGAGTTTGCGCTCGGTGGTGAAGGTGAAGATCCCGATGCCGATGCGAATACGATCATCCTTAGGGTTCAAATACCAAAATATTTTGATACATCTTTAGTAGATGTCGATTGTCATTCCGAAATCGTGCGGGTGTTGATTAAAGGCGAGTTGCTCTTGTTGCGCTTCCCGGAAAAAGTGCGCGAGGAGACGTGCACAGCGTCTAGGAGTAAAACGACTGGAGAATTGAAAGTGTGCGTGGCAAAAAAGAAGAAACAAACGATAGCAAAAGGTTTCGTCGTCCGTGATGACGCGGCATTGGGAAGTATGAAAATGAACGAGAGGGCGCCGCTTGATGAAGACGAAGAAGACGAGTCTGATATACCACCCATACCCGCGTGACGAAAAAGGTAAACAAAAAATGCATATCAAAATATTCAAATGCCTTGCAAAACATCTATTAAAGTTTGTCTCTCCTCGGCGAACTGAGCGTCGTCCTTATCTCTCTCCTCGTGAAACTTCCCCAAAAAGTGCATCAACTTCTCCTTATTCGCTTCCAAAATGCTCGTCACGGCTTGTGGCCTGTTCGGATTCGCCACAAACACTTTGAACACGTGAAACGCCTCGTACTGAATCGATTTCGCATCGTCTCTCAACAAGTTCATCATCAAGCATAAATTCTCCGCCTTGCTGATGTATCTCATCATGACTTCGCCGCTCGCTCGATCTAATAAAATTTCCCCCAACAACTTCAAGCTTTGCCTCTTACACACGTAATTCCCTCGTTCCAACAAATCGTTAAACTTCTCAAAGAACCCCTCGTAGGCATCTCCGATTAAAAATCTCGCCACGGTGTCCTTATGTCTCGTCAAACACTCTCGAAAACTCGCCATCGCGTCGCTTGCGATTTCAAAGTTCTCGCATTGCATGTATTCGAAAAACTTCAAGAAACTCTCTCTCCTCAACATCTTCTCTAAAACCTTCTCGTGCCTGACGACTTCTCGCAACATCGCCCCGTACGCTAACGCGGAACTTTGCACCTCGTACCCTAAAACCAACCCGTCCAAATCTTCTCCGTCGTTCTTCTCGCTCAATTCATCCGCCACTTTATACGTCCCCGTCTCTAAATCTTTCGCTCTCACCAACCCGTTGTACGTCGCCGCCGCGTCTTTCCTCGCTTCAAACTCCAACATCGGCAAACCTTGCGATATCATCCACGGAATATTCTCCTTCATCGACTCAATAACCAACTCCTGTATCATTTGCGGATCGAGATCGTGCGTCCCGTCGCCGTGTAATATCGCTCGCGTCTCTTGGAAATACTTCGCCAGCGACTCTTGGTCTTTCTCGACTGGACATTTGTTAATCACGCGCTCTAAACACGCGTGGATTTTCGTCGCTAAATCTTTCGGCGTCCGGCGTTGTTTCTTCCCCCCGAAAATGGAGAAGGATTGCGACGATTTCATCTCGTTCGTCTTTTTGCTCTTCTTCTTCTTCTTCTTCTTCTTCTTCTTCTTCTTTTATCACGCTCTCTCTCTCTCTCTTCGTCTTTTCACCAGAGAAGAAAAAAAAAGCGGAAAATAATAGATGTTCCTTTTATAAATCTGTGTTTACTAACACTCTCGTTCTAGACGTGCGCGTAAATATATCCTGTACGTGTGTATATGTGTATCACCGAGAACAGCGCATTCTCTCTCGCTCGCGCGTTCCAAAAGCGGCCCTACAATTCCTTATATTCTTTCTCTCTCTCTTTGTCCGCAGAGACGTCTTCTTTTTCTTCTTTTTTTTGTCGCTTTCGTGTGAGCTTTTCGCTTTTTCCCCAAAAGTCATCAATCTGTCAATCGAGAGACTCCACACTCGTACGAGAAATGAGAGCAAATCTCCTTCCCCAACACACGCACCTTTGGTGTTCTTCTTCTTCTTCTTCTTCGTCGTCGTCGTCGAGACGCACCGGTCGTGCGGCTGCTGCTGCTGCTGCTGGTGGTAGTAACCGTGCGGCTGATGATGCTCCCCGCGCTTCTTTTACTCTCGCGGCGCGAAGGAGCGGGTCGTTGTCTCCGTCCGTCCGAGCGAACGCCTCCTCGAACGATACGAACTTGGGGAAAGATTTCGTGGAGTCCTTCTTCGACGTTGCGGATTTTCTAGCCGGAGCGTCGTCTTTCGGCACGTCCGAACTGGCCAACGACATCGGTCGAGACTGTTACGTCGATTTGAACGGATGGCACTTGTTTCTGAGAGACATGAAACCGCAGGGGAGTTTTCACACCGGATTGGCGAACGTCGTCGTCGCGACGATTATCAAAAACGGGAACAAATGCGACGAGCGAGACGTGACGGAAATTTTGAAAACGGTGAAAGTGCCTTTAGGCGGCGGGAAAATAGAGGCGAGTTTGTTCGAGCTGATGCCGAAGAGATGCGTGGAGGATTTCGTGGACATCGCGAAAAAGTACGCGGAGGATATGTAGAAGAAGAAGGAGCCGTGGAGTCTCTTTGATTTTAGAATATTAATGTGTAATCCAAGTAGTATACACGCGTTCGATAAGCGAACGCGATTTTCACAAACAATAACATCTAAAAATGATAATAATAATAATGTAATAATGTATATGTATATGTTGTTGTTGTGGTGGTGGTAAAAATAATCCATACCGACCGTTGTAATTCTCTCCGTCTTCTCTTCTTTATCGCTTTTCGGTGCTTTCCGCCGGAAGCACGTAGTCCCATCTCTCTTCTTTACCCATCATCGCTTCGGCGCACGAAGGTGCCGGCGTTTGCATGGCGCACTTTCTCTTCTCGATGGCGTTACCCATCCCGTCGTATTTATACCCCGCACAGCACATGTGCAACGATTTCCATTCGCCCATGTGCTTGACGACTTCCCAATCGTGTAAAATGTCCGTGGTTCGACTGCAGAATGTGGCGTACGTGATAGGCAACGGTTGGATGTTCACCTCGAACGGCTCGACTCCTAACTCCTCGTCACCGATTGGTGCTTGTATCGCGGCATCGTGCAACACGTTCTGTTCCAGACCGCAATTCGGCGAGCACATGACGCCGTGAGCTAAACTGGTTTGGACCCATCGCGCGGTGCGTTCGGAAGCTCTGTACCACATTTGACCAGAATTGAAGTTGCTCGAGTCCTTGTGAACGCCGTCCAAGTATTGTTTCGTCCAATCCGGCCCGTTGGTATACGCGCCGTGATAATCCATGTAATCTTCTTGGAACATCCCGTCCACGTTCGCTTGGCTCAAAAACGAGTTCGTATCCGGAACCGAAAAAAGCACCACGTCGGCGTCGATCATGAACATGTTCACTCCGGAACCGACGACGCCCAGCGTAATCTTCTGTTTCATCCACGTAAATCTGCCGTACGCCGTATCTGCGGTCGAAGAATCTTTCGGAAACTCGATGTTGTTGTACCCATCCGCCGTGGCTTGTTCGCTGCACGCCGAATCCGCGCACACGACCAAAAACCGTTTCATAAAACACTCCTGGTCTTTTATGTTTTTCACAACCAAGCCGAGGTTGTGATAAAAGTCATCCCCGGATGTGTACGTCACGATCACCGTGTTCGGTGCCACGCACGCGCTCGGCTGCTCTCCCAACGCCTTCGCTTTCACGCCCAAGTTTGCAAAAAAATCGCACTCTTTGTACCCGATGGCCGCGTCTTGCACCTCCTCGCCCGCGTGTAAAAGCTTCGTTCGCAAGTTCTCGTCCACGTACGGACCGCAACTGGGCAATCCGTCCGCCTCGCCCAAAAATGCCAACTGTTGCGTTTTCATCGTAGAAGTGGAGGAAAATTCTCCCTGAATGTCGTGATTCTGCTTATCGTACACGTTTCTTTTCCCCAGAGTGGCGATGGCGGCCACCAACAGCGCGCACGCGGTGACTTTGAGCGCTTTTTGGATTGGTGATGATGATGATGGTGATGATGATGACTCTTCCAAAAGCGTTGCATCACTCGCTGGTGAATATTTCTTCTTCAGAGACAAGAGGCGCTCTTTCTCCCCATCGTTTCGTTTCTTCGAAAATGGTAAAGGCATGATGGAGCTTTAACCGTTTCTTCTCAAAAAAGCTCTTTTTGTGCGCGCTTCCTTTATCGATATCGCGCGCGGGGGGAGAACTTTATAATGTGAATATCACAGAAAAAAAGTTTGAAAGTGGTCTTTTAGTGTTACTTCCTGTTCCGACCCATGACACCCTAAAATTTGAGGTTTTAACTCGTCAGGCACATCGACGAAGGATAAAATCCAGAAAAAAAAAACTACGCGCGTAAAAACCAACGCACAGTAAACCCCATCGCGACGCATACATCGCACAGTTTTAGACCTGAAATTAACACCGAGTTTTAAACATGTCAGCTTTTGCATCGAGTGTACAAATCGCAAACTGCGCGGCGAAAGCGTCGTACGGCAGATTCCGAAAATCCTCCTCTTCGGCCGCCAAGACCTCCTCGAGAAGGAGCGTTTCCATCTCCGCCGCCGTGAAGGCGCCGGAGTTGGACATCAACACTAAGGTGTTCACGAAAGAAATGGTCGACGTCGCCGGCGAGCAAGAATACATCGTTCGTGGCGGCAGAGATAAGTTTTCGTTGTTGCCGGCGGCGTTGAAGAACGTCAAATCCATCGGCGTCATCGGGTGGGGGTCGCAAGCGCCGGCGCAAGCGCAAAACTTCCGCGATTCGTTGGCGGAAGCTGGGTTGGCGGATGAGATTTCCGTCAGCATTGGGTTGAGACCGGACTCTAAGTCGAACGATGAGGCGAGAAAAATTGGTTTTACCGAAGAGAAAGGCACTCTCGGCGAGACGTTTGACGTGATTGCGAAATCCGATTTGGTCATGCTTTTGATTTCGGACGCCGCGCAAGCGAAGATGTACCCGAGAATCTTAGCCGCCATGAAACCGGGGTCGACGTTGGGTTTGTCCCACGGCTTTTTGTTGGGCGTCATGAAATCCGAGGGCGCGGAGTTTAGAAACGATATCAACGTTGTTTTGGTGGCGCCGAAAGGTATGGGCCCATCCGTGAGACGATTGTACGAGCAAGGCAAGGAAGTGAACGGTTCCGGTATCAACGCGTCCTTCGCGGTGCACCAAGACGCGACTGGTGATGCCACGGATATCGCTTTGGGCTGGTCCATCGCTTTGGGTTCTCCGTTCACGTTCGCGACGACTTTGGAGATGGAATACAGATCGGATATCTTTGGCGAGAGAGGTATTTTGTTGGGCGGCGTGCACGGCATCGTCGAGTCTTTGTACAGAAGATACGTCAGAAACGGCATGTCCAAGGAGCAAGCGTTCAAAGAAACAGTTGAGTGCATAACCGGACCGATCACGAAGACGATTTCCACCAAGGGTATCAAAGCGGTGTACGATGAATTGATGACCACGCCGGCGATGAAAGAAGAGTTTATGAAGGCGTACTCCGCGGCGTACATGCCGACGAAGGATATCCACTACGAGTGCTACGAAGAAGTGCAATCGACGAACGAAATCAAGTCGGTGTGCATGGCTGTTGAAAGGTTTAACAAGTTCCCGATGGGTAAAATCGACGGGACTGAAATGTGGAAAGTTGGCGAAAAGGTTCGCGCGGAGAGAGTGGAGGCGGATATTCCGATCAACGCCACGACGGCGGGCGTGTACTGCGCGTGCATGATGTCGCAAATCGACACGTTGCGCGAAAAAGGTCACTCGTTCTCGGAAGTTTGCAACGAGTCCGTCATCGAGGCGGTCGACTCTTTGAACCCGTACATGCACGCGAGAGGCGTCGCGTATATGGTCGATAACTGCTCGTACACGGCGAGATTAGGGAGCAGAAAGTGGGCGCCGAGATTTGATTACAACTTGGACCAACGCGCGTACGTTGACTTGGACAACAACAAAGGCATCGACAAGGAATTGGAAAGCAACTTCTTGAACTCCACCGCGCACATTGCGATCAAGAACTGCTGCGCGTTGCGACCGTCGGTTGACATCTCCGTTCAGTTTGGCGTCGGCCAAGCCAGAGAGTTGGAGAACATCGACATGGGCTTAGGAAAGAAGTAAACGCCAGACAACACACACACACACAAACGATAAAGAACTCTTTTGGTAATATTTAGGAACGAAGAAATTATATTATAACAACATTGTTACCGGTACCATGGTACTTTACCTCTTCTTCTTTTTCTTCTTCTCCATCTTGATGCTATTGCTATCGCTGCTATCGCTGCTGCTACTGTACAATTTTTGTGTTTCTTTTTTCTCTCTCTCTCTCTCTCTCTCTCTCTCTCCTCTAAAATCAACATCATCCCCTGCTGTCGTTTCTGAAGCAGTATCGACAGGCGGTGCGTCCGCGATTTATGACAGAGTTGGCCCACTCGCATTTCTTCGTTCTGGGATCGTAGTGCGGGCACGATCTTTTGGGGTTACGCGCTGGTTTACTTTTCACAACCTCTTGGAGATTTTGGAGATGCGGACGGTGTACGTTGAAACGTTCATTACTTTTTATGTGTGCTTGTGTTTCAGCTCACGAAGAAGGCCACATGATGATGATGTTATCGTTTGTTCTCTGAGATGTGTGTATTTACGTATATGCGTGCGTCTATTAAAATGCGGCGGAAACTCCTACGTGAGTTTTAGTTGTACAGATGCGTTCAAAATGCGAGAGCGCATATCGATCAATATCGACCTCTCCCCCACCTCTCTTCGTTCCTGTCCTCGTCCCCGCCGCCGCCGTCGTCCGCGTTGAACCCAGCGCCAGCACCTCGCGCGCCACCACCACCACCTCCTCCTCCTCCTCCAGCGCTAAACGCGACGCCAACCCCGGCGTGATGATGCATCGCTCCCGTCGTCGGGTCCCCGTGTCCAATCGACGACGACGAAGACGTCGCGACGTCGAAGTCGTACGCGGAGTCGTGCTGCAAACGCATCGACGACGGCACGTCCACGTCGTCGTGCGGGAGAGAATCTTCCAGCCATTGCTCGTCGATGACGTCGAGCAAGTGAGGAGGGGTCAGGGTGACTTTCGAGTCGTCGTTGTGTTGGTGTCCGCCCATGTTTGTTGTTGTTGATGTGTGCGAGACGAGCACGAACGTACGCGGAGTGAACTCTCACAACTCTCCTTCGTTCGCTGCTTTTGGGCGGGGAAAAATGTCCCTTCGCGACGCACAAAATTTAGGGTCTCAGTCATTTCATTCTCTGGCTCTTTTTTCAGAGCGCCACGTTGGAACAAAAACACATTCTGAGAGACCAAAATCGAGAAAGAGGAGCGAAAAGCGCAACGAAGAGAGAGATATATCCAATCGCGACACAACAAATTACTACTCGAGCGACGAGAGAAAGCAGCGAGGAAGGAGTCTCTCTCTCTCTCTGATATACATACACACAGATACACATAAAATGAGATTATCGGAGACGTTCAGTGCGGTCGTGTCGTCGCCGTATGATGATATCGCACGTAACGTCCTCTCGTCTGGATTGGATTATCGACACGACGAACACCAACAGCGAGCGTCCACGTCGTACGGGAAGAGCGCGCGGGGGGGCGTTGGATCCGGGAGAAGGCAACAGCAGGAGCAAAAGCACGCGAGGAGAGATGGATATTCTCCGTTGACTGCATCGATGATGAGAGGGTGGGGGAGGCCGTCGTCGTCTGCTTCTTCTTCTTCTTCTTCTTCTTCTTCTTCTTCTTCCAATACGACTGCTGCGTCTTCTTCGACCGAGAGGATGATGGCGTATTCTTCGAGCGAACCGCCTTCGAAAGCGGTTGCGTTCGCGAAGGATGTTTTCGCGGGAACGTGCGGTGGGATCACGGTAACTTTGCTCGGGCATCCTTTTGATACGGTTAAAGTTTTGTTACAAACGCAAAGCTCGACGAATCCGGCGTATTCCGGCGCCGTCGATGCAGCGACGAAGGTGTTGAAGTCCGAAGGCATCGGCGGGTTGTATAAAGGCGTGGCGTCGCCGCTCGCGGGGCAGATGTTTTTCCGCGCGACGTTGTTTTTTGCGTACGCGAGGGCGAAAGAGTTTGTCGGGGTATCTCCGGACGATCCTTTGAGCTACTGTAAAGCCGGGGGTTTGGCCTGGTTAGCCGGGTCGTTCTTTGAATCGCCGATTGATTTGTTCAAGAGTCAGTCGCAGCAGCAAATTTTACGCGCGAAAGCCGATCCGAGTTTCGTGCCGCAATCGATGGCTTCGAGCGTGAAAGATGCCGTGAAGTACATGGGTCCGAGAGGTCCGTGGTACGGTATGGGAGCGACGTTGGCGAGAAATTTACCCGCCGGTTCGGTATATTTTGGGGTGTTTGAAAACACGAAGAATTGGTTCGCGGCGAGAAACGAAGACGGGAAAGCGAGCAACGCGGAAATTTGCTTCTCCGGCGGTTTGGGCGGGATTTTCTATTGGTCGTTCTTCTATCCAATCGATGTTATTAAATCGGCGGTGATGACGGATAAGTTGAACCCAGCCGAGAGACGGTTTAAAGGGTACGGGGATGCCATGGGGGCGTTGTACAAAGAAGGCGGCGTCGGGAGATTTTATAGAGGTTTGTTTCCGTGTCTGTTGAGAGCGAGTCCGGCGAACGCGGGCATGTTGTTCACGGTCGATTACATAAGGAGGATTATAGATTAATAAAGATAATTTTACTGTAAGAAAAAGAACAAGAAGAAGAAGAAGAAGGAAAAACAGGTCACAAGAACGAGAGAGTCGAAGAGAGTGACGAGAGAAATGCTGCTTTATTGTTGTGTTTAAATATATGAAAATCCATCATCGTGTAATTGAAAATGGGAGATGTATCTCCCAACGCATTGTCCAAACGGCGTTTTAATAACGCAACATCGCGCGTAAAAGAAAAAATGAATCACATCAAACCAACGGCCCTTTCTCTCGCGTGACTAAAACTCCGTCGCAATCCGCGTACACCCAACTTCCACTTTTAAAATTGACCCCGCCAAAAGTCACTCCAAACTTCGGATCCTTCACGCCCGGGTCTCTCTTACTCGACGGCACCGGCGAAGTCCCGACGGCTAAAACAGGGATCTTCAAGCCGCACCATCGCATCTCGTTCGTGTCTCGAATGCAACCGTTGACTATGATACCTTCCCACTGATTCCCTTCCGCTATTTTCGCAATCTCCCCTCCCATCAGCGCGCACCTGCGCGAACCGCCGCCGTCGATGACCAACACTCGATCTCGACCGCTTTCTTTCGTCAGCGTTTCTCGCACGAGCGGGTTGTTTTCGAAACACTTGATCTGTTTTTGAACACACCGAGAAGAAGAAGAAGAAGAAGACAAAAAGGAAGAAGAAGGAGAAGAACGATATCAGTCAAAAGAGAGAGTCTCTCGATGCGAGCGCAACAACGCAGGACACAAACTCGAAGAAGAAGACGACGAAGAAGACGAACAACACAACAACCAGAGGGGAAAAAAAAATATCTAACAAACTCTCTCACCGTGGTAATCTCCCCTCGAAAAAATGCCGTCCGATCGAACGCGCCAGAGTACGGCTTCAACAAACCCAACTCCACGACGTCGAACGCCACTTTATCGTCGTTTTGCATCTGATCGACGACGGTTATTTTAGAGTAGAACGCGTCGACGACGTCGGACGTCGTCGACGGTTCCACTTTCAATTCCCCACCCGCACCGTTATTAAAATAGACGGACGACGGGTTGTGCCCTCTCCGCGCGGAGGAATGGTAGTGGTGCGATGAAACATAATAATTCGTGGTGCTCGTGGTGGTAGTTGTAGTTGTTGTTGTTGTTGTCGCCAGAGGAGCGACGACGAGGCGTCGCAACACCGCGCGTCCGCCGCCGCTGCGCAGCATTTGTCTCGATGTCTCGATTTGATTTCTTTCTGATGATGTTGGGGAAAAACGCCAAAAAAGCGCAGAGCAGCGCTGCCGTTTAAGCCGCTGCAAACAAACAAACAAACACACACAGACGGACAAAAGATGACGACGGAAGAAGAAGAAGAACTGGAAGAACAGCTCATGGAAGTGGAAGCTCTGAAATCCATTTTCATGGACGACATGCGCGAGGTGGAGGAAGACGGCAATCGCATCCAAACGGCGCCGAAAGATGCGATTTGTTGGGAAATCGTCCTCTCTCCGCTCGGCGACGGCGAAGACGCGTCGGAGATGATCAACGCGAGCGAAGACTTGTTGGAAGCGAGATTAGGGGTCGTCTTCGCGCACTCGAAGCGATATCCGAACGAGATTCCACATTTGAAGTGTCGCTCGGTGGCGAAGATACACGACGAGGAGTGCGAGAGAGTGACCAAGAGGTTACTGGCGTTGGCGGAGAAGGAGCTCGTCGGCGCGCCGATGATTTACGATTTAGTCGAACACGCGCGCGAGTGGCTGAGAACGCGGACGAACATCGTGGAGGTGGAGGAAGAGACGGAGGAGGACGTGAAGAAACGGTTAGAGTTTGAAGCGGAGGAGCGGTTGAAAGCGATGAGAGAAACCGGGACGCCGGTGACGAGAGAAAATTTCGAGCGGTGGGCGAAAGCGTTCGACGCGGAGAGAGCGATGGCGAAAGCGACGACGAAGAGCGACGGCGGGAGCGAAGGAAACATCGCGAATAGTAGTAGCACGATGGCAACGACAGCAACAAAGCACCACGCGCAGCAAGGCGCAGTCTCCATGTCTGGCAGAAGATTTTTCGAGGAAAGGTACGAGGCGTTGCGGAAAAGCGGGAAAGAAGACGAAGACGAAGACGAAGACGAAGACGCCGAAGAAGAAAACCAAGGAGGAGAAGAAGAATTTAAACCGGATTCGGAAGACGAGGACGAGGAAATCGGCGTGAGAGAAGAAGAAGACGAGTGACGAGTGACGAAACCACGCGCATCCGTAACGACGACGCATTTAGTTCATAGCACATGTAGGGCAAATAGTAGTACGCGGTAGTTATAAAACGCTCTCGAAAGCGTTGAGCTCCACACAACAAATTTCGCTTCTCTTTAAAAGCGCTCTCCGCGCTCTTCGCGCGTCCGTCGCGAGCGCGCGCGATATATATAGAAAAAGACGCTCGAAACGAGAGAGAAACAGGAGAGAATGGCGCCGTCGTTTTCGTCGTCTTCGCACGCGTACGCGCCACTCTCCGAGGACATTTTTGATGAGGATTACGCGCCGACGAGGAGGTTCGCTGTTCCGCAAAACGCGAACGACATCCTCAACGGCGGTAGTCGCGAAGATGTTGGCGAACTCGACTTCGTTTCAAACGGTGGTCTGCGACGACGAGACGAAGAACAGGAACAGCAGGAATTGATCTCGGAGAATTTGCAGCGCGCTTCGGTGGCAAACATCACGATGAACACGCTGAATTACATGCTCGTGCCGCTTTCCATGCCGGCGACGTTTAAAGCCGCCGGATGGACGTTTGGTACGTTTTGTTTCGTTTGGAGCACCGCGTGGTCGTATTGGACCGGGAGAGTCATCGGACGAGCGTATTTGGAACATCCAAATTTGAAAACGTACCCGGAAATGGCAGCTGAAGCGGTGACTCGGTTTGTGTGCGGCGACGGTGGCGGTCGCGAGGATGAAGCGGCTCGCGACGACGACGTCGCCGCCACCGACGAAGCGGCCGCCGACGACGAGCGCATGGAGGAGGCGACGATTCGATGGAGCCTCGGAGAGCGCGCGCGAGTAGTCGCTCTTCGTTCGGGCGCGACGAAGAGCAAGAGGACGAGAGTGAGAGACGCGACGAGAAGAGCAGTTCACGTGATTCAATTCCTCACGTTTTACTTGGACGCGGTCTGTCAACTCATCTACTTGGCGCAATATTTAGCCATGTTGACGAAAGCGATGAAAGTGCGAGGTTTCTTAGGCGTCGGATGGTGTCAATCGTTTTCGTTGCTGATAGTTTCGATTTTGCTATTACCCGTCGTTCAATTGCCGACGTTTCACGACAGCGCGAAGTTTGTGTATTTTGCCATCGCGACGTTGACCTTGAGCGTAGGCGTGTTTACCTACGAGGTCTTATACCGGTCGCCGTGGAAGTCGTGCGCTGTTAAACCGCAGTTTCCCGCCGTGAGTGCGAGGAGTAAATTTGTCTCTCTCGCGAATTTCGCGTACGCCTACGGTGGGCACGGATTGTATCCGGAAGAAATGAGCGAGATGCAAGAACCGGAGAGATGGCCCGAGGTGATGAATTGGTCGTACTACATCAGCGGTCCCGTATATCTCTTCGTCGGTGCGCTTGGATACATGAGCTACGGCGCAAACACGGAAGCAGACATCAATCTCAACTTTCCGAACGATTTCGGCAACGCGTTATCGATTGCGTTTCAGTTCGGTCAGTGCTACTACGCTGTGTTTTTCTGCAACGTGGCGTTGTGTTCGCGATTCGAAATAATGCTCGGCGTGGATCCGACGGATTACTTCAGTCAAAAGCACCCTCTGTTAAAAGTCACGGCGTTCACCTTCCGTCTGTTCTTCCGAACCTTCTTCCTCTTGACGCAAACGCTCGTGGCGGCTATTTTTTTAGCGAGTAAAGGCGACGTATTGCTCGATCTCCAAGGTCTCGCCGGCTCGTTCGGCATGGCGATGATGACCTTCCTCTTACCGTCCGTGATGCGCTTAACGCTCGTTCGCGACGACGAGAACGACGACGACAACGAAAACAACGACAGCAAAAACAGCAAAAAACGTCGGCTCAAACTTCTCGTCTACCTCTCCATCCTTCTCGGCTTTGTCGTCGTCCTCAGCGGCACGTACGGTTCGCTCGCCGATTTAAAGTCAGACGTCGACGTCGACAAACACATCGTGGACACGTGTCAACCCGCGGTGACTACGGTCGTCGACGAGAGAGGGTGTCCAACTGTTGGCACCACTTCGCGGTGACGAGAGATAAAAAAAGAAAATGTTTGAAAAGGTGAGAGAACAAGTGTCGCGGGCGCGCGCGCGCGTGTATATTTAGAAAATGTTGTATAAAAAGCTCAATAAATCGCAAATTCGTCAGAAAATTCATCACCATGAACGACAACAACACCGTCGTCCCGGCGAAGCGAACGTCCTCGCGAACGCCCAAACCGTCGATTAAAACCGCTCTGAGCAACAACATCGATGTTTACGACGACGACGACGACGACCGCGGCGGCGCTTTCGTCGTCGACGCGCAAAAGAAGAATCCGCCGAAGAAGAAGGCTCGCAAAGCAGCGCCATCGACGACGACGACGACGACGACTTCGGGAAAGAAGAAGAGCGGTAAAGCGATTCCTTCTTCGTCAAAGGGAAAGAAACAATCAAACGCCGGTGCAAAAGCGACCAAAAACAACAAAGCCGGTGGTGGTGGTGCTTTACCACTGGCAGGTGAAGATATCCTCGGGGTTGGTGGTCACCGCTGGCAAGGCGTGGGCATGACGTACCCGGCGAGTCACCCGGAGTTGGACATCATCGGTCGGACGACGGAGATGGACGAGTGCTTTTTACCGGCTCGCGCGATGGAGAAAATGATGACAGAAAACGCCACTCTGAGGGAAACTTTGAAGAACGATCCTATCGAAACGTGGCGGGAGATGTTGACGGAGAAAGATCGAGAGATGTTGAGGAAGATGTTGCCGGAGAACGTGAGAATGGACGAGAGTTTGGTGGAAAATCTGGTGAGCGATTTGTTGGGCGGGAAGACGTTTCACTTCGACAACCCGGCGGAACGGGTTTGGAATCAGATTCGAAACGGCGAGCGGCATCCGCACTTCGCTCGGGCGAAACGAATCAGGAGAGAGATACAGAAAAGGAATTCGTTTTTGATTTT
>Ga0255767_1001436_pt1 | contig 21152 bp, 20 predicted proteins | sample 071ome_24_FD_179967 | JGI IMG/M metagenome (GOLD analysis project Ga0255767, IMG submission 179967) | Coastal salt marsh microbial communities from the Groves Creek Marsh, Skidaway Island, Georgia - 071402CT metaG (version 2) | ecosystem: Environmental > Aquatic > Marine > Intertidal zone > Salt...
CAAGCACCGATTTGCCGACATTCGAGCCGGCCCCCTGGATCATGATGCTGGGCGTCGTCACGCCAGCCAGCCTCAGAACTCGACGCCGATCTGCGCCTTGATCCCCGACCGGAAGGGGTGTTTGACAAGGCTCATCTCGGTCACGAGGTCGGCCGCCTCGATCAACCCTTCGGCAGCGTTGCGGCCAGTCAGGACAACATGCGTCATTGCCGGCTTCTCCTCGCGAAGAAAGGCCAGCACCTCGTCAAGGTCGATATAGCCATAGCGCAGCGCGATATTGATCTCGTCCAGCAACACCATGTGATAGCGTGTATCGCGGATCATCTCCCTGGCCTTGTCCCAGGCGGCGCTGGCGGCGGCGATATCGCGTTCCCGGTCCTGCGTTTCCCAGGTGAATCCCTCGCCCATGGTGTGGAAATCGCACAGATCGGCAAAATGGCCGGTGATGAGGTTGCGCTCGCCGGTATCCATGCCGCCCTTGATGAACTGCACGACCCCGCAGGGAAGATCATGCGCGATACAGCGGAAAATCATCCCGAAGGCGGCCGACGACTTGCCCTTGCCCTTGCCGGTATGGACGATGATCAGCCCCTTTTCCTCGGTTTTTGTCGCCATGATCTTGTCGCGTGCCTGCTTCTTGCGCGCCATCTTGGTATTGTGGCGTTCGGAATCAGAGACAGGTTTGGCATCATTCGGGGCGGTCATGTCGGGGTCTCCTCGGTGCGGGCGCGAAGCCGTTCAAGATCAGACTGCACGCTGTTGCGACGTGGTGTCCATAGGCCGCGTTCAATCGCCTCGTCAAATCTGTCAAGCATGTCGTGATAGGCATCTTCATTCGCGGAAGACAGGAAATCCCGCACCTCTCCATCCTCGATATAGGCCTCATAGAGCGCGCTGAAATGATGTTCGGCTACCTGCCCTGTCGTGGCCGAGAAGGCAAACAGATAATCCACCGTCGCCGCCATTTCAAACGCCCCCTTGTAGCCATGGCGCATGGCCCCGGCGATCCATTTCGGATTGCTGGCGCGCCCCCGCACGACACGGCCTATTTCCTCGGACAGGGTACGGATCACCGGCCGTTCGGCAAGCGAATGGTCATTGTGATAGACCGGCACATCGCGGCCTGACAGATGCGAGACAGCCGCCGACAGGCCGCCGGCAAACTGGTAGTAATCATCGCTGTCGAGAATATCATGCTCGCGATTGTCCTGGTTATGCAGCACCGCATCGGAGGCGGTAAGCCTTGTTTCCAGCACCTCGCGGGCGGCCACGCCCTCGCTGTTCTCGCCATAGGCATAGCCTGACCAGACAAGAAATGCCTCGGCAAAATCACCGCGATCCTGCCACAGCTTTTCATCGATCAGCGCCTGCAATCCGGCCCCATAGGCCCCCGGCCTGGCGCTGAAGATGCGCAGCGTGCTCCGGCGGCTCGCACTGTCAGGGTCAAGACCCTCCGATTGATAGCGCATCGCATCCCGCCGCGACGCCGCCGCCAGCGGATTCATATCGTCAGGCTCGTCAAGCGCCGCCACCGCGCGCACGGCGCGGTCGAACAGGGTCATCTGCGCCGGAAAGGCGTCGCGGAAAAATCCGGAACAGCGAAGGCAGACATCGACACGTGGCCGGTCGAGACTGTCCAGCGGGATGATCTCGAACCCGGTCACACGCCGCGAGGCGGCATCCCAGCTTGGCCGCACCCCCATCAATGCCAGTGCCTGCGCCAGATCATCGCCGCCGGTGCGCATGTTCGAGGTGCCCCAGGCGGACAGCACCACAGCACGCGGCCAGTTGCCATGATCCATCAGATGCCGGTCGAGAAGCGCCTCGGCAGACGCCCATCCCAGCCGCCAGGCCACCGGGGTTGGCAGGGCGCGGCTGTCGATCGAAAAGAAATTGCGTCCGGTCGGCAGAACCTCGGGCCGCCCTCTTGTCGGCGCACCCGACGCCCCGGACGGCACAAACCGGCCATCAAGAGCGCGGATCATGGCGCCGGTCTCATACGGACCACAGGCGGCAAGGCGGGCGCTGATATCTGTCAGCGCATCATCGATGATGGTGGCGCTGGCCGGCCCCGGTGGCGTCTGCGATCCGGCCACCATGGCCAGCGCCATCGCATCGAGCCGTTCCACCGTATCGCCATGACTTCGCCAGCTCTTGTCCGACATCTCTTTCAGACAGGCTGGCCGTGGCCCCTCCCACGCAAGACCACGTTCCGTTGTCAGCGGGTCGAAGCTTTCAGCGTCGCCCAACCCCAGATCGCGCGCCAGCGCCCTGATGAGCGAGCTGTTCGCCCCCTCGCCGTCACCGCGCGGTGTGCGCAGGATCTGCGCCAGAAGACCGTCGGCAAGACCGCGCTCCGGCGAGGTGCCATAGACATGCAATCCGTCACGGATCTGCAACTCCTTCAGGTCGCACAGGTAATTGTCGAGCTTCAGAAGCTGTTCGCCCGTCTCGTCCGATTCCTCAATGCCGCAATCCTGCGCGATGCCGGCCCGCATGGCCGTGCCGAGGATATCGCCAAGCAGCGCGTCGGACCGCGCCCGGTCCATGCCGGCGGCCTCGAAATATTCATCCATCTGCGCTTCCAGTTCGGCCATCACGCCATGGCTGTCAGCCTGGGTCATCGGCGGCGTCAGATGGTCGAGAATGACCGCCGCGGTGCGGCGTTTGGCCTGCGCCCCCTCACCCGGGTCATTGACGATGAAGGGGTAGAGATGTGGCACTGGCCCGAGAACGGCCTCGGGGAAACATGCCTCGCTGAGAGCCAGCGCCTTGCCAGGCAGCCATTCAAGGTTCCCGTGCTTGCCAAAATGCACCACAGCATGGATGCCGGCGATCTCGCGAAGCCAGATATAGAGCGCGAAATAATTGTGCGGTGGCACCAGATCGGGCGAATGATAGGTCGATTTCGGATCGATATTGTAGCCGCGCGCCGGCTGGATGCCGACAATCACATGCCCATAGCGACGCAGCGGCAGATGCAGCCTTTCGCCATCGCACATCGGGTCGGTGGAGGCCGCGCCCCAGCGCGCGGTGACCGCCTCGCGCACCGCGTCCGGCAGGGCGGCGAAATGCCGGGCATAATCGTCAAGTGACAGGCTGGCATCGCACGCGCGCCCCTGCCATCCGGCATTGGTCGGCCCCGCCTTCAACTGCGCGATCAACCCGGCGCTGTCATCGGGCTGCCCTTCGACGGTGTAACCGGCATCACCAAGCGCCAGCATGGCGGCAAAGACGCTTGCCGGCGTATCAAGCCCAACCCCATTCGCGATCCGGCCGTCACGGTTCGGGTAATTCGCCATGATCAACGCAATTTTGCGCTCACCGGCTGCCGCCTGGCGAAGCCGCGCCCAGTTCACCGCCAGCCGGGCCACAAACCGCGCACGTTCGGGAACAGCCTGATAGGCGGTGGTCATAGCATGGGTGACAGGATGGCGTGTCGGGGGCCGTTTGAACCCGACGGCACGGGTCAGAACACGCCCGTCAAGTTCAGGCAGCGCCACATTCATCGCCAGGTCGCGCGGGGTCAGCCCGGCGCTGGAGCCCCGCCAGTCATCCTCGAGGCTTGCCGACAGGACAAGCTGGAACACCGGCGCATCGACGGCGCCGAACGGTCCGGCCGACCGCATCTCCGGCATGCCGGCATCTCCGTGCGCCGGGTCGGACACGGCAAAGCTTGTCATGTTCAGGATGATATCGGCTTTCGCCTGCGCCAGCAGATCGGCGATGACAGCAGCCGAATCGCCATCCTTGAGGCTTGCCGAGAACAGCGGCAGCGGGTTCATCCCGGCCTCCCGGCATGCCTCGATCATCGTATCCACCGGCGCCAGGTCGGCGGCCTGCATCAGGGCCCGGTAAAAGACGATGGCGGCCACCGGCGCGCCGTCTTGCCAGTCCACCCGCAAAGTCGCCAGATCGGGCGTTCGATGCCCCGGCCAGTAAATGCCGGCGCGAAGCAAGGGTGCCGGCGGCGGCGCCATGTCCCCACCATCGCACAGATCCCGCAGCGCGGTCAGAAACGCAAAGGCATTGTCAGGGCCGCCGGCATCAAGATAGGCCGCCAGCGCGTGGCACCGGTCAGGCGACAGGCTGGACAGGTAATCCAGTTCGGGATCGGGCTTGCCATCACCGGCGAGGAAGACGACCTGCAGCGCGGACCGGTCGGCAAGCGAGCGCAGCTGTTGCACGCCATAGGACCAGTAGCCGGTCCCGCCAAGAAGCCGCACGACGACAAGCTTTGCGCCGGCGACGGTGGCAGCAAGGTAATTATCGACCGAAAACGGATGCGTCAGGCTGAGATAGTTGGCGATCCTGACAGCCGGAGCATCCTCTTCATCGGCAAGCCGGGACGCGGCGGCTGACAGAAGGCTGACCTCGGTATCGGCAGAAGTCAGGAAAATGATATCGCCCGGCGGCTGGTCAAGATCGACCGCCTCGCCCGAATCATAGAGCGCGCCACCATCTTCAACTCTGGGAAGATGCATCTTCGTCGATCAATGTGCCGCCAAGCCGCGCCGCGATTCCCGAAACATCAAGTCCGGCCATGCCGATGACGACAAGCCTGCCGGCAACAATGTCACGGTCGCGGGCGAAATAGCCATCAACACGGCGGCCGACAGCCTGCACCACATAGGGCAAGGCCTTGCCGGCAACCGCAACCCGCCCCTTCGCCCGCAGGATTCCGAATTGCGATGCCAGTGCGGCGATGGTCTGCTGGAAGACCTCGACATTGTCGATCTCGCCAAGCGCGATGATGCGCGATGCAAACTCGTCATGGTCATGATGATGATGATGATGGTGGTGGTGGTCATCATGATCATGATCATCATCATCGTGATGGTGATGATGGTGGTGGGAATGTTGTGAGCGGGCATGCGCCTGCTCCTCCATCCCGAGGCCGAGAATGGCGTCCATCGGCGCCGCACCACCAGCCACCGGAATGATGGGTGTGGACGCCTCAAGCTGCCCCTCGACAACGGTGCGGGCGCGCTCCATAGCAGCCGCATCCAGAAGGTCGGCCTTTGACAGGACGATCAGATTGGCCGCGCCGATCTGGTCGGCAAACAGCTCGTCGATCGGGCTTTCATGGTCAAGCTCCTCATCGGCGGCACGCTGTGCCTCCAGCGCGTCAAGATCATGCGCCACCCCACCCGCGGCCAGCGCCGGCCCGTCAACAAGCGTCACCACGCCGTCAAGCATCACCTGCGACTTGATATCGGGCCAGTTGAAGGCCTGGACAAGCGGCTGCGGCAGGGCAAGGCCGGATGTTTCGATGATGATATGGTCGGGCGGCGGCGTCTGCGCCAGCAATTGCTGCATGCTTGGCAGAAAATCATCGGCGACGGTGCAGCAGATACAGCCATTCGCCAGCTCGATGATGTCCTCGGCGCTGCAGCTTTCCGCGCCGCAATCCTCCAACATGGCGCCATCCATGCCAATATCGCCGAATTCGTTGACAATCAGCGCCAGCCGCCGGCCATTCGCCTGGGTGATGATGTTGCGGATCAGCGTTGTCTTGCCGGACCCGAGAAACCCGGTGATGACGGTTGCGGGAATGCGGGATGTAACCATCTGTCGAACCTTTCACGCGTGATGCGCTGGCATATGCCGTTGATGAGCAATGTCCGGAATGCAGAAAGGCAGAGCCATCCGACCCTGCCTCCTGCACCAGCCGCTGTCTGCACGCAGCGACCGGCTGATTACATCACCGGAAAGATCACGCCCTCGACGATCTCGACCATGTAGGTCACGCCGACACCGGCAACCACCGCACCGGCAAGACGCGGCTGCAGAGCCTCGGCGTCAAGCGCCTTCCAGACAGTGTGAACAAGCGTCGCCACACCAATGGCGATTGTCATCTGGACCAGACCAAATCCGGCAAGATAGGCAAGGATCGGGGTTGTTTCGGCACCGACGATGGTGGCGCCGTAGGCCCAGCCATGGAACAGGCCGGCGCCGGCAGCAAGACCACCTGCCATCCGCAGATCCGTGACGCGCCCGCGCATCGCAACGGCACCGCCAGCAATCACCGATCCGGTAATCACCAATTCGGCGACCGGCAGCGTTACAGCGGCAAGCGTCAGGACCGCCCCACCAACCGTCCCGGCCACGAAAGCGGCCGGCATCAGCACACGATTGCGGTGGAACGCGGCGATCAGACCAACCGCGATGACAAAGGCAAGATGGTCAAATCCGATGACCGGGTGACCAAGACCGGACAGGAAACCCTCGGTGAAGCTTGTCGGCGTCATGCCGCCAAGCGGATGGTGCGCCGACGCGGCGGTGGCGGTTGTCAGGATCATGGCTGCTGCCAGGGCGAAATATCTTGTCATTGGGCGTCCCCCTTATGAACCATACCCTCAACACCGGGGCGGTTCGGTTTCGTGGCGGGGACGTGGCGCGGGCAGCGTATTCAAGGCTGGCTTCACGGCATTCCCCGGCCGTTGCAATCTGGCTTTGAAGGCAGGTCTCCTGGCTCGTGGTCATGGCCCGCCAGCCTTCCCGGGTATGTACTCCCCAGTGGCATCATGACGGGCGACCAGCATACAGTCGCGGGGACGGCTATGGCTTTGGGCAGTCATTTTTCACCCGTACCATATTCCCTCATTAAGGCATGGGGCTTTGCCCCACAGCCACCTTCAAGGCTCAAAGATAATGGTCTGATTCTGCGGCATCCTGTCAACCAATTGCGTCATGCAATTGTCAGGCGCCGCCATGCCGATGGCGCAAACTGGCGATCCGGGCCGGCATGTGAAACGGACGGATTTGGTACATGACCCTTCACATCCGGCCATTTTGCACCTACTTGCTCTGGCAGGATCACCTCGCAGCGGTGACGAATCTCGGGGGCATGGCCATGTCGCATTATTTCATTACCGGGGCCAGTTCCGGCATCGGCGCCGCACTGGCCGAAAAATGCCTTGCCGCCGGCGACAGCGTCACCGCCGTGGCGCGTCGCGGCGACAGGCTGGCCACCCTTGGCGCGGGGCATGACAGGTTCCATGGTGTTGCATGTGATGTCACGGATGCCTCGGCGCTGACACGGGGCATCACCGAATCCGTCGCTGCCCTTGGGCCGATTGATTGCGCGATCCTCAATGCCGGCATGTATGTCCCGCAGGATACAACCAGCATCGACCCGTCCATCTATGCACAGCATATGGATGTCAATTATATGGGCGTTGTCAATGCATTGCCAGGCCTTGTTGAACCGATGCTGGCACGTAAGAAGGGGCAAATTGCGATTGTCTCGTCGGTTGCCGGCTGGCGCGGCCTGCCACGTGCCGCCGCCTATGGACCGACCAAGGCGGCATTGATCTCGCTTGCCGAATCGATGACCTTCGACCTCGCGCCACGCGGCATCGACATCAAAGTCATCTGCCCGGGTTTCGTCGATACCGAATCGACCGCGGTGAACGACTACGAGATGCCGGACCTGATCAGCGCGGACACGGCGGCCGACGAAATCCTTGCCGGATTGAAGACCGACCGGTTCATGATCAAATTTCCACGCAGATTCGCGCGCCGCATGAATATGCTGCGCTGGCTTCCCGACCGGACCTTTTTCCGTCTTGTCGGGGCGCGAACAGGCTTTCCACAGAAATAGCCATGACAGCGACAGACGATATCATTGAACGCTACGCGGCGGCATTCGCCACCCTCGCGCCGGAGACACTGGATGATCTCATCGCCACCCTGTCACCGCAAATCCGCTTCACCGACCCGTTCAATGACGTGACCGGTCACGACGCCTTTCGGGCCATCTTCACGCATATGTTCGAGACCTGCGAGTCGCCGCGCTTTCACATTCTCGACATCGCCCATGGCTCAGATGATCGCGGCAGACGCGCCTATCTTCGCTGGCGCATGAGCGGGCGGCTGAAAAGCTGGCCGCGCACCACTCTCGATTTTGAGGGCGTGAGCGAGGTGCATGTCGATGAAGACGGGCTGATCGCGGCGCATATCGACCACTGGGACAGTGCCAGCCAGCTACTGGCGCGCCTGCCGGTGATCGGCATGCTGCTGCGTCCTGTGCTGCGCCTGTTCCGGGTCAGGACGGGCGGAAGCTGAGCAGCACCTCGCCAAGCCGACACCCGGCCTTCGATATGGTGGCCCGGTTCACCAGAATGTCGCCGGCCTGAAGAACCATCACATCATCGAACCGCACCGTCACCTTGCGGCCATACATGGCGAGCCGGAAGCTGTAGCGCCAGCTGAGCATATTCGCCGTGCAGACGCCGCGCGCGACACCGACGACATCGGCACACCGCCCCTCATACCGGCCATTGCCAAGCACTGTCACATCCCAGCGTCGTTCCTCGGTCTCGCCATCATCATAGCGGAACGACTCATCCAGAACGAAACCGCTCTCGGTCTGTCGCCCGGAAACGGCAACCTCGAATTGCCGGCGGATCGTGCCAAACCGGTCAACAAAGACACCATAAGCCTCAAGCCGGCGCGCGAAATAGCGTTCCGGAAGGAATGGTGGGATGGCAATACTCTCTGACATTACAGATGTTTATCGATGCATGTAAAGAAGATGCTTGACGTCGATCATGCCAGCACGGAACCCGCCCTCGCAATAGGACAGATACAGCTCCCACATACGCTTGAACCTGGCATCAAACCGGCCGGTGGCAAGCTGTGGCCAGGCTTGCTGGAAGCGCTGCCGCCATTCGGCAAGCGTGCGTGCGTAGTCCTGACCAAAGCCGATTTCATCGACAAGTTTCAGCCCGGCCTCGGCGACCGGCTGTTCCAGCTTCGGCATCGAAGGCAGCATGCCACCCGGAAAAATATAACGCTGGATGAAATCCGGCTCGCGCCGATATTCCTCAAACGCCTCATCCTCGATCGTGATGGCCTGAAGGGCGGCGCGCCCGCCTGATTTCAACAATGACGAGACGGCGCTGAAATAGGTCGGCCAATAGGCCTGACCAACAGCCTCGAACATCTCGATCGAGACAATCTTGTCGAACCTGCCATCCAGATCGCGATAGTCGATGAGTTGCACGTCGCCTTGCCCGGCAAGCCCGGCATCGGCAAGCCGCTGCCTGGCAAAATCATGCTGCTCGCGCGAAATGGTGATGCCGGTCACGCGCGCGCCACGCTCTTCGATGGCATATTTGGCAAAGCCGCCCCAACCGCAGCCGATCTCCAGCACGTGATCGCCGGGCTGGATGTCGGCAAGATCGGCAAGGCGGCGGTACTTGTTGGTCTGGGCCGTCGCCAGATCGTCGCAGTCATCATCGAAGACAGCCGAGGAATAGGTCATCGTGCGGTCGAGCCAGGCGGCGTAGAATTCATTTCCGAGATCATAATGATAGGCAATATTCCTGGCGGCACCGGATTTGCTGTTCCGCCGCATGCCGTGAAAAAGCCGCAAACCCATACGGCGCCAGATACTGGCGGCCATCTGCTTTGACAGCATGGCGTCATGCATCACCGCAAGCTCGATCAGGCTCGACATGCAGGGGCTGTCAATCTCGCCCTCCATGACGGCCTCGCAAAAACCCATCTTGCCATCGGCCATGATCCGCGAAACTGCATCCGGACGGACTATCGTCATGGCGGCATGTGGACCGGCGTCCGGGCCAACGAATTCATGGCACCCGCCATCGGGAAGCGTGACCTCCAGCCGGCCATATTGAAGCCGGGAAAACAGCGCCAGCAGCAGGTCAAACTTTCGGCGGTCAAAGAAACTTGTCATGATACCTCTCAACTGCCACCAATATCCTCGGCCCGCGACCATGGCCCCGGCGGTTCAGGCCGGCGGTGAAACCGGACGCGTTTCCACCACAGACGCGCTGCCTCGACATGGATCGACACCAGCGGTCTTAGCGGCCATTGGCCAGTTGCCGCAAGCGCCTTGACTATCCCTAAATTAGTAAGCTGTTCGCGCGCCCCGCGCAATGTTGCTGTCAGGCGCGGCAGACCTGCATCGCTGTAGCGCATCAGCACCCGAACCGCTGTTGTGTCGGCCGGTGCCCGGAACCTGAGCCGATAGTCACCGCTGACCGGGAAGAAGGGGGAGACATGAAAGATCTTGTCGGCCTGCAGGATCGCCTGACCGCTGTCGGCGCGGCCGATATAGGCGTGCATCTCGCCAAAAGTGTTGCGGACCTCATAGATATACATCGCATCGCGGCCTTCGCCGTCCCGCAGCACATAGATCGACACGGGGTTGAACGCCATGCCGAATATACGCGGAAATGTCAGCAGATGGACGGTGGCGATCTCAATGCCCGGGCAGATATCCTTCGCCTGCGCACGGGCATAATCCGCCAGCTTCATCTTCATTCTGGCGCGCCGGAAATTCGGGCCGTAATCCGCCTGCTGAAAGGACAGCAGATTGAACCGGTCAACCGAGAAGAAAGCGGACTGGTCGTCCGCTTCGTCAAGCCTGTCCAGATCGATCCAGATCGACAGCCCCTTGCGGGACAGGAAATGCGATGGCGTGCCGTGGCGCGTGTGATCGATTCTGGATCGCACGAGCTGACAGGCACTCATCACGCAATCTCGCGGGTCTCGGGACTGACGGGCAGCGTGTAGGCATCCACATCGGTACGCCAGGGTATCACAAAACCCATTGTGCGGGTGATGCCGACCGCCGATTTCAAACCATCCTCATGAAACCCGTGGCCGGTCCAGGCGCCGGCAAAATACAGATTGTCGGTACCCTGTATTTCGGCCAGCCGCCGTTGCGACGCGACGGCGCGCTCGTCAAATACCGGATGCGCATAACTGTAGCTGCCATGAACAAGGGCCGGATCGGGCTCACGATGCGGATTCAGCGTCTCGAACAACGGGCAGTCCCGGTCAATGGATTGCAGCCTGTTCATCCAGTAGGTCAGGCACAGCGAGGTATCGACCCCCTCGCCGCCAATATAGTTCCAGGACCCCCAGGCGGCGCGGCGGCGCGGCATCAGGCTTGCATCGGAATGCAACACGGCCCGGTTCGGCTGGAAGCGGAACCCGGAAAGAATATCACGCTCTGCCGGCGTCGGATCGGAAATCAGGGCCAGCGACTGGTCTGCATGCGCGGCCATCACAACGCGGTCAAACCAGACATCGCCCTCGCCGGCGATCGACAGGATTACGCCGCCCTGCGCGCGGCGCACGCCGGTGATATGGCTGTTCAGATGAATCCGTCCACCGGCCGTGCCGCCAAGCGCAGTGGCGATGCGGTTTACATATTCGCGTGACCCGCCCTTCACCGTGCGCCATTGCGGACGGTCGATGAAATTCAGCAGCTTGTGATTCTCCATGAACTGGAGAAGTGAGCGCACCGGATAATCCATCATCGTCTGTGCAGAACATGACCAGATGGCAGCTCCCATCGGCAACAGATGATCCTCGACAAAGGCGGTGCCATAGCCTTCACGCGCGATGAAGCCGGCAAGTGATTCGCCTGCCGGCCCGGTGAAGGCGCGGGCATATCCTGTCCGGTAAAAGCGTGTCAGGTCACCCAGCATCGACCAGTAGCGGGGCCGCAGCAGATTCGCCGGCTGTGCCACCAGTCCGGCAAGTGAGCCCTCATACTCGCACCCGCCATTGCGAAGCGAGACAGCAAAACTCATGTCACTGTCGATCCATGGCACCGAAAGCCGTTCAAACAGCGCGATCAGATTCGGATAGTTCAGGGGATTGAAAACGATGAACCCGGTGTCGACCGGCACCTTTTTGTTGCCAAAATCCGCCTCAACCGTATGGCTGTGACCACCAAGGCGATGATCACACTCAAACAGATGGATATCGGCATGAGGATTAAGCAGATAGGCGCTTCCAAGGCCGGATATACCCGACCCGATAACTGCAATACGCATGGCCCTTCCCAGCAACTTTGGCTGCTACCCACGGGCACCTGCGGGGGACAGTCAATTAGAATTCATCGTCCTGCTATATAGTGAGCAGAACCCGGATACAACATTCTTTGCCCGGATACGGCCGTGAAAAGACTTTTGACAATATATGACGGATATTTTTGGCGTTTCTCAGGAAAATCAGCCTTTTTCGCGAATCACCCTTATCGGGCATGGCCGAGCATGGCCTTGCACGGACTGACCCTGGCAACACATGCTTTCGCGACTCATGCCCTGGCAACTCTTGCCTTGGCGGCCCTGGCAATGCCACCCATGCGGCCCTGGCAATGCCACCCATGCGGCGCTGTTCCCTGAACCCCGTCTGTGACCGGACGCACCGGCCCATCCGGAATTTCCATCGATTGCACTGACGCCGGATGACAGCTATCACCAGACCAGCCAATTTGCGTTTTACCGCATCCGGACGTAACCAAGAGTGACAATGAAGAGGACCCGGGCGTGATTTACAACAAGCTTGGAAGAACCGACCTGAAGGTCAGCGCCCTTTGCCTGGGCTCGATGACATGGGGCACGCAGAACACGCCTGCCGAAGGCCATGCGCAGATCGACATGGCGCTGGACCATGGAGTCAATTTCATCGATACCGCCGAAATGTACCCGACCACGCCGATGTCAAAGGATACCCAGGGGGACAGCGAACGGATCATCGGCGAGTGGGTGGCGGCTTCGGGGCGCCGGTCCGATGTCATCATCGCAACCAAGGTTACCGGCGAAGGCAATATGAATGTCCGTAACGGCGCGCCGATCTCGCCAGCCACCATCAAAGTGGCGCTGGACGCCTCGCTGACCTCGCTGAGGACCGACTATATCGACCTTTACCAGCTTCACTGGCCCAATCGCGGATCCTATATGTTCCGCAAGAACTGGCTCTACGATCCGACAAGGCAGGACCGCAGCGCCATTCTGGACGATATGAACGAGATCCTGGAATGTCTTGGGAAATACCGGCGCGAGGGCAAGATCCGTCATGTCGGGCTGTCGAATGAAACCGCGTGGGGCACCGCGCAATGGCTCCGCATCTCCGAGGACCGCGACCTGCCGCGCATGGCGTCCATCCAGAATGAATACAGCCTGCTGTGCCGCCTGTTCGACACCGATCTGGCAGAAATGTCGCACAATGAGGATGTCGGGCTGCTGTCATTCTCGCCGCTTGCCTGTGGCCTGCTGACCGGCAAGTACAGTGCCGGCGGGACACCGCCGCAGGGATCGCGCAAAAGCATCAATGACAATCTTGGCGGACGCATCACGCCGCGCCTGTGGCCGGCCATCGACGCCTATCAGGCGATTGCGGACGAACATGGCATGGATCTCGGGCAGATGGCGCTTGCCTGGTGCATAAGGCGGCCCTTCATGGCATCGGTGATCTTTGGCGCGACAAGCCTGCCACAACTGGAGAACTCGCTGCAGGCCGCCGAACTGAACCTCACTGACGAGATCATGGCGCAAATCAACGATACGCATAAATCACATCCCATGCCGTTCTAGCCGCCTCCGGCTTGACGTCACGGGGTTGCAACCGCCCAAGGGGTGCATCATGGCAAAGAACAGGTTCAACATCGCGGTCATCGCCGGTGACGGGATTGGCAAGGAGGTCGTGCCGGAAGGGCTTCGTGTGCTGGAAACGGTCGCGTCGAAATTCGGCATCAATCTGCATTTCGATCATTTCGATTTCTCGAGTTATGACTACTACGCCAAACATGGTGATATGCTGCCGGAGGACTGGAAAGAACAGATTGGCAGCCATGACGCGATTTTCTTCGGTGCGGTCGGACTTCCCGACAAGATCCCCGATCATGTCTCGCTATGGGGGTCATTGCTGAAATTCCGGCGTGAATTCGACCAGTATGTGAATCTGCGGCCGGTGCGCCTTCTGCCCGGCGTGCCCTCACCTCTGGCCAACCGGGCGCCTGGCGATATCGATTTCTACATCGTCCGCGAGAATACCGAAGGCGAATATTCCTCGATCGGCGGGCGCATGTTCGCCGATACCGAGCGCGAGGTGGTGATTCAGGAAACGGTGATGAGCCGGATCGGCGTCGACCGGGTGCTGAAATTCGCCTTCGATCTGGCGCAGAGCCGGCCAAAAAAACACCTGACATCGGCCACCAAGTCAAATGGCATCTCGATCACCATGCCCTATTGGGATGAACGCGTCGAGGCGATGGCCGCCCGCTATCCGCAGGTCGAGACGGACAAGTATCACATCGACATCCTGACCGCGCATTTCGTCCAGCATCCGGACTGGTTCGATGTTGTCGTGGCCTCCAACCTGTTCGGTGACATTCTGTCCGATCTTGGCCCGGCCTGCACCGGCACCATCGGGGTCGCGCCATCGGGCAACATCAATCCGACAGGTGATTTTCCGTCACTGTTCGAGCCCGTCCATGGATCGGCACCCGATATTGCCGGTCAGGGCATTGCCAATCCGGTTGGCCAGATCTGGACGGCGGCCATGATGCTGGAACATCTCGGATTTGCCGATGCGGCGACATCCATCACCGACGCCATTGATACAGCCCTGTCCGAACCGGCCTTGCGGACACGCGATCTCGGCGGGACAGCCACGACAGAGGCGTGCGGCAAGGCCATCGCCGACATCATCGGCGGCTGAGCATGGGATTCACACTCGACCAACGTCTCACAAACAGCTCTCATCCAGTTGTTTGTATTGATGATATTCAGATCAGACTTGCCGATGATTCGCGCTATGTCTGGCTGCTGCTGGTGCCGGAGATTGACGGCGCGGAAGAACTCCATGATCTCAGCGAAGATCTGCGCGGCCAACTCCTTGATCTTGCCACGCAGCTTGGCGGCTGGATGAAGAGCGCCTTCACGGCGGACAAGATCAACATTGCGGCCTTGGGCAATCTGGTGCCGCAGCTGCACCTGCATGTCGTGGCAAGGCGACGCGGCGACGCTGCCTGGCCCGGACCGATCTGGGGACATGGCGATCCGGTGCCTTTGACCGAGACGGAGCGGCAACGTCTGATCAACGCGGTCGCGGAATTTCTGCAACAAAGGAACCGGTAATGAGCATCATCTACAAGATCTGTGACGCCGCAATCTGGGACGAGGCCGTGGCCGGGGGAAGGTTCCGCGGGGCCGGCATCGACCTCGAGGATGGCTATATTCACTTCTCGACAGCCTCGCAGGTCGAGGAAACCGCGCAGCGTCATTTTCGGAACCGGCCCGATCTTGTCCTGATCGCGGTCGAGACCGACGGGCTGGCTATCATGTGGGAACCGTCGCGAGGCGGCGATCTGTTCCCGCATCTATATACAGACCTGCCGGTCACCAGTGCGGTATCGGTGGCACCGTTGACTTGCGATGATAACGGCGTGCCACGACCGGAAGGCGGCTATCCCGCCGCCTGACAAGGCCTGGTGCTTCGTTCCATGGGGTCAATGCCATGGTGTCAATGCCATGGCGTCAATGCCATCGCGTCAGTTTCTATTGAAGGTAGCTTCATTGAAGAGGCGGTAACGCCCCTGGCCGCGTCGCCGGCCAGCCGGATCATTCAGGCCGCGAGACCAAGCTGGTCACGCAACACACCGACAAGCGTGTCCAGCGAACCGCCATCAGCCTGCTCCCGCGCCCCGAAGCAGTAGAAATCGGGCCGCAGAACGAGCGAACCGACACCAAGCCGCTCCAGCATGCCGGCCACCTCGTCATGGTCATCGGCGCTGACGGCGAGTGCCATGTGCGATGGCGGCAGAGAGGCGGCCTGCAGGGCCGCACCATGCCCGATAATGGCAAAGCGCCCCTGCATGGCATCACCAAGCCACTGCCCGTTGGCAAGCTGTGGCTGTGGCATCCGCATGCCGGCAAAACTGTCATCCGCCGGACCGATTGCCCTTTCAAGCCCGCGATTGATCGATTGCATCTGCGCCGACCCGTCGGGACGAACGGCATGCGTCAGGGCCTCGGCTGTCTCGGCACTGTTCATCATCTCGCCGACACTGACCGCTGTTTCGATATAGATACGGGCGTGATCACGCCGCTCCATCTCGTAGCTGTCGAGAATGGCCTCGGCCGCGCCCCATTTCAGGATCGCCACCAGTTTCCAGGCAAGATTGGCCGCATCGCGAATACCCGTGCACATGCCCTGCCCAAGAAATGGCGGCATCAAATGCGCGGCATCACCGGCAATCAGCCGCCTGCCCTCGCGCCACCGTGTCGCCAGTTTTGATTCAAAACTGTAGACGGCCTTGCGCCTGATGGCCCCCTCCTCCGGCGTGATCGGCGGGCGCAGTTTTGGCCAGATAAAGGAATCCTCGGTGACCATTTCGGCGGTTTCTTCGGGTTTCAGACTGATTTCCCAGCGCCGCCAGTCGCGCGGGCATCGCACATAGGTGGTCGGCCGTGCCCTGTCGCATGTCTGGATGGTGAAATCCCCAAGGTCCGGGCGTGGCTTCAGCAGCTGAACATCGATGACAAGCCAGCGTTCCTTGAAGCCGAGATCCTCCCAGCCGCTATCCATCGATGAACGCACCACCGAGCGCGCACCGTCCGTTCCCACGACATACCGCGCAGAGACCGATTTGGCGGCCCCTTCATGCGCGAAGCTGACAGTCACATGGTCAGCATGGTCGGTGACCGCCGTGACATTGGCAGAGCGCAGCACCGCCACTGTCGCACGGTCCGCAAGGCCACGATTGAGTTCGGCTTCGAGGTCCGGCTGATGGAACCGGTAGCTTGGGTGCCAGCCAAGCGGCCCAACCTCCTGCGGACGCGACCAGTCAAGCATCAGTTCCATATTGGCATCGACGAATTTGGTTCCGACATTGACCCGCGCATCGCGACCAATACTCTCGGCCAGCCCGATTGACTGGAAGACCCGCATCGCCTCGTCATCGAAATGCACGGCGCGTGGCAGGGGATAGACCGATTCCTCGCGTTCGAGCACAAGGACATCAAGCCCATACTCGCCGAGGATATTGGCAAGGGTCGCCCCGGTGGGGCCAAGGCCGACAATCACAACATCATGATCCGCATTGGCGGACAGCGGTTCTTTCATCATCGCGAATTTACCCACTCAATTGATCATAGAGCCAGGGACAGTCGACAAGCTTTGGCGTGCGTTTGCCCTCCGCCGCCGCCTTCAGGCGCATGTCACGCATCACGGCGCGGCGATCTTCGGGAAGATGCACCCGGTCATGGCCCCAGAAGCTGGGCCCGACATGGGTTTCATGGGGTTGCCACTGGTCGACATCGATCACCCGCCCACCCCAGCCGCTTTCGATAAAGAAATTCGACGGGGTGCGGGCATAGAAGGAGGTCATGTAGTCATTGGTATGGCGGCCAAGCGTGTAGGCGATCCGGTCTTCCTCCTCGAGCGCGATGTCATAGCCCTGCCCGACATCATCAAGGTTCTGATATTCAACCATGAAATGGTGCAACCCGCGACGACCGGTGCCGATCATGGCAAAGCTGTGATGGCGGCCGTTCACATGGAAAAAATACATCGGATAGGGAGAGAGACCATAATCACTGACCCGGAATTCCAGCACGTCGCGATAGAAAGGCAGGAGTGGCGCCACATCCTCGACATGAAGAACAACATGTCCCATGCCGAAGGGGCCGGTCAGGAACCCGTCAATCGGCCGTCCCGGCGCGAACGGGTCGATGGCCAGTTTCGGCGAAGCGAAAAGCTCGACACGATTGCCGTCCGGATCGTCACAGAAGATCATCCGGGTCACAAATCGCTGGTCACATAGAGATCTGTTCGCCTCGGTGACATGGATGCCGGACGCCTCGATCCGCGCAGCCAGCACATCGAGATCGCCGGCATCATCCACCTGCCATCCCATGAAGGCGAATTCATCCCCGGCCTCGTCAAGCAGGACAAGGCGCTGCTGCCAGTCATCCATGCGGAATGACAGCGTGCCGCCTCCCCGGTCGACCTGCTGCATGCCAAGCTGTCGCCGGGCATAGTCCGACCAGTCGCCAAGCAGAGGTGAACGGAGGCCCATATAACCAAGCGCAACAATCGACATAACGGCATCGCCTCCCTGCGGGGAATGCTAAAGACCGGATCGGGCGGCGGCAAGTCGTCAATGCATACCGAAAGAGATCAGACGGCATAATGTGCCCGACAAGCATGAAGATGCCGCCATCAGACAGCGACAGATGGTCCCTTGCGGCTTTTGCGATTGACCGGACGCGCCCTGCTGTGGCTTTTTCATTGACCTGACATGAACACTGACAGCCACAAACTCAAACCCAAGGACCTGTATCTTGACCCGCCATCGCGAAACCATGACCATCTGGCCCTATCGGTCATTGTCACCACGCGGCTTTGCGCTGGTGATGATCGCGCTTGGCGCGCTGGCATTCTGCATCGGCCTCGGCTTTTTCCTGATGGGCGCCTGGCCGGTCATCGGGTTTCTGGGCCTTGAATTGCTGGTAGTCTGGTTTGCGTTCAGGATGAATTACCGTGCCGCCAGACGCCGCCAGCATCTGACCGCAACAAGTCGGCAGCTGACCATCGAGACTGTGTCGCCGGCAGGTGACAGCGAGACAACGCAAGTGCCGACAGCCTGGGTGCAGGTCGAACTGACGCCGCGTGACGAGCCGGAGATGCGGGCGCGCGAGCGCCAGAAGGTGATTGTGCGCTCGCATGGCCGCGCCACCGAGATTGGCGGGTTTCTGCATCCCGCAGAAACGCCGAAGCTTGCCCGCGAGGTGAAGCGCATGATCAGCCGGGCGCGCACGGCGGCAATGACGGACGAAGAAACGCCGGCTGGCGGCCAGCTCGACACGCCACGTTGACCGACTATGCCGACCTGACCGGGAACAATGACCTGACCGGGAACAATGACTTGACGAGGAACACCGCGTTGATCAGGGGACATGGCCCGTGTCCGGGCACATATCCGCAAACCTGCCCGAAAACCTACAGGGTGCCTGCTTGCACCAACGCACCACCAGCATGGATATCCTGATCCCCTTCCAGATTGCCCTCTTGCTGCTCACCTCGGGTGATGCGGAATTGATGGGAATTATCGGCCTGTCACTGACCGTCAGCCTCACGGCGGTGCTGGCATCGCTGGTTATCGGCCTGCCAATGGGCGCGTTGCTGGCCACCTACCGGTTTCCGGGGCGAACCGCGCTGATTGTTGTCAGCAACACATTCCTTGGCATGCCACCGGTGGTGATCGGGCTGCTGATCTATCTTCTCATTTCCCGATCGGGACCGCTTGGTTTCATGGGCATTCTCTATACGCCGGCCGCCATGATGCTGGCGCAGACAGTCCTCGTCCTGCCGATTTCGATCGCGCTGTCACGCCAGGCGTTTGAATCACTGAACGGCGAATATGCCCCGCTCTTTCAATCGCTCGGCCTTGGACGGTTTGACCGCATAAAGGCACTTGTCTTCGAGGCGCGTGTCGCCTTGCTGACGATCGGCCTTGCCTGTTTTGGACGGGCCATTTCCGAGGTCGGTGCGGTGATGATCGTCGGCGGCAACATCAGACATTCGACCCGTGTGATGACAACCTCGATCGCGCTGGCCACCTCGATGGGGGAACTTGCCTTTGCAATGGCACTTGGCATTGTGCTGCTGCTTGTCGCCCTCACCATCAATATCGCCAGCCAGTTGCTGCGCCAGAGCTTCCGGAATCTCGGCCATGATGTCTGAACGCCCCGCACCCGATATCATCATGACAGCGCGTGGCCTGACGCTGCGGCGCGACGGTGTGACCCTTCTGGATTCGGTCTCGGCGCAGATCCGGCGCGGCAGCATAACCTTGCTGCTGGGTCATAATGGCGCTGGCAAAACGCTGCTCCTGAACTGTCTTCACGGGCTGATCGCATGTGACGCCGGAACGATCAGCGGCCCACCGCTGGCGCGCCAGAAAATGGTCTTCCAGAAACCCATCATCACCCGCCGCACGACCAGCGCGCATCTGCGCTTTCTGTGCCCGCGGCTTGACGACGCTGCGCGGCATGACTGGTTGCGACGTGCCGAGATGGACAGGCGCGCCGATGCGCCGGCGCGCATGCTGTCCGGGGGTGAACAGCAGAAACTGGCGCTGATCGGTGCATTGGCCACACGCCCCGATATCCTGTTCCTTGACGAGCCGACGGCACATCTTGACTTCGCGGCGACAAAATTTGTCGAGACAATGGTATGTCAGGCGCATCAGCAGGGCATGACCATCATCATGACAAGCCATAACCGGGCGCAGGCCGAGCGTCTTGGCGAGGATGTTCTTCTCCTCGACAGTGGCCGCATCGTCGAAACAGCGCCGGCGGACCGGTTCTTCAGCGCCCCGTCCCATCCGCTGGCAAAGCAATATCTCGATCATCTCTAGCCCTGCAGAATGCTTGGCACCCGCTGTCAAATCGACTAGATTCAGGCAATGGGCGAATCACAGAAAACAATCATGCTGACCGGCGCGAGCCGTGGCATCGGCCATGCCACGGTCAAACGCTTCTCCGACGCCGGATGGCGTGTCATCACCTGTTCCCGCGGCGCGGTGCCGGGGCAATGCCCGTGGCATGCCGGTGATGGCGATCAGGACCATATCGAAATCGACCTTGAATCGCCTGAGGAGATTGAGCGTGGCGCCGCCGAACTGATGCGCCGCCTTGATGGCCGGCCACTGCACGCGCTTGTCAACAATGCCGGCATCTCACCGAAGGGCGGTAATGGCGAACGTCTTGATTCGATTCTGACGCCGCTTGATGTGTGGCAGCTTGTTTTCCAGGTCAATGTGTTTGCCCCGGTGATGCTGGCGCGCGCCCTGATCGAGCCGCTGGAACGCGGCAACGGGACGGTGGTCAATGTCACCTCCATCGCCGGAAGCCGGGTCCATGAATTTGCCGGTTCCGCCTATGCCTCGTCTAAGGCGGCGCTGAGCGCCCTGACCCGTGAAATGGCCTCTGACTTCGGCAAGCGCGGCGTGCGCGTCAACGCCATCGCGCCAGGCGAGATCATGACCGAGATCCTGTCACCGGGAAGCGAGGAAGCGATGCTGCCCGGCATCCCGCTTGGCCGGTTCGGCACCTCCGCGGAGGTCGCGGAGACGATCTTTTTCCTGTGCAATGAAAGCGCCGCCTACATCAATGGAGCCGAACTGCATGTCAATGGCGGACAGCATGTCTGAGCGCGGATTACGCCCTCACCGCCGCCCCGATTATTCAGGCATGAGACTGGCGGCATGAGGATAGTGGCATGAGGAAGTTGGCATGAGCCCGGACGACACCCTGACGACGGACAAATTTCCCGGCAATTCCCCGGAAAGCCGCGATATCGCCTTTCACATGCAT
>Ga0255767_1001441_pt1 | contig 21114 bp, 21 predicted proteins | sample 071ome_24_FD_179967 | JGI IMG/M metagenome (GOLD analysis project Ga0255767, IMG submission 179967) | Coastal salt marsh microbial communities from the Groves Creek Marsh, Skidaway Island, Georgia - 071402CT metaG (version 2) | ecosystem: Environmental > Aquatic > Marine > Intertidal zone > Salt...
AGTCGCGCGCACTTGCCGGAATTTTTGCCGCCAAACCCCAGTCGCATTGGACGAAATTGTTTGAGGGATCAGATGCGTGTGTCGCCCCCGTTTATTCTCCATGGCAGGCGCAAAATGACCCACACATTCAGGACCGCGGTATCTGGCAAGAGGTGGATGGCATGCTCTGCGCGGCCCCCGCGCCACGATTTGATGATGCGCAGCCACGCACTGGGGATATTTGTGAACGCGATGCGCATCGCGCTGAAATTTTAAAGATGATTGGGAGTAATAATGAGCAATGATTTCCAGACACTTAATAAGATACTGGATGGGCGATATTCCTGTCGTGCATTTCATGACAAAGCTGTTCCCATAGAGGATATTCACGCGATTATGCAAGCCGCGCAAAAGGTGCCGTCGTGGTGTAACTTCCAACCCTGGCAGGTGCATTTAGTGGCGGGTGATGTCAGAGACACCCTATCTGAAAAAACAATGGCGGCGGCAATTGCGAATCAGGGTGTGCCAGATGTGCCATTCCCACAAACGGCCACAGGCAAATACAAAGAGCGCAGACGCACCTGTGGATTGCAACTGTACCAAGCGGTGGGTGTTGCCCGCGGAGACGGCGAGGGATCACGGCAACAAATGCGAGAAAATTACCGCTTTTTTGGCGCACCCCAACTAGTTGTCATTACAACCCCGAAGGAGTTGGGGGCCTATGGTGTCTTGGATTGTGGGGCCTTTGTAACCGCGTTTATGATGGCGGCAGAGTCAAGGGGGATCGCAACGATTGCCCAAGCCTCAATCGCGGAGATGAGCGAAATAGTGCGTGATACGTTGGCGATCCCAGAAGATCGTGATGTTTTATGCGCGATTTCGTTTGGCTATGCAGACGCCGAACACCCTGCCAATCAATTCAGAACCGAACGTGCGCCGTTGGATGAGGTTTTGTTCTTCGCTAAAGCGTGAAGGGTACCATAACCTCAGGTTCGATTACCCGCGCGTTGGGTACTTCGTCTATCAGGACTTGTGCGCTTTGCTCGAGGATAGGGAAGGTACGATAATGGCATGGGATGATCGTGGTGAAGTTAAAAAACTTATTAGCCGCATAGGCCGCACGTTGCATGTCCATTGTGAAATGCCCCCCGCAGGCAAGAATGCCGATTTCGGGTTCGTGCAGGTCATTAAACAGTGCCATGTCCGCCATGACATCCGTATCGCCCGAAACATAAATCGTGCGCCCCTCTGCCTCGATCATGAAACCACATTCGCTGCCCATTGCCTGCAGGCCGTTTTCCGTGCGGGTGGTTGAGGAATGAACGGCGTTGACCATCGTGACAGCAACATCGCCAAGCGTGACTGTGCCACCCTTGTTAAAGCCGACGACCGACAGCCCTTCGCTTTCCTCAAACCAGCCCATCAAATCATATTGGCCAACCAATGGCACGTTCAACTCTTTGGAGAGGCGTACCACATCGCCCATGTGATCAAAATGCGCATGTGTCAGTAAGATATGCGTCGCATCTACTACAGCTGCCTGATGTTGATCTTCTTGAAGAACTGGATTCCCCGTGAGCCACGGATCAATCAGAAGTGTTTGATCGGCAATTTCAATGCGAAATGAGGCGTGTCCTAAGAATGTAATTTTCATATTAGTTTCCTGTTCATTTTCAATTAGGCTAACACATTATTGACCAAGTGGTTGGAAAATTGTGTGCGCACGCACGCAGGACATGACAAACATTCTCAACAGCGTTTCACTTTGCGAGTGCTTGGCGCTGATCGGGGTGGGGTCGTTTTTGTTTCAAACATTTGTGCAAGCTTGGGCGGGTTTAGCCGATGTCGTGCCGATCCTGATCCTGATTTACGCTGATCTGTTGCGTGATAAATTACCTGATGCTGCGCCTTGGTTAACCATAGGCGTGTGTATTTTGGTCACCTCTACGGTGGCGCCTTGGGCGGATGAATCGCTGCGTCAAATGCACCCACTGGGCATCCATTTTCTGTGGCATATTTTGACCGCGGTGATGTTGGCCTGGATGATTGGGGTTTATCGTCGCCATGTGCTTGCAGGGAGGCGCGCCAAGCGTTAAACGAGGACAAACGAATGATGGAGAGCCTATATGTCGATTGATACGGCGACAGCAGCAAAGGTTGCGAAACTTGCGCGCATTAAGATTGAGGAAGATGCGCTTCCTGCCTTGGCGCAAGAATTCAACACAATCCTTGGATTTATTGAACAGTTGAATGAGGTGGATGTTGAGGGAGTTGAGCCGATGACATCGGTCACCCCCCAACGTTTGAAGCGCCGTATTGATGAAGTGACAGACGGGAACCAGCAAGACAAAGTCCTGAAAAACGCACCAGATGCGCGTGAAGGATTTTTTGTGGTGCCAAAGGTGGTGGAATAATGAGCGATCTAAACAAACTTACGATTGCAGAAGCACGTGACAAATTGCGCGCCAAAGAAATCACTTCTGTCGAAATTACAAAAAGTTGTTTGGATGCTATTGATGCGGCTGATGCGCTGGGCGCTTATGTTCATAAAACCCCTGAACTAGCGATCGCGGCCGCAAAAGCGGCGGATGCCCGTATTGGGGCAGGGGACGCACCAGATATGTGTGGCATCCCACTGGGCATCAAAGATTTGTTTTGTACCCAAGGTGTTGACAGCCAAGCGGCCAGTGGGATTTTGAAAGGGTTCAAACCCGAATACGAAAGCACAGTTAGCCAGAAGTTGAAAGACGCCGGCACCGTGATGTTGGGCAAACTGAACATGGACGAATTCGCCATGGGCAGTTCCAATGAAACATCCGTTTATGGTGATGCGGTCAACCCCTGGAAAGTGGATGATCGTAATCTGACGCCTGGTGGATCATCAGGCGGTTCAGCCTCGGCTGTCGCGGCGGATTTATGTTTAGCGGCAACAGGCACTGATACGGGCGGATCCATTCGTCAACCTGCGGCATTTACAGGTATTGTAGGGATCAAACCGACCTATGGGCGCTGCTCACGTTGGGGTATTGTTGCCTTTGCCTCGTCCCTTGATCAGGCGGGACCGATGACGAAATCGGTGCGCGATGCGGCGATCATGTTGGAAATCATGTGTGGCCATGATGCTAAGGACAGCACAAGCGCAGATATTTCGGTGCCAAATTTTGAAGCCATGCTCACAGGCGATATTCGCGGCAAAAAGATCGGTATTCCAAAAGAGTACCGCATGGATGGTATGCCCTCCGAAATCGAAACACTTTGGCAAAATGGAACCGAAATGCTGCGTGATGCAGGGGCCGAGATTGTCGACATCTCGCTTCCTCACACGAAATACGCGCTTCCTGCCTATTATGTGATTGCGCCTGCTGAGGCGTCATCAAACCTTGCGCGTTATGACGGTGTGCGTTTTGGACACCGTGCAACATTGGGTGCAGGCGATGGCATCACGGAATTGTACGAAAAAACCCGTGCAGAAGGATTTGGACCAGAGGTTCAGCGCCGCGTAATGATCGGCACATATGTGTTGTCGGCTGGATTTTATGATGCTTACTACAACCGCGCCCGTCGCGTACGCACATTGATCAAAAAAGATTTCGAGGATGTGTTTGCCACAGGTGTGGAAGCTATTTTGACACCTGCGACGCCATCAGCAGCCTTTGGTTTGGGTGAAATGACGGACGCAGATCCCGTACAGATGTATCTAAACGATGTCTTTACCGTGACGGTGAACTTGGCCGGATTACCAGGTATTTCTATTCCATCAGGGTTAGATGCGCAAGGGTTGCCACTGGGCCTTCAGTTGATTGGGCGCCCATGGGAAGAAGGCGATTTGTTGAATACCGCTTATGCACTTGAACAATCTGCGGGATTTGTCGCCAAGCCCAATAAATGGTGGTAAAACATCACTGTGGCTAAAGTAGGGGCAGGGGACATGCGCGCATTATTTATACTTTCAATGGGTCTGACCTTGGCCGCTTGCGGCGTCAGTGATGTTCCAAATGGTGCCTATGCGCCTACCCAGGAAAAACAATCGCGCGATCTGGAATTTTCGGGCTTACCCGCCCCGATTGAGGTGCAAGACACATTGCCCACCGAAATTGCGCCAGAGATCGAGAAAGAGGCGACCGCGACCACGGCGCCCTTGCCTGCAACGAATAATTTGGGCCTATCGGACGAGCAGGATTTTGATGCAGTCAGTGATCGCCAATCCATTGAAAGTGATGCAGAGCGCCTCGAACGGAACCGCGCGCTATACACTTTGATCGAACCGACCGAAGTTCCAACCCGCCCTGGCACAGAGATTCCCAACATTGTGGCCTATGCTATCAAAACGTCTAACCCTGTTGGCGAACCGCTTTATTCACGCAGTCTCTTTACATCAGAAAACCGCAGCCTTTGGAACTGTGCGAAATATGTGTCCGATGCGGCAGCACAAGAAGCATTTTTGAAAGTGGGTGGACCAGAGAGTGACCGCTACGGACTTGATCCTGATGGAGATGGGTTTGCCTGTCGTTGGGATCCAACACCCTTCCGCGCGGCGATTAAGAAGTGATCGTACATCAGATCCCTTCGCCAAATTTTGGCGAACGCAGAGGTGGGTTGATGCCAAAATGGGTAGTTCTTCACTATACGGCCATGAACAGCGCAGCTGAGGCAATTGAACGGCTGTGTGATCCTGTACATGAGGTATCTGCCCATTACGTGATTTCTGAAAGCGGCGCCGTGACGCAACTAGTATCCGAAGAGATGCGCGCTTGGCATGCGGGTCAAAGTTACTGGCAGAATTGCCGTGACATGAATTCAGCTTCGATCGGGGTTGAGCTGTGCAATCGAGGGGATCATCCTTTTCCAGCGCTGCAGATAGATGCGCTTGTCACACTACTATCTGGGGTCTGCGCTCGCAATGATATTCCTCCCAGCTTTGTACTTGGTCATTCTGATATCGCATTGGGGCGTAAGGCCGATCCAGGGGATCGGTTTGATTGGCGTGCCCTAGCAAGAAGAGGGTTTGGCACGTGGGCAGACCCTGTTGCCGCGACAGGGGTAGATGAGGCAATGTTTGATGTTGACCTTACTAGAATTGGATATGATCCTGATATCCCCCTAGAAACGAGGCTGCGTGTCTTTCGCCTTCATTTTCGCCCTGCGGGTGCAGGGATATTAGACGCAGTCGATTGTGCGATTGTCAAAGCAATTGCTGATAAATTTCAGTTGACCTAGGTGCCCCATACAAGTAGGCGCAAAACACGCGCGGGTGGCTGGATGGCCGCGGGGTATTCCCCGAGGAAAGTCCGGACTCCACGAAGCAATGGTGCCGGGTAACGCCCGGGCGGGGTAACCCGACGGAAAGCGCCACAGAAATGAAACCGCCCATGTCCGCATGGGTAAGGGTGAAACGGTGGAGTAAGAGCCCACCGGGGGACTGGCAACAGGACCCGCATGGCAAGCCCCACCAGGAGCAATGCCGAATAGGATCCTTGCGCGGAGCTGATCGGGCAACCGATATCGCCGCAGGGTGGCTTTGGCCCAAAGGATCGGGTTGGCAGCTAGAGGACCATGGGTAACCATGGTTCAAGAGGAATGGTCATCCAAGGGGGCAACCCCTGGACAGAATCCGGCTTATAGGCCGCCCGCGCGTAAATTTTCACGAAAAAGCGGCTGATCCCTGTTGACTCGGGCGCAGTGATCATTAAAAGGCAGGCTTCAAAGACTTCATGGGCCGCGGCCCAGTCGCAGGAGATGTAAAATGGCGAAGCCAACCACAATCAAAATCCGCCTGAACTCGACCGCGGGTACTGGTCACTTCTACGTGACAAAGAAAAACGCACGTACAATGACAGAAAAAATGGTCGTTCGTAAGTACGACCCGGTTGTACGCAAGCACGTCGAATACAAAGAAGGCAAAATCAAGTAAGTTTGATTCTCTTTTGGATTTTGAAAAGGCCGCTGAGTTTCAGCGGCTTTTTTGTTTTGGTTGGACGGGTAATGGTTTTGGGGATGCCTTTGTTTAATCTCTTCGAGCGTTGAGAGATTTAGGCGAGGCAATATGCTTATATACGAACACACAAGCACACGCCCGCGGGCGGTTAACAGGGCTGAGGCAACGAAGCCTCCGCACCGTTTTACCGAAGGCAAACCTAAGGTTTGACGGGCCGGGCGTGGGCTGGATCATACGCGATGAATCTACGCTTTCGCTCAGACCGCTCATGATCGAGGCAATTAAAACGTGTGTGCTGTTTACATATTTTACAAAAAACACAAGATTGCGCATCCATACTCGGGCTTGGTAGCACACAGATCAGATGCAGACCGCCACTTGGGCGGCGTCTTTGCCGCCACCAGCGGCCGACTTATCGCTCCAAAATATTCATTTTGCAGTATACAACTACAAACAAAAAAGGGGTCCGAAAAATCGGACCCCTGATTGCTCAGTATGTGCCAAACTTATTCGCGGTTGCCCATGAATTGTAGCAAGAACATGAACAGGTTGATGAAATCCAGGTACAGCTGTAACGCGCCGTGAATTGCAGATTTGTCCAACCAATCCTGATCGCCATGATGCGCATGGGCGATATATGTGTTTTTGATGTTCTGCGTGTCATAGGCGGTTAGGCCTGCAAAGATCAACACTCCCAAGATGGAGACTGCAAATGCAATTGCAGGTGATCCAAGGAAGATGTTGATGATTGATGCAACCAAGATGCCGATCACACCCATGATCAAGAAGGAACCCCAACCGCTGATATCTTTCTTCGTTGTGTAGCCCCAGAGCGATAGGCCCGCAAATGCGATCGCAGTTACAAGGAATGTCTGAATGATCGAGAATGTGGTATAGAAGATAAAGATTGAGCTAAGCGATAGGCCCATCAAGCCCGCGAATGCATAAAAGAACAACTGCGCGCCTGCTGCGCTTGTACGGTTTGCGACCGCACCAAAGGCGAAAACCATCCCCAATGGGGCCAGCATGATCACCCAGCGTAGCGCAGATGTGTAAATCGCACCACCCAATGCAGTTAGCATTGTGCCGTTTTGCATCTGGCCCACTGCGTTTGCAGGGTCAGTTGTCACTGCAAGGCCTGCGATTGCCCACGCGGCCAATGCTGTGATCAGCATGCCAACGGACATCGTACCGTAAACTTTGTTCATGTGCGCGCGCAGACCTTCGTCGATTTGTGCGGCACGTGCGCCCATTGCGGGACGCATTGTGTAATTGTCTGCCATTATAGTACCTCCAATAGCCGAATGGCTGTTAACCATCGATCCTGCGGTAAATATCGTTAGTTTCCGCAGTTATTTCAAGATTTTTCCAAAAGAAACTTTCTGAAACTTTTGTGAATTATGTCAGGGTCGGATCAACATTGATCACAACCTTGCCCGTTGATTTACGCGCTCGCAGCAAATCAATCCCATCCTCTGCCTGTTCAAAGGGCAAAAGATGACTGATGTGTGGGCGCAATGCACGTTCGCTATACCAGTTGACCAATTGGGCCAAACTGTCACGCACGACTTGCGGTTTGAATGCCAGATAACCGCCCCAATAAAATCCAAAAACCGCGATGTTTTTGACCAGTAGGTGGTTGGCGGGAATTTGTGGAACATCACCACTTGCAAATCCGATGGTCAAAATGCGTGCTTCGGGGTTGCAGGCACGAAAGGCTGCTTTGAATTGATCGCCCCCCACTGGGTCATAGACGACGTCAACGCCACCCAATGCCTTTAGTTCGGCACGTAAATCCGCATCTGTCGCATCAATCACATGATTTGCTCCTGCCTGCGCAGCAATGGCACATTTGTCCGCACCACGGGCCACGGCGATCACGCGGGCCCCCATTAATTTGCCCAACTCCACAGCAGTTAGGCCAACACCCCCAGCGGCACCAAGCACTAATAGTGTTTCACCCGCCTGTAAACTCGCACGATGATCCAATGCGACATGGGATGTCCCATAGGCAATCTGTAGTGCCGCTGCATCCGAAAATGGCATGCTGTCGGGCAGGGTGATCATGCGATCAACGTCAAAACATCCAAATTCTGCCAATCCGCCTTGGCCCCCGAAAACGGCAACGCGTGATCCAACTGTAGGGGCATCCGTGTCAGGGCCGATGGCGTCCACGATCCCTGCCACTTCCATGCCCAAGGTGAACGGTGGCTGAGGTGTGTCCTGATAGGTTCCTTTTTGCATCAGCAAATCGGCAAAATTCAAACCGCAGGCCGCGATTTTTATCCGTATTTGCCCCTGTGAAGGTTCGGGAATGTCCACATCTGTAATTTGAATGGGGGCATCAAATGCATGCACTTGCAGCGCTTTCATATCGGCTCCTAATTTTTTTCTTCACCTAATCGGGCCGCCCGAATGTTGTCAAACGCAAAGGGTCAATTCGGGGCGCAGGCAAATGACGCGTATTTTACTATATCCTTCGGTTACACGTTTAGATTACGCCTATCCTGTTGAGTATTCCGTTTGTGAGAATTCGTCCTTCCCATAGCTAGAAATACGATGATACCATATGGTTGCATGCGTGGGATGTGGTCATGCGCTTTTGATTGAATGTCAAATCGATCAGGTTCGTGTCGTTTAGGGATAGAACGGCACGCTAAGGAAAAGGAACACAACACCGCACATCCCGTCGATCAATACTTGGGAAAACGCATTCGACATCGCAGATGGTTCGTTGGGATGACCCAACAAAAACTTGCCGATTAATTTGGAATTAAATTTCAGCAAATTCAAAAATATGAAACGGGCGCAAACCGCGTAAGCGCATCGCGTTTGTGGGACATCGCAAAATCGCTTCAGGTTGATATCTCGTTCTTTTTTGCAGATATCGAAGGGGAAGAGGTGCAGATCGAACCAGATGTGGCACCATTGGATGTCCTATCTGATAAAGAGGTATTGGAACTGCTGCGTTCTTACTATGCAATCCCTGAAAACTAACGCCGTCGCCTGTTTGATTTGGCACGCGTGCTAAGCGACGTCTCTTGATTTGAGCGCGCCTTTGGTCTAGCGCAGAAGGGAAACTTTTGCGCGAAGGCTCCTTTATGTCCAATCTCTCACCCGATCACGTTTTGAATACCGCGCATGTCATGGCAGACGCCGCACGCGCGGTTATTTTGCCCTATTTCCGCAGGCATGATTTGGTTGCGGACAATAAACTTGCCTCTGGATTTGATCCGGTCACCGAGGCTGATCGCGCCGCTGAAAAGGCAATGCGGATGATCCTCGCTGATGCGCGCCCCAAAGATGGGATTTTGGGCGAGGAATTCGGTGAAATTGTGGGACAAAGCGGATACCGTTGGGTGTTGGACCCAATCGATGGCACGCGCGGGTTTATCAGCGGAACACCAACATGGGGTGTTTTGATCGCATTGGAACAGATTGATCATGGGCCCGTTTTTGGAATGATTGATCAACCCTATATCGGCGAACGGTTTTGGGGCGGATTGGATTTTGCACAGATGTCAGGGCCCCATGGCAACGGCGCGTTGCAGGTTCGTGGCACCAAATCCCTATCTGATGCCACGATTTTCACAACCTTCCCCGAGGTTGGCAGCGCACTTGAGGCAAGTGCATTTCAAGCAGTGGCTGAGCGAACGCGGCTGACGCGATATGGAATGGATTGTTATGCCTATGCGTTATTGGCGGCTGGGCAAATTGATTTGGTGATCGAGGCGAGATTGAACGCATATGACATTCAAGCCCCCATCGCCGTGATCCAAGCCGCAGGTGGCGTTGTCACCAATTGGACAGGGGGTGCGGCGCATATGGGGGGACGCGTTGTAGCCGCAGCAACACCTGAATTACACGCAGAGGCGCTCTCCGTATTACAAGAGGTGATCCAGTAATGACCAAAACATGGATCATCAAAAATGCCCACACAATCCTAACCATGGATGACATGCGGCGGGAACTGAATGGACATGATATTCTATTGCGCGATGGCGTTATTTCAGAGATTGGCGAAAACTTTTCGGTACCCGCAGGGGCAGAAATCGTTGATGCACAAAATGCTGTTATAACCCCCGGTTTGGTCAACACGCATCATCACCTTTATCAATCGCTGACACGCGCCGTGCCGGGTGGGCAGGACGCATTACTTTTTGGGTGGTTGCAAACCCTCTATCCGATTTGGGCGGGCTTTGGTCCAGAAGAGATGCGCGTTTCCGCGATGCTGGGGCTTAGCGAACTTGCTCTATCAGGCTGTACAATGAGTTCCGACCATTTGTACCTGTTCCCAAATGGCGCGCGCCTTGATGATACGATCGAGGGTGCGGCAGAGGTTGGATTACGTTTTTTCCCAACGCGGGGTGCGATGAGTATTGGGGAAAGCGATGGAGGATTGCCACCCGATCACCTTGTCGAGAATGAGGAAAGAATTCTAAACGATTGTATTCGCGTGATAGATCGATTTCATAATACATCAGAATCGTCCATGGTACGCGTGGGTGTTGCACCCTGTTCACCATTTTCGGTCAGCCGTGAATTGATGCGGGATGCAGCTCTGTTGGCGCGTGATAAGTCCGTGTTTTTGCACACACATTTGGCTGAAAACGATGAAGATATTGCCTATTCATTGGAAAAATTTGGATGCCGACCAGGTCAATATGCTGAGGATTTGGGATGGATCGGTGATGATGTATGGCACGCGCATTGCGTTAAGTTGGATCAGCAAGAGATTGATTTATTTTCTAAATCAGGAACAGGTGTTGCGCATTGTCCCTGTTCGAACTGCCGACTTGGATCGGGGATTGCGCCTGTACGTACCATGCGTGATCAGGATGTAAAAGTGGGTTTGGGCGTCGATGGATCGGCCAGCAATGATATGGCGAACCTAATGAATGAAGCGCGTCAAACCATGTTGCTGCAACGTGTGCAAAATGGCGCTGATGCGATGAGCGCGCGCGAGGCTATGGAAATCGCAACGCGCGGCGGCGCGGATGTTTTGGGCCGTCCTGAATGTGGACGTATTGCGGTGGGTAAGCGTGCTGATATCGCGATTTGGGATATCAGTGGGATTGAAAGCGCAGGCAGTTGGGATCCCGCTGCATTGGTGATTGCGGGCTCGAATAAGGTGCGTCATCTATTTGTTGAGGGGCGTCAGATTGTACGCGATTGGAATATCGTGACGCTTGATCTGCCAAAGCTTATTGAGGCGCAAAATAGGCTTGCCCTGAAATTGGCGGGTTAAGCACCTCTAAACCTTCTGTCCCGCTACATATGTTGCGGTAATTGCCCGGTCATCACCCATCATGATCGTGGGAAAGATCTCTTCCCAGATTTCCTCGGCGCGTGCGCTGCGCTGTGCAATTTCAGGGGTAGAGGCTAAATCCAACACCACCATATCAGCGGCCATTCCGGGTGCGATATTGCCAATCTGATCGTCCAGATGAAGGGCGCGTGCTGATCCGCAGGTTGCCAGCCACAAAAGCTGAGCAGGATGTAACGCCACCCCACGCAATTGCGCGATTTCATAAGCCGAGGCCATCGTACGAAGCATAGAAAAACTGGACCCACCGCCCGTGTCCGTGGCAAGACCCGTGTTTATCCCGCGAGCCATTATTCCAATCGTGTCAAATAGGCCTGAGCCTATAAAGGTGTTTGATGTGGGGCAATGCACAACAGATGCACCAACTTCGGCCAGTCGGTCCATTTCGCGCGGTTCTAGGTGGATTGAGTGCCCATAGATCCCGCGCTCGCCCAACAGGCCAAAGGTTTCATATGTATCCAGATAATCCCGCGCATTCGGAAACAATTTACTCACCCATGCGATTTCATCGGTTTGTTCGGATAGGTGCGTTTGCATCAAACACTCAGGATGTTCCGTCCACAATGCCCCAAGGGCATCCAGCTGATCTGGGGTTGAGGTCGGAGAAAAACGCGGCGAGATTGCATAGTGCGCACGTCCCTGTCCCTGCCAGCGTTCAAGTAAAGCCTTGCTGTCATCATAAGCGGTTTGGGCGCTGTCGCGTAGGCTATCGGGTGCGTTGCGATCCATGCAGGTTTTTCCGGCAACAACACACATGTTGCGATCCGCAGCCGCTGAGAAAAAGGCATCCACACTTTCGGGGTGAATTGTGCAATAGCTGGCCGCAGTTGTCGTGCCATTGCGAAGGGCAAATTCGAGGTAAAGTGTGGCGATCTCTGTGGCATATTCAGGATCGCCAAACCGCATTTCCTCAGGGAAGGTATAGGCGTTTAACCAATCAATCAGGCGTTTGCCCCAGCTGGCAATAATGGCGGTTTGGGGATAATGAACGTGGGCATCAACAAACCCCGCCATGATTATGTGATTGCCGTGATCGATCCGTTCAGCAATATCATATTCGGGGGCGTGATTTGGTGTGGCTTCGATGGCTTCAATTATCCCATCATTGATATATATGTGTTTAGTATCAGTAATTAAAGATTCATAATTGAAGTTACTTTTGAAGGGGTCTTCCGAAAATGATAGAACCCGTCCTTTAACAATTTTTCGACTATCCATGTCGTCACCAAAATCCACCTTGCGCCACTTAGGGTCACAGTATATGGCGCGAACGGTGGGATAACACTAGCGGTTTTTGGATTGTAACACCTATTGGATTAGCAATAAGCTGAGTGCAACAGAAGGGAGGAATACATGGAGGATCGCACATTGACACCAGAGGGTGACGTGGACGCGGATGCCGTTGATTACTCGCTTTCTCGGCGCGATGTTTCGGCGGTCTTATTTGCCGTAGATCGAGAAGATCGTGAGGCGCTGCTCACTCTACTTGAGGATATGCACCCCGCCGATATTGCCGACCTGTTGGAACAAGTCGGCCTTTATGATCGTCGGCGTCTAATCCTGTTATATGACCGTGATTTTGATGGTGATGTTCTTTCGGAATTGGATGACGCCCTGCGTGAAGAGGTCATCTCTTATCTGAAGCCAGAGGTTCTGGCCGAGGCGGTGCGGGATCTGGACAGTGACGATGTTGTCGATCTTTTAGAAGACTTGGAGGAAGAACAACAAACTCAAATTCTTGATGCGCTTGATGATAGCGATCGGGTTGCGGTCGAGAAGGCGCTTCAATTCCCCGAATATTCTGCGGGTCGTTTGATGCAGCGCGAAGTCGTTAAGGCGCCTGAGCATTGGACTGTGGGACAGGCGATTGATTTCATGCGCCGCCAAAAGGGTCTGCCAGATCAATTTTATCATATCGTTTTGGTTGATCCGCGTTTGCGCCCGATTGGAAACGTGACCCTTGGTCGATTGATGTCCTCAAAACGCGATATGGCGCTGATGGATCTAAAGGAAAACGTTTTTGAGGTTTTTCCTGCAACCCAAGACGAAGGCGATGTCGCTTATGCCTTTAACCAGTACCACCTGATCTCTGCGCCCGTCGTGGATGAAGAGGGGCGTTTGGTGGGGGTCATCACGATTGATGACGCGATGGCTGTTCTGGATGAAGAACACGAAGAAGATATCCTGCGCCTTGCGGGCGTTGGCGAAAGCAGCCTAAGCGACAGTGTGATTGAGACCACAAAACAACGCCTGCCTTGGTTGGCGGTGAATTTGTGTACCGCAATACTTGCATCCCTGGTCATTGCAATTTTCGAAGACACCATTGAAACATTTGTTGCGCTTGCAGTGTTGATGCCGATTGTTGCCTCAATGGGCGGGAATGCAGGCACGCAAAGTTTGACCGTTGCGGTGCGCGCCATCGCAACCAAAGACCTGACAGGCTCTAACGTATGGCGTGTTATCACTCGCGAAATTTCGGTTGGGGCGATTAATGGTTTGCTCTTCGCTGTTGTGATGGGAATTGTGGGCGTGATTTGGTTTGGCTCGCCCGCCTTGGGGTATGTCATTGCACTTGCAATGATCATCAACATGATCGTTGCGGGGCTGGCCGGTACGGCAATCCCCATTATTTTAGAACAACTGGGGATCGACCCTGCGCTTGCATCAGGGGCGTTTGTGACAACTGTGACAGATGTGGTTGGGTTTTTTGCGTTTCTGACACTTGCGGGAGTATTCCTTTTATGACGATTGACGAACAAAAAGCAGCGGCACGCAAGGCTGGGTTTGCCCGCAGGAAAGAGGCGCATGAGGAAAATGTGGGATCGTCGGCGGGCATGTTGTCATCAGTTTTGGCGGGCTACCGTGGTGTTCCCTGCGCAGGGTATATGCCAATCCGCACCGAAATTGATCCACTGCCTGCCATGGCAGAGGCTGCCGCGCATGGATCCGTGGGTGTGCCCGTGATCGTGAAAGAGGCATCACCGCTGTTATTTTCCAGATGGGAACCTGATTGCACACTGGTGGATGGTCACTTTGGAGCGCGCGTTCCTGCGGTTGCCGAGTATTTCGAACCTGAATTGGTAATTGTTCCATTGATTGCGTTCACGCGTGCAGGTGGGCGATTGGGCTATGGCGGTGGTTTTTATGATCGTACGTTGGAATCGTTGCGCGCGAAACGTGCGACATTTGCGATTGGATTTGCCTACAGCGCCCAAGAATGCGCCGAATTGCCCTTAGAAGTTACAGATCAACCGCTTAATATGATTGTAACAGAACGCGAAATTATCGAAATCAGATAATATCGGTGTTGAGGCCCGGCTTCGGTGCGTAGTTTTCGTGGCCGTAGTGACCGTCTTTCGCGCATATTTTATCCGCGAATTGCGACACAAAAAATTGGAAAAACAAATGCCACTTGCACTTTTAGAATATGCGCCATAGGGCTGTTGGCATGAGGATTTTATTTCTAGGTGATGTCGTTGGACGTGCAGGGCGAACGGCGATTGTAAACCAACTGTCAGATCTGCGTCAGGCGTGGAAATTGGATTTCGTTGTCGTGAATGCGGAAAACGCAACCAGCGGTGCCGGCCTAAATGCGGCACATGCCAAGGCTATTTTAGAGGCGGGTGCAGATTGTATCACGCTAGGTGATCATGCGTTTGACCAAAAAGAGATGATGACCTTCATCGAAAGTGAAGCACGGATCATTCGTCCATTGAATTACGCAAAATCCGCCCCCGGTCGAGGCGCGCGGATTTTTAGTGACACCCGAGGACGCAAAATATTGGTCGCCCAAGTTTTGGGGCAGGTGTTCATGAAGCGCCCCTATGATGATCCGTTTTCTGCGGTGGATCAGGTGCTGCGTTCGCATCCGTTGGGTGGGTCAGTGCAGGCCAGTTTGATCGATGTGCACTGCGAAGCGACATCCGAAAAGATGGGGATGGGGCATTTCTCTGATGGTCGGGCCTCTGTGGTTGTGGGCACGCATACACATATCCCAACTGGGGACGCGATGATTTTGCCCGAAGGCACTGCATATCAATCTGATGCAGGTATGTGCGGCGACTATAATAGCGTGATCGGTATGGAAAAAACTGAACCGATGCGTCGATTTATTACGGGCATGTCCAAAGGGCGCTTTACACCCGCTGAAGGACCCGCGACTCTAAGTGGTCTGTTTGTCGAAACCGATGACCGCACAGGCAAAGCGCAAGTGGTTAAAATGATCCGTCACGGTGGCCTGCTAGAGGCCAGCTCACCATGAACTCACGATTTTTGCCCTATGCGGCACTGTTGCTATTCGGCATCGGGTGGGGGGCAAGTATCCCGCTGAGCAAGATCGCTGTGAGTGGTGGGCACATGCCCCTTGGCCTGATATTTTGGCAATTTGTGATCGGTGTTGTTTTGCTTGGCGCGATGATTGTCGCGCGCGGATCAATTCCATGGATTACCGCAGGGTCCATTCGGCTTTTCGTGATCATTGCATTCATTGGAACGATATTACCAAATTATGCGTCCTATTCTGCGGCGGTACATGTACCAGGTTATGCCTTGGCGATTTGTATTGCGGCGGTGCCCATGTTCGCCTTTCCTATTGCGATTGTCATTGGAAACGAACGGTTTTCTGCCTGGCGGTTTTTGGGGTTGATCAGTGGAATGGTGGGTGTTGCGATCCTTGTCCTGCCTGAGGCAAGTCTGCCCGATAAAATGGCCGTTTTATTCATTCCCGTCGCCTTGGCGGCCCCGTTTTTCTACGGGATCGAGGGAAATTATCTCGCAAAATTTGGAACGATGCACCACAACGCAATAGAAACACTGTGGGGGGCATCCCTGATCGGCATGATCGTTGTGCTTCCTCTGACGCTTTGGTCTGGACAATGGATTAATCCAATGAATGGCATCGGCGCACCCGAACTTGCGCTTTTTGCATCAGCAGTGCTGCACGCGTTGGTTTACGCGGGATATGTGTGGTTGGTTGCCCGAGTTGGGGCAACATTCGCAGCGCAAGTAAGTTATTTTGTCACGCTCTTTGGGGTGGCGTGGTCATTCGTGTTGTTGAATGAACCCCTTACAATCTATCTATTTCTGGCTCTTGGTTTTATGTTGATTGGTATGGCGCTTGTCTCACCAAAAAAGACGGATGCATGATTGAAATAAGTTCTGACATCGCAGCATGGGTTGGCATTGGCATCGTTTTGGCTATGTTTGCTATGTTCATCACCGAAATTTTCCCAACCGAGGTTGTGGCGATCTCAGGTGTGGCTCTTATGATGGTTTTGGGACTCTTGCCTTATCATTTTGCACTAAGTGTCCTGTCGAACCCTGCGCCATGGACGATTGTGAGCATGTTCATAGTCATGGGGGCATTGGTACGTACAGGAGCATTAGAAAGTTTTATCGCAGCCGCCGAACGGACAGCCAAGAACAGTCCCTATCGGGCGCTGGTTGCGCTTTTGTTGATTGTGGTTGTTGGATCGGCCTTTGTGAACAATACACCTGTCGTCGTCGTTATGATCCCAGTGTTTATGCAATTGGCTAAAACCATGGGCATTCAGGCCAGTCGCCTTTTGATCCCGCTGTCTTATGCGGCCATTATGGGGGGGACATTAACCCTGATTGGAACATCGACAAACCTCTTGGTCGATGGTGTGGCCCGTGCCCAAGGGTTAGAGCCGTTTTCAATATTTGAGGTCACCCCGATTGGTTTGGTCGTGGTAATTTGGGGGGCGATTTATCTTTACTTCTTTGGTCCTTCACTGCTTCCCAAGCGCGATAGCCTTGCCAGTTTATTGACCGATAAGTCGCGCATGAAATTTTTTACCGAGGCGGTCATTCCACCTGAATCCAACTTGATTGGTCGTGAGATAACAAGTGTTCAATTGTTCAAACGTGATGGTGTACGACTGATTGATGTTGTGCGCAAAGGAGAGTCGTTGCGCCGTAATCTTAAAGGACTTGAGGTGCAGCAAGGAGATCGTGTCATCTTACGTACGCAGATGACTGAATTGCTAAGCTTGCAAGAAAATAAGTCCCTGCGACGTGTTGAACAGCTTTCTTCAGTTGAAACTACAACGGTAGAGGTATTGATAACACCGGGTTGTAAAATGGTTGCACGACGTTTGGCAGATCTGCGGCTGCGTCGCCACTACGGTGTTTACGCGCTGGCTGTGCATCGCAGAAACCAAAACCTGATGAGCAAGATGGATGATCTGATTGTCCAAGTCGGGGATACCCTTCTGCTTGAGGGTGCGCCTGCGGACATCCAACGCCTTGCAGATGAAATGAACCTACTGGATGTGTCGAAACCGAAAGAGCGCGCCTATCGTCGGGGACACGCGCCCATTGCTGTGGGAACCTTGATCGGAATTGTAGCATTGTCCGCGCTTGGGGTTGCGCCGATTTTGGTGTTGTCCATTGTTGGTATGGCGATTGTGTTTCTAACCCGCTGCATTGATACTGAAGAGGCGTTTTCATTTGTTGATGGACGGCTTTTATCCCTTATTTTTGCCATGTTGGGAATTGGTGCGGGATTGCAACATTCGGGCTCTGTTGAAATGATTGTGATTGCCCTAGCACCTGCATTAACATGGATGCCAGGTGTTTTTGCCCTTTGGGCGCTATATCTGCTGACTTCGGTCTTGACTGAAATGGTGTCAAATAATGCGGTTGCGGTGGTGATTACACCTATAGCAATTGGACTTGCGGACGCGCTTGGGTATGACGCACGTCCCTTTGTGGTGGTGGTCATGGTGGCAGCATCTGCGTCATTTGCCACACCAATTGGCTATCAGACGAACACATTGGTTTCTGGGCCGGGCGGGTATCGATTTACTGATTTCATGAAAATCGGAATTCCACTGAACCTTTCGATTGGAATTTTGGTTTCCGTTCTAATCCCATGGGTTTTTCCATTGTGATCGGGCTTGCCCATTTGAACATAGACTAATAATACGGTCACGACCAATTTAACCAGGAGGGAACAATGGCGGGCCATTCCAAATGGGCAAACATTCAGCACCGAAAAGGGCGCCAGGACGCTGCGCGGTCTAAGCTGTTTTCAAAGTTATCCAAAGAGATCACTGTCGCTGCAAAAATGGGCGATCCTGATCCTGAGAAAAATCCACGTCTGCGCCTTGCGGTGAAAGAGGCAAAGTCGAATTCGGTTCCAAAGGACGTGATCGAACGAGCGATAAAAAAATCCACAGCAGGGGATGGCGAAGAATACGAAGAAATCCGTTATGAAGGCTATGGCCCCAATGGGATCGCAGTAATTGTTGAGGCAATGACCGACAATCGCAATCGTACCGCGTCAAACGTGCGATCCACTTTTTCCAAGAACGGTGGAAACCTAGGTGAAACAGGCTCTGTTGGTTTTATGTTCGACCGTAAAGGCGAAATCGCATATGACGCAAGCGTTGGCGATGCAGACGAAGTTCTGATGGCGGCGATTGAAGCGGGTGCGGAAGATGTGGAAAGTTCGGAAGATGGCCATTTGATCTATTGTGCAGATACTGATTTGCACGAGGTGTCCAATGCGTTAGAAACAGACTTGGGCGAGAGCCAATCAACCAAATTGATATGGAAACCAACAACAACAACAGAACTGGACCTGGATGGACTGCGTTCACTTATGAAATTGGTTGATGCGCTTGAAGATGACGATGACGTCCAACGTGTTACAACGAATTTTGAGGCCAATGATGAGGTCATGGCCGCGCTTTGATCAGAGTGGCGGGCAAAGTCTGCCCGCCGACTTTGCTGCTGTGTAAAACTTCCCAAAAATTTGGGTTCTAAGTGTATATTTTTTAGAAATTGGTGATCGCTGAAATTTACAGCGTTGCTCTGTCTTGCGATATTATAAACAAAGAGATGACAATCAAGATCATCGAGTCGACATCTCACGGAAGCTTGAAAAGTTTGGTGTCGAAGGGTTGGCTATCGCACGCACCGAATATCAAATCGAATTCACACATTTCACCGAAAGGCGTTCGCGCCCCTATACCTGGGGAATATTCTGCTATTGTTTATGACAACAGACCAACCTAAACAGGGTATATACGATCTGAATTAAGTTGGCCCAGATGTTTTCAATTATGGCTAGCGGATTTGCGCTTGGCTTTTCACTCATTTTAGCGATTGGTGCACAAAACGCGTTTATTCTGCGCGCTGGTATTTTGAGGCGACATGTGTTGCCACTGGTGCTTGTTTGCGCGATTTCCGACGCTGTATTGATCGTCGCTGGGGTCGCAGGATTTAGTGCGTTGGTTCAAACCTATCCTGCAATTGTCGATTATCTGCGATATTTTGGAGCGGCGTTTTTGGTGTTTTACGGCCTACGCGCGTTTCTTGCGGCCATCAGAAGTGGCTCCGCGATGCATTCCGGGGCAGAGGAAAACGATCTTTGGAAATCTATTGCGATTTGTCTGATGCTGACCTGGTTGAATCCACATGTCTATCTAGACACAGTAGTTTTGGTTGGTTCGTTGGCGGCACAATCTGCGGACCCATGGGTATTTGGAGTGGGGGCGATCAGCGCAAGTTTCGTTTTCTTTTTAGCATTGGGATACGGCGCGCGATTCTTTGCACCTCTATTTCAAAATCCGCGCGCATGGAAAATATTGGATTTCGTTATCGCACTGATCATGTGGTCAATTGCACACAGCCTTCTATTTAGAGTGTAGAAGGATGGCATCGTGACGACTGCAACAGACGCATCAGCACCCAAAAACCCTCTGATCGGGGTTGCTTGGATGATTATAACGGGCATCCTATTTGTAGGGGTAACAGCGCTCGTTAAGTTAGCGGGTACCCGCATTCCTGCAGCAGAATCCGCGTTTTTACGATACGTACTAGGACTTTTGTTTTTGATCCCCATGATCCCCGCCATGCGTCGCTCCGGCGGGGTGAATGGGTTGTGGCCCATTTTTGCATTTCGCGGGGTTGTGCATACAGTTGCGGTCACCCTTTGGTTTTATGCCATGGCCCGCATTCCAATCGCGGATGTTACGGCCATGAACTACCTGTCGCCCGTTTATGTGACACTGGGAGCTGCGCTTCTCTTGGGTGAAACACTTGCGTTGCGCCGTTTGGTGGCTGTTCTTGGGGCGTTGGTTGGTGCAATGATTATTCTGCGCCCAGGATTTAGAGAGGTCAGCGATGGCCATATCGCGATGTTGGCAACAGCTGTATTCATGGCCAGTTCCTATTTAACGGCTAAACACCTAAGTGGCAAAACAAGCGCTGTAATGGTAGTTGTAATGTTATCGATTACCACGTCCATCGGGCTTGCACCACTGGCATGGGCCGTGTGGGTGCCTCCAACACAAGAAGAGGTGATGATTTTGTTCGCCGTTTCTGCATTGGCTACAGCAGGACACTATACCATGACTCTGGCCTTTGCGGCAGCACCAGTGAGCGTCACGCAACCAGTGGCATTCCTACAATTGATTTGGGCTGTGTCGATAGGGACTGTATTTTTTGGCGAACCAATTGATCCCTTTGTCATCTCGGGGGGGCTGATTATCGTCGGGTCTATCAGTTACATGAGTTGGCGCGAGGTAGTTCAAAAACGAAAAGAAATCACACCGCATGCCACTGCACCAAAAACTTGATGCAACTGTTTATTTCAGCGGGGCAGTGGCCTAATATCATTCGGAATTTAAAACTCTAATAACGCATGCTTACTATTGATCATATCGTAATTAGTTCAACAGATCTTGCACGCGATGCAGCGGCCTTGGAAGAACAGCTTAGTGTGCCCCTTTCCGAAGGTGGGAAACATGCCCTTTTTGGAACCCACAACAAACTTTTGCGTTTGGGTGATCTTTATCTGGAATTAATTGCGATTGATCCTGATGCGCCAAAACCGGAACGTGCA
>Ga0255767_1001445_pt1 | contig 21074 bp, 20 predicted proteins | sample 071ome_24_FD_179967 | JGI IMG/M metagenome (GOLD analysis project Ga0255767, IMG submission 179967) | Coastal salt marsh microbial communities from the Groves Creek Marsh, Skidaway Island, Georgia - 071402CT metaG (version 2) | ecosystem: Environmental > Aquatic > Marine > Intertidal zone > Salt...
AAGGGAAGCGGCTGAATAGCTGCGTTCTGCGTTTTTGGGGAACCGGGCGGCGCTTGCGCCGCCCGTTTTCGTCCGGTGTTAGAATAGCTTCTCGCGCGCGACCTTCGCGGCGTCTTCCATGGTCATGAATTCCGCGCCGTCGGCGATCAGCTTGTCCACCAGCTTTTCGAACGCAAACATCCGGAAACCGCGCCCGATGACATAGGGGTGCATGGTGTAGGTGACGATGCCCCACTCCTCCGTCTGGCGCATGTAGCACCACTCGTCATACCAGCTGTCCATCACTTCGCGGGCCGGGCGCAGGCCGGGCATCAGGAAGTTGGGCGTGCGCAAGTATTCGAAGTGCGGGTGGTCGTCCAGCGTCCAGCTGATCGGCATCTCGATGATGTCTCGGTCCGCGCCGTACTGGATCGGCTTGCCCAGCTCCACCTTGTCCGGGTGGCGTGTCTTCATGGGGATGTAGTCGCCCGCCATGAGGCTGCTGTCGTAGTCCATGCCCTCGGCTTCCAGCAGATCCAGCGTGTTCTCGCTGAGGTCCCAGGACGGGGAGCGGTAGCCGCTGGCCTTCTTGCCGGTCAGAGCCTTGATCGCCTCGTTGGCGCGGCCCATGTCTTCGGCTTCCTGGTCGCGGCTCTGCTCCGCCGGCGGCACATGCGCCCAGCTGTGATGCGCGATCTCATGCCCCGCCTCGACGACACGCTCGCAATCGGCCTTGTGGCTGTCGATGGTAAAGCCCGGGACGAACCAGGTCATGGGCAGACCACGCGATTTCGCCAGGTCCAGGATGCGGCGCGCGCCGGTCAGGCCGAACTCACCGCGCGACAGCATGGTCGGCGATGTCAGCCCGCGTGCGATAAACCCGCTCTCGGTGTCGAAGTCAAAGGTCAGGCAGACGATATGGCGCGGCATGGTTCCCCCCGGAATGAATGCCCTGACTGGTTAGCGCATATCGCGCCAAGAGTGTAGTAAGGCGCAAAGAAAATCATTTTTCCGGGGGACCCAATGGCCACGAAACAGCTCGGCATCATCCTGAACGGCGCGACGGGGCGCATCTGCCGCACCCAGCATATCCGGGGTTCGCTCGCCCCAATCATCGCGGAAGGCGGCCTGAAGGTCGGTGAGGACACCATTGTTCCCCGCCTGTTGCTGGCGGGTCGCAACGAGGACCGGCTGGCGGAGGTGGCAAAGGAGTTCGGGATCGAGAACTGGACCACGGACCTCGATGCCGCGCTGGCGGACCCGGACTATCCGGTATTCTTCGATGCCGCGGCCACGCACCTGCGCCTCGACCTGCTGCATCGTGCGGTCGATGCCGGCAAGCACATCTACACCGAGAAGCCGATCGCCCCGAGCGTGGAGGACGGCCTCGCCCTGATGCGCCGGGCCGACGAAAAGGGCCTCAAGCACGGCGCGGTCGAGGACAAGCTGTTCCTGCCCGGCTTCCGCAAGCTGGCGAAGCTGATGGATGACGGTTTCTTCGGTCGCGTGGTCAGCTTCAAACTGCAGTTCGGCTGGTGGGTGTTCGACGGCATCGAGGCCGAGAGCCAGCGCCCGAGTTGGAACTACAAGAAGTCCGGCGGCGGCGGCCTCCTGTCGGACATGCATCCGCACTGGCGCTATGTGATCGAAGGTATCCTCGGCCCCATCACCCAGGTGGCCTGCGCGGCCTGGACGGCACAGCCGGAACGCATCGATGAGGACGGCAACCGCTACAATGTGGATGTAGAGGATGCGACCACCACGATCCTCGATATGGACAGCGGCGCACGCGGCACCATCGTGAGCTCCTGGGCCACGCGGGTGCGCGCCGACGACCTCGTGACCTTCCAGATCGACGGGACCGGCGGCTCGGCCGTCGCGGGCCTGCGCCGCTGCCACGTGCAGTCCGCCGCCGACACGCCGCGTATCGAAGGCTTCAATATGGGCGCCGGGCCGGAAACCATGGACTTCCGTGTCGACTATGACGACCACTGGACCGAGTTCGACGATTCGCTTGCCTACAAGAACCCGTACCGCTTCGGCTGGGAGGGCTTCATCCCCCATGTGGTCGCGGACGCGCCCTTCGCCCACACGCTGGCGGCCGGTATCCGCGACGTGCAGCTCGCCGAGGCCTGCCTGCGCGCGTCGGACAGCCGCAGCTGGGTGGATATGGCGCCGGTGACGTAAAGCGACAAACCCTCTCCCTGAGGGAGAGGGTGGCGAACAACGTGAGCCGGGTGAGGGTTTACGGTCTATCGGAAGTATTCCGGTGAGAATTTAACCCCTCACCCCAAACCCCTCTCCCTATGGGAGAGGGGCTGACGTCTTTGCTATAGTGCGTCCCGACGACAAACACGGAAACAGCGCCATGACCACCCTTCCCGTCCTCGACCTGGGCAGTGATCCATACGAACGCGGCCTGATCCATGGGCGTGAACTGTCCCGGCAGATCGCGGAGAACGTCGATACCTACCTCGCGCGTTTCGCCGCCGGCGGACTGGGCGCAGATGCTGCGCGTGCAGAAGGCGAGAAATGGGTCGGCGTGATGCGTGAGCAGAATGACGACTACGCGGAAGAGGTGCGCGGCATTGCAGACGGCTCTGGTGTCCCGCTTGGCGATGTGTCCATGCTGAACGCCCGCTACGAGATCACCTTCGGCCTGTTCGGTGACGAGGCGCGCGCCAACGACAAGTCCGGCCTGTCCACCGAGGCGGACGGCTGCTCCACCTTCGGCGTATTGCCGGAAGCCAGCACCAACGGCCACACCATCCTGGGCCAGAACTGGGACTGGCTTGCGGGCGTGCACGGGCGCTGCACCGTGCTGCGGATCACCCGCGACAACGGCCCCAACATCCTCTGCTACACGGAGGCCGGGATTGTCGGCGGCAAGATGGGCGTCAACGAACACGGTATCGGCCTGGTCGAGAACGGGCTCGTGTCCGACCACGACGGCCGCAACCCGTACGAAAAGCCCTTCCACATGCGCTGCCGCGAGGTGCTCGACGCCGAGACCTACGACATGGCGCTGCTGCCAATCACGGCGACCAAGCGCGTGTGCTCGGCGAACTTCGTGGTCGGCCATGCGGACGGGGAAATCATCGACATCGAGACCAGCCCGGACGCGATTTCATACCTCTACCCGCACGACGGTCTGGTGACCCACTCGAACCACTTCATGGACCCGCGCCACGGCCCGTCCCAGATGGAGCGAATCTCCACCAGCACGCTGTATCGCGCAAACCGCCTCGACCGGTTGCTGCGCAAACACATCGGAAAGCTGGACGCGAAGGTGATGCAGGAGGCGCTGGCGGACCACTTCGGGCACCCGAATGCGATCTGCCGTCACCCGGACGAGCGGCAGCCGGAAGCCAAGCGGACCATGACCAATGCTGCGTTCATCTTCGACCTGAACGAACGCACCATGCTGGTCGCCGACGGCCCGCCCTGTGAGAACGCTTTCGTGCTGCACAAGCTGGACGGCAGTGAGGCCGCGCAGGAAGCGGCGGAGTAGCGCCTATCGGCACATCGGCGGGACACCCAGCCGGTCTCGCGCCGTACCCAGTGCCCGTTCGAAGGCAAGTGCGATGGCGATCGTCGTTTCTTCGTGCCCGGCCGGTGTGCAGATCTGCAATCCGACTGGCATTCCCGCGGCATCCAGTCCTACCGGCAGGGTCAGCCCGGCGAGGTGCAGAAGGCTGGGCACGTTCGTGTTGCGGCACATGTGCAGGTTGACGGCCAGATGGTGCTCCGGGTCGTTCTCGACCTCAGGCATCAGTGGCGGTGTTGCCGGAGTCGTCGGCCCGACAACCGCGTGGAACCCTCCGAATGACGCATTCGCAGCCTTGCCCATCCGGTCGAACGCCTTGATCCGTCGCCGGTGTTCCGCTGCGGGATAGGACTCCGCAACTTCCAGCCGGATGGCCACGTTCGGGTCGAGGTCCGCGCGGTAATCGGCCATCTCGTCAGACATGAACTGAGCCATTTCGCCGACGTGCAGCCCGCCGCGCGAGAAAATTTCCGTCGCATCGTCCAGATGCGGCAGGTCCGCCGACGAAAGGCGAAGTCCGGCCCTGCCCAGTTCCTCCACCGCAGCCTGTGCCGTCTCCGCGATTCCGGGATCGCAGTCCTCGAAAAACCAGTCCAGGACCCCGATGTTGAAGTCCTCGAGGGATGCCTGCGACAACCGGCCCAGATATGCGACCGGATCCTCGGAGACGAGCGGATCTATGGCCGCAAAGCCGATCGCCAGATCGGCAACGGTTCTGGCCAAAGGCCCGGGGGTATCGAGGCCGCTGGCAAGCGGCACCACGCCATCGGTTGACCACCGTCCCCATGCGGGCCGGAGCCCGGCCGTTCCGGTAATCGACGCAGGCATGCGAACAGAGCCCGCTGTGTCGGTCCCGATCGCCAACAATGCCGAGCCCTCATGGAGGCTCACACCCGCCCCGGAACTGGATCCGCCCGGCGAACGGTGTTCACCGTCTCCCCAGGGGTTGCGCGGGGCACCCCAGTGCGGGTTCACACCCAGCCCGCCGAAGGCAAACTGCACCGTGTGGGTCTTGCCGGAGATCACCCCCATCTGCCTGCGGATCGCACTCACGACCGGTCCTTCGCGGCGCCATTCCTCCGGCAGTTCGCTCGGACAACCGGCGAAAGTAGGATACCCGCCGACGCCGATCAGGTCCTTGACGGAGACCGGGATTCCCTGAAGCGCCCCGAGATCGACACCCGCGTCGTGGACCGCGTCCGCAGCAGCGGCCTGCTTGCGGAGAAGCACCTCGTCCCATGTCTTATAGGCATGGAACGCTTCCCCGCGGTCCGCATGTTTCGCAATCGCCCAGTCGGCGAGTTCCGCCGAGCGGAGTCGCCCCTCCCGGCGCGCCGCAATGATTTCCGCCAGCGAAGTTGTCGCGAGGTCCATCGTCCTGCGCTCAGCTAATCGCAGCGCCGTTGAGCTCGACCGACACCATCGGCTCCAGTGTCGCGGCCATGGTCGCGTGCAGGTAGCAGGTGTTCGCGGCGATGGTCATCAGCCGCTCATGGGTCGCGTCGTCTTCCTCACCGGACAGGAACAGATGCGTGTCAGCGGGCTCTGCCTTGCCGATCCAGCTTCCGTCCGCAGGATCGCCCGCGGTCGAGAACGGCGTATGCTGCACAAGACGCACACCACGGATTTTGAAATCCTGGTGGTGGATGTAGCGGCCGAGCTGGGTCATGTAGCAAAAGGCGATCCCGGCCGCGGCGATGGCGAGCCCGCTCGGTGCCTGGTCGATGTCCATCCGCTCGTCGGACTTGAGCTTGAAGTGGCTCATGCCGTCGAGGCCGAGATAGGTGTCGGTCTCGGTCACACCGTTGGGATCGAGCAACTCGCTGTGACCCGGCACGACCCGCACGATCCGCTTGAGCTTCTCGTCCGTTCCGGTCGGTGCGGGCTTCGCCTCCCCGGCCTCGACCTCGCCGGTCTTCCAGACGATGTCCTTCAGTTCGTCGGAAACTTCCATGGGCGATGGCGGCGCACTGTAGGTCATGTACGGGTCAGGCGCGTCCGGCGCCTCCGAGTTCGTCAGAGAGGTCACAACGCGGCGGCGGCCGTTCACATAAATTGCAAAGGAATTGTCAAACGCCGTGCGCATCAGATCCATCGCCGGAGACGCCTTTATCGCATCGTGGACCAGCGCCTTGATATCATCGGCAGATGCCGACGACTTGATCTTCACGATCACCTCCGCCGGCTCGCCATGGCCGACGCCGTCGCCGCGAATGAACGAGCCGACGATGTAGTAGCCGTTCTTCAGGTCGATCCTGAGGTCGTCGATGGCAATCCCGCGCACGCGCGCGATGGTCAGCAGGCGGTTGACCAGATCGCCGTGCAGGCCCGCGTTGAAGAAGCCCAGCGGAAACGGCGACACGTCGCCGCCCCCCAGATGCTTGCCCTCATCGGTGGACATGCGCCAGACGCTGCCGGTCTCGCCTTCGGTGACGACGCCTTCCTTCTGGAAGCCCGCCATCTGGCGCGATTCCACCGTGAAGACGTCGCGCGCGGCACCCGGCCCCAGCACGGCCGGCCGGGCGGTGCCCTGCTTCATCTTGAAGGAAAGCGGATACCCCGAACCCTCGATCGAATCCGTCGGCTTGCTCGCCGTCATCGTGCCCATGGCTGTCTCCCCAGATTGGTCTTGTTTTGTTGTCCGATTGTTTGCACAGCCGGAACACCAAGTCGATTCACGACACCTGTGCCGCCATTGAAATGCCGTGATCTTTGCTAGGGCTGCCGGTACCCCGATTTTTCTCGGGAAATTTATGTCCCTCCGGAGTCGGCATTTCGGATTCCTTGAGAGAGCCGACTATCTGGCAGACTGACTGCCCTTGGCAATGGTTCCGGTACAGGTGGACTGTACAAGCACAGCAGACCGGTCCCGGTCATCGACTATCAGAGGTTACTCCGCCGGTTCCCGCTTGCGGAACCAGTCGGGCAGGTCCGCCTCCTGCGTGCCAGAGAAGATGCACTGCTTGATTGCACGGGCTTCGTCCGCGGTCACGGTTCCCACGGCCTTCGCGGCATCGGTCCCCGAGGTGAATGCCGGGGGCGGCGCGAAGCAGGTGGCACAGCGGCGTTTCTTCAGATCGAGCGGCGGCTCGCCCTTGATGGATTCGACCAGTTCAATGGCTTTTCGCACCTGCGCGTCATCGCCGGTGACCGACAGCACCACGGTCCCTTCCGAGCCTGACACACCACCGCCGCCGACATGGACGGCCTGGAGCCCGAACAGGATATCGAAGGCCTGAATCTCGGTGATGACCTTGCCATTCATCACCGGCAGCATCCCGATCTTGGTTCCGTAGAAGTAGTCCGCCTTGGCGTGGCCGAGTTCCTGCGACGCGGCGCGCACCGACGGCACAAGTTTCTCCAGCCCTACCGGCACGATCAGCGGAATGCCGGTCCCGCAGATCGCGCCATAGGCCCAGCCGATGGTCCCGGCGGCCGGGTGGGCGTTAAAAATGCCTGCGTTGAACTCCGGATCGACGGCATTCGCGCCCTTGATGAAGAGGCACGTGTCGTCCCAGCCGGCGAGGGTTTCTTCCATGGTCGGCACCGGGGGGACCGGCTTGCCGTTCACCAGCCGTATCATGGCCGGTTTCTCGGCCGGCTCGGTCTGGCAAAGCGTACCGTTGATGACCTGTCCCGACACGAACCTGTCTCGAGTGTCGGCAAGGTCACCCATGATCTCCTCGGCGACATAGACATTCGTCGAGCCGTGCCCGATCACGATCTGCGCATGTTCGAGCGCATGAGCAACTTCCGGCAATGCGGCGACTGCCTTGCCGAGCAGGCGCTTGGATTCCCAAGGTGTAAAACCGAAAACGGCGCGCATGAATTTCTCCCTCATCCGAAAATGGGCGTTGGCCCAACCTAACAGGCCCACCGATTGGCGAACATCATATCGTCCTGCCGCACGCATCGTGCTATGTCGCGAAGCAACGGTTGCGTACCGAAAGGGGCGCAAAATATCAAAGGGGGAACGGATGGCGGATTCGATTCTGGTTCGCGGGAACGACTATGAATTCACGCTTCAGATGGCGGGCACCTATGCGGGCACCCGCATCGATTACGAGCCCGGCGTACTCGAGGAAATCTACGCGAAGGTCCTGAACAACCAGCCCTTCCAGGCGTGCGAGTTTTCGCTTTCGAACTACACGATGATGCGCGACCGCGGCGCGGGCGACTGGCTGACGGCGATCCCCGTTTTCGCCAACCGCGATTTCCGCCACAGCATCATCTGGGTGCGCAAGGACAGTGATCTGGAATCGGCCGAACAGCTCGCCGGCAAGAAGGTCGGTGTGCGTGACTACACCATGACTGCCGCCGTCTGGCTGCGCGGCACGCTGCTGGATGAATACAACACCGACTGGCGCGATATTCACTGGTTCGCCAATGCCGAACAGCGCTTCCCGACCCTCGGCGGCGTGCCGCTGACACTGGTCGATGGCGACCCGGAAACAATGCTGCTCGAAGGCGAACTCGACGCCTTCATCTCTCCGCGCCCGCGCGACCTGATGGAGAAACCGCCCGCCGAGCGTCAGTTGCGCCCGATCTTCCGCGACGTGCTGGCGGTGGAGCGCGAGTACTTCCAGCGAACCGGTATCTACCCGATCAACCACACGGTGGTGATGCGCAAGGAACTGCTCGACGAGTTCCCCGATGCGCCGAAAGCAATCTTCGACGCGTATTGCACCGGCAAGGCGCGTGCGCTGAAGCGCAAGATCGGCTCCACCTTCGTGCCCTGGGGCAAGGAGTACTGGACCGAGACCATGTCGATGTTCGGCGGCGACCCCTTCCCCATGGGACTGACGGAATCCAACCGCAAGAATGTAGGTACGCTGTTGCGATACCTGCATGAACAAACCCTGATCTCGGAACTGCCCGAGATCGAGGACCTGTTCCTCCCCGGAACCACTGGCTTTACGGAAGGTGCCTGAGAATGGTCGAAGATAAAGCGCGTTTCGACTACATCGTCGTCGGTGCAGGCAGCTCGGGCTGCGTGCTCGCCAACCGCCTGTCCGCCTCTGGCCAGCACAAGGTGCTGCTACTCGAGGCGGGCGGCCCCGACACGAACCCCTGGATTCACATCCCGCTGGGTTACGGCAAGCATTTCACCAACAAGGCGGTGAACTGGCTCTACAACACGACGCCCAATCCCGAATGGGTGAACCGGCCCGTAAAGCAGCCGCGCGGCAAGGTGCTGGGCGGCAGCAGCTCGATCAACGGTATGGTCTATATCCGAGGCCACGCCGAGGACTACAACCACTGGCGCCAGCTCGACAATCCGGGCTGGAGCTATGAGGACGTTCTGCCCTACTTCCGCAAGGCGCAGAATCAGGAACGCGGTGAGGACGAATTCCACAGTGTCGGCGGGCCGCTCAACGTGTCCGATGTCTATGAGCCGCATCCGCTTGCGGACGCGTTCATCGACGCCGCCGAGGCCGCCGGCCATCCGCGCAACAACGACTTCAACGGCGCGGACCAGACCGGCTTCGGCTACATGCAGTGGACGATGCGGAACGGACGGCGCTGTTCGGCTGCCGTCGCTTATCTGAAACCCGCGCGCAAACGGGCGAACCTGTTCATAGAGACCCGGGCGCACTCAACCCGCCTGCTGTTCGACGGGCGACGTGCCACGGGTATCGAGTATGTCCAGGGCGGCCAGACCAAGACCGCGCATGCCGACGGCGAAATTCTGGTGTCGGGCGGCGCCTACAACTCGCCGCAGCTCCTGCAGCTGTCCGGCCTGGGGCCGTCCGCGCTGCTGCGCGAACACGGGATCGACGTGATCGCCGACATGCCCGGTGTCGGATCGAACCTGCAGGACCACATCAATGCACCGCTGATGTACCGGCTGAACCGGAAGAACTGGAGCGCCAATCAGGTCATCAACTCCTTCACGCACCGGATGTGGACGGCAGCGCGCTATGCGGCGAACCGCAAGGGCTGGCTGGCGATGGGCGTGTCCTACGCCGGCGGGTTCTTCAAGGTGGACCCCGAAGCGGTCTCGCCCGATATCCAGTCCCAGCTGATGATGCTGAGCACGCCCGAGGTCGGTGAAATGCCCCACCCCTTCTCCGGCGTGACAATCGTCAATGCGCTAATGCGGCCGGAAAGCCGGGGACATGTGAACATCGTCTCGAACGACCCCTTCACCTACCCCGATATCCAGCCGAACTATCTGGACACCCAGAAGGATCGCGACATCCTGGTCGGCGCTGTGAAGATGATGCGCGAGATCACCTCGCAGCCCGTCTTCCAGCAGTACATTGTCGAGGAAAACGATCCGGGCAAGGATTGCCAGTCGTATGACGAAATTCTCGACTACCTGCTGAAGCGCGGGCGCACCAGCTATCACCCGGTCAGCACCTGCAAGATGGGCAACGACCCGATGGCCGTGGTCGATGCGCGCCTGCGCGTGCACGGCTTCGAGGGCCTGCGCGTGGTCGATTGCTCGATCATGCCGACACTTGTCTCCGGCAACACCAATGCCCCCGCCATCATGATCGGGGAGAAGGCATCGGACATGATCCTGGAGGATGCCCGCTGACGCGCGGTATGATGGCCCCAAGCGGCCGAATATGAAAAGATGACTTCAAACAAACGACTTCAGAACTGATTTCCTGGGGAGGAACGCGCATGTTTACCGCATCTGCCGACATCGTCATGCCGACGTCCATTATCGGCTCCCTGCCGCGTCCGAGCTGGTTCACCGAGAGCCTGGAAGCGCGCAGCTTCCTGCACGCCATGTCCTCCTCCGTATTCCGCGAACAGTACGAGGACGCTGTCAGTTCGCATCTGCGCGCGCAGGAAACAGCCGGCGTCGATATCTGCACCGACGGCGATGCCCATTACGACGAGCAGGTCGCGGGCGGCAGCTGGCAGTCCTACCCGCTGTTCCACATGGAAGGCATGGACATCCACAACCCCGGCCCGACTGTCTATAAGGTCGGCAACCGGCCCTGGCCGCGCGGACACATCCTGCACGACTCCCTCGAAGGCCGCGTCATGCCGCCGCTGGTCGCCCCGGTCGGGCGCGGCAACCTGCAATACGCCGCCATGTGGAAGGCCGCCCAGCGGATGACCACAAAACCGATCAAGTTCGGCACCATCACCCCGGAATTGCTCGCGGCGTCGGTTACCGACAAGTACTACACCGACCCCATTGAGCGGGTGCACGCATTCAGCGCTGCAATCAACGAGGAACTCAACGAACTGGCTGATGCGGGCTGCCCTGTCATCCAGATGGAAGAGCCGCAGATCCACATGACGCCCGTGCGCGGCGCGCTGTTCGGCAAGCTCGATGCCCCCGCGCTGGTCGAGGTGTTCAACAACACCGTGAAGGGGTTGAAGGACAAGACCGAGGTCTGGTGCCACACCTGTTGGGGCAACCCCTCACAGCAGCGCATCTTCCGCGACGTGCAGAGCTACCAGCCGACTCTCGAGTGGATGAATCAGGTTGATGCCGATGTGCTGACCTTTGAGACCTGCAGCTCGGGCCCGGGCGACCTCCAGGCCATCGGCGAGGTGATCGATTCCAGCAAGAAGATCGCAATCGGTGTGATCGACCACCATACGCTGCAGGTCGAACGCCCGGACCAGATCGCGGACCTGATCCGCGAGGCGCTGCAATACATCCCGGCAGAGCGCCTCATCATCTCGTCCGACTGCGGCATGGGACGCGAAGGCATGAGCCGCCGCCACGCCACATACAAGATGGCCGCGATGGTTCAGGGCACAAATATCGTCCGCGAGGAACTCGGCCTGCCGCTGGCCGACTGCCTGGCGGCAGACGACCGTTACTCGCTGACCATCACCCAGGAATAGGCCCGAACCCCGGCGCGGAGAAACCGACATGCTGATCGTCGATTCCCAGGTCCACATCTGGATCAACACACAGATGAACCCGATCCACCGCCAGGTGCCGAATTTCACGGCGGAGGACCTGATGGCGGAGATGGAAGAAGCTGGCGTGGACCGTGTGGTCCTGCATCCGCCGGGCGTGGTGCCGAACGGCAATGAGGTCGCCATCGCGGCCGCCAACCGTTACCCGGACAAGTTCCGCGTGCTGGGCTGGGTACATATGGACCAGCCGGAGATCGGCTCCGCAAAACTCGCCGGGTGGACGGACACGCCGGGCATGTCGGGCCTGCGCTTCCTGTTCATCGCGCCGGGCCGTGAAAACTGGCCCCATGATGGCACGCTCGACTGGATATGGCCGATCGCCAACGAGCAGAAGATGCCGGTCGGCCTGCTGGCCCATGCCTTCCTGCCGCGCCTGGCGGAATGGGCGGAGCAGTATCCGGATATCCCGTTCCTGATCGACCATCTGGGTGCGAACCCGTTCAAGCCGGGACCAGAATCCTTCGAGACCATGCCGGACCTCGTCAAACTGGCGAAGTTCCCGAACGTGGCCGTCAAGATGTCGGGCGCGAACGGCAACTCCATCGACCCCTATCCCCATGTGGACATCCACGATCACCTGAAACAGATCTTCGACGCCTTCGGCCCGGACCGCTGTTTCTGGGGCACGGATCTGTCGCGCATGAAGTGCAGCTACAAGGAATGCGTCACCCTGTTTACCGAGGAACTGCCCTGGCTGACCGGGCGTGACCTCGAACTCGTGATGGGCGAAGCGCTGTGCAACTGGATAGGCTGGGATCTGCCGTAGCCGTGGTCGGCATGTCCTAAAGGCGGCGGTGTACCCGAACCTGCCCCGACGGGAGACCATGATGACCAGAACCTTCCAGCGCTGCCTGCAAACCCTTCTGCTGGCATGTCTCCTTCTGTCCGGCCAGGCGCTCATGTCCGCACCGGCAGGCCTGACCATGTCCGCCTGGGCCGAGGGGCAGGTTCCCGCCTATGACGAAGCGACGCTGGAGAAATTCGCCATCGCCGCACGCGAAGTGGTCGCCGTACGCAAGGAATACGAACCCCTGATCCGTACGGCCCCCAACGCCGAGGTCGCCCAGGCGCTCAGCGAGGACGCGCGCGCGCGCATGGACGCGGCGTTCTCGACAGCCGGGATCACGCCGGGGCAGTATCTCGAGATCGCCCAGGCGGCGCAGACGGACACGGCTCTGCGTGAACGTATTGGAGAGATGCTCGAGGAATAGCGTCGGCACCGCCAACTCACGGAACGAAGTCCATGACCACCATCGACACTATCGAACAGCTTGAATCACTCTATGGAACGCCTGTCGAGACCGCGCTGGCTAAGGAAACCGACGCGATCACGCCCCACTATCGCATGATGATCGAAGCCTCCCCCTTCGTGGCGCTGGCAACCAGCGGGCCGGAAGGGCTTGACTGTTCGCCGCGCGGCGACCTGGCAGGGTTCGTGCGCATTCATGATGCCAGGACGGTGATGATGCCCGACCGCAAGGGCAACAACCGGGTGGATTCGCTACGCAACATCGTGCGCGATCCCCGCGTGGCGTTATTGTTCCTGCTACCAGGAAGCGGCAGCACCTTACGCATCAACGGACGCGCGCACCTGTCGGTCGATCCGGACCTGATCGAAAGCTTCGCCGTCGACGGTCAGGCCCCACGCTCGGTCATTGTGATCGAGGTTGATGCCATCTACTTCCAGTGCGCACGTGCCATCGTGCGCTCAGAACTTTGGAATCCGGACCGGCATATCGCCCCAGGGGCCCTGCCGACGCCGGGGGAAATCCTGTCCGACCTGAGCGGCGGCAAGGTCGGCGGACCGGATTACGACATGGCCTGGCCCGAACGCGCCAAGGCCAGCCTCTGGTAACGGGCCGCGAAATACCTAAACAACCCCGCCGTTTCAGAAGCTTCACACTCCGAGATACGCGCGGCGATCGCCGCCGTACGAATAGACATGACAATCATAGGTATCACCCGCATCATCATCGCCATCCTCCTGCCGCCGCTCGGCGTATTCATGCAGGTCGGCATCGGCGGCCATTTTTGGCTGAACCTACTCTTAACGACCCTCGGCTATATCCCCGGCATCATGCACGCGGTCTGGGTGATCGCCACGCGATAGAACGCAGCCGTGCGGCAGCAGCTAGGCAGGATCAGGTCTTCGCTGGCGGCAGTGCTGAACGGCCCGTCTGGGCCGCCGGCCGAGATCTCGACCCTCGCTGTGAAAACACCCGGCGCGGCCCGCGGAGGCTTTTTCGCTTCGTGCCTGAATAGGCGAAGAACTCCGCTGGGCCCTGTTCCAGAACCCGTGTGTTGGCGAAGATGTCCACCGTTCTGATACTTTCATCAGAGGTGAGGATGCACGTGCCCTTATGCACGGCAAAGCTGCGGGTGCCGAACACGTGGTCGTGGTAGCGCGGTGCTGTGTCGCGATCGGCCTAGGCCAAGTGCCAGCTTGTATCACTGAAACGGCATTTGGCCGGAAGCGTCAACACCGGCGCAGCGGCAACGGCGTTCTGGGCAATCAAATCCGACACCGGCTCTTGGGCCGGCGCCTCGCGATCCAGTACGAAGAAGTATAGAAAGATCGCGATGATTGTCCCGACAATCAGACCGAATTTAAGTCCGCCAAAGTTCATGGACCCAATTTTAGCAGATCGGCGCGCACTTCAAACGTCTCGCTGGATGGATCAATCAGATTTCCGGGTAATGCTGGCGTAGTTCCGCGTTATCGAGGACTTCCTGCACCGCGCCGTCAAACACCGCCTGGCCCATATCCAGAATGATCGTCCGATTGGCCAGATGCAGTGCCGCCATCGCGTTCTGCTAAACGATGATGGTCGTCATGCTCTGCGATTTGATCTATTCCAGCGTTCTCTCGATTTACTGAACGATCACCAACGCCAGACGGTCAAGTTTCCCCAAACGGCTCCTACTTGTTTTGCCTGGAATTTCTGTGCGCACAGGAGGCCGAGGCGGCAAAATAGCAACGGACAACACAACACCAACGGAGGAGCGCCCCGATGACAGAGATTATGGTCCCCTATGAATATGACGGAAGACAGTTCGAAGGCGCCGTCGTGTGGGATGACAGCATCAATACCCCGCGTCCCATCGTTTTCATGCAGCCTGACTGGTACGGCGTCTGCCGCCATACTTTGGACATGGCCGCTGAGGCGGCCGGCCCGAACTACGTCATGTTAGTCGCGGACATGTACGGTGTTGGCTATGGCGAGAAGGCTAAGGAATATGACTTCCTTCTGGCCAGCGCCCAGGGAGCGCGCCGCGACCTGGACCTAGTCCGCGAAGGCGGCGCCATCGCGCTGGACGCCCTGCTGAAGACAGCGCGCCAGACCGCGCCGGTCGCCGACACCCCTCTAGGGGCCATCGGTTTCTGCATGGGCGGTGGGATCGTTCTGGAACAGGCGCGGGCGGGTGCGGACTTCGCAGGCACGGTCGTATTCCACATCACCCTGCCAAATCCTGTCGACCCGAAGACCGAGGCTCGCTTCACCGGCAAGGTGCTGGCGCTCCATGGCCGCGTGGACCCGGTCACCCCCAAAGACATGATGGATGAGCTGGAAGACGAACTCTCAGGTGCCGGGGTCGAATGGCAGACCATGACCTTTAGTCACGCCACTCACGCTTTCTGCGTGCGCGGCGAAAACAATCCTCCTTACACCCTCTTCGACGAGGAGGTGTGCAGGAAATCCTTCCGGATGATGCACGAATTTTTTGAGGAAACGCTGTCGACCCAGTATCAGTAGTTCCGGGGAGGACTCCTAAAACCGGCGAACTTCCAAGCCCCCGCGACACGAGAGGATCGAGAGAATGAAGGTCCGGCATTTGCGACCATCGCGCTGTCCGTCCTGTTATTGGCGACGCCGGCAGCAGCACTGGAGATTCTCCAGAGCGACCCCAGTTAATTCGCCGGTCAGGTCGTTGCAGCCGACGGCGGCTTTGAAAGCATCGGCGCGGGCCTGCCTGCGCTTCGCAGATAGCCTGCCGCCCGCATGAACCTGCTGCCTCCTGATCCCAAATCGCGCCGGCGGTTGGTCGTCTTGATCGCGTCGCTTCTCTTCATGCTAATCGGCTCGGGAAGCATCTACTTCATCGTTGTCGCACTGAAGGTCATCAGCACGGAGTTCGCTTGGCCGCGCGCAGTCCCATCCATCGCCTATGCGTTGCAATACGGCATGGCGGGTGTGGGCGGCATTTTCATGGGCTGGTGCTTGGACCGGCGTGGTCCCGCGATTCCCGTATTGATAGGCGCGGCCATGATGGGGCTGGGCGCTATCGCGACGGCTTATGTTACGAGCCCTTGGGAGCTCTATTTGATCTACGGGATCATGCTCGGCTTTCTCGGCCGTTCGACCCTGTTCACGCCGCTCACGGCGAACATCACACGCTGGTACGAGCACAACCGCAGCCTCGCGGTAGGCGTTGTGGGTTCAGGGCAGGGTCTGGCTGGTATGATCTGGCCACAGGTCTTTCACTACCTGATCGCGTCCTATGGGTGGCGTACAGCAGCAATGCTCTACGGGTTCTTCGCACTGGCGACGCTGCTACCGCTGGCAATCATCCTGCGGCACAGCCCGCCCGTGACCGAATTGCCCACCAGCTCCGCGACGGCGGGAGGCTCCGCCTCGAAGCGCCCTGTGCTGTCGCCCCTTGCTATCCAGCTGACCTTGTCCATCGCTGCCATCGGGTGCTGTGTAGGCATGTCGCTGCCACTGGCGCATATCGTGAGCCACATCAGCGATCTGGGATTCGACCCCGCACGCGGCGCAGAGATCCTCTCTGTAATGCTCGGATGTTCGACACTGGCCAGTCTGTTCGGCGTCGGCTGGCTCGGCAAGCGCTACGGCGGCCTTCGCGCCATCGTAGCCTTCTCCTCAGGCCAGGCGACACTCCTGTTTGTCCTCGCCTTCGTCGATACCCTGCCGACCCTCTACATCGCCGCCGCGCTATTTGGTCTGGGATATGGGGGTATCCTTCCGTGCTATCCCCTGATCGTACGCGAGCTACTGCCCGCCAGCGAAGCCGGGCGGCGGACTGGGTTGGTCCTGCTGTGTGCGGGGGGCGGAATGGCGCTGGGGTCTTGGATGGGCGGCTATGTCTTCGACCTCACTGGCAGCTATTCCAATGCCTTCCTGATTGGTGTCGGCTTTAATCTCGGCAACCTATTATTGATCACGAGCCTCATCTGGCGCACACGCATAGCTCGCCCCAGCTACGCCTGAGGATCACCAGTCATCCTCGTTGCGACCGCTAAAACGCGAGCGTTGCATTCAAATGATCTGTTTTGTTGTTAGCCGTTTCCGGCTCATCTCTTCCTCACACTCGAGGCCAAAAGTCATACTCTCTAATTTATCTTTATTCGCTTTTCGGAGAGCAAACAGGAGACACATCCCTTAATTCCCGGCGCGCGGGTAGAAATCCGGCCACGGCGTTGATGCGTACCAAGCACAAGAGCGTCAGACCGCTCTTTCTTGCATATAAGCTTATTGGGGGACCCCATGAATCGTGATGAACTGAAAACACACTTCACATTGCAGATGAAGCTGCGAGAACTTTGCGATGCGGCAGGGATCGAGCGACCACTTTCGAAACGAGAATTGCAAATTGGCCTGCTCGCTCTGCAAGCGGAACCTCCGGAAGAGAAGGACGAGCATCCAGTCACGGATTTGGCTCGCGCGATTTAGAGCATTCGCTGCCGCTAACAAGGGTCGGCAGCAAACCAGCCATAGGATGTTTCGTTCGGCGAAGCTTAGCGGTGTGGAGTTACTGTACTCTCTACCGAGCGCAGAAGTTGATAAAGCTCGGTTTGATTGACACTACCGTTTTCTCAGACAATTCCCGCGCGTTCGAAAAACCAATAGGCACCTACCAGAGCAATCAAAAGCGAGCTAGGGATCGAGATGACAGGGCGATACCAGGTATTGCTCCGGAACCAGAGGCCCACGAGTGCGAACGCGCACGCGATCACTGCGAGCTGCCCCAGCTCCACACCCACATTAAAACCTACAAGTGCGGAAATAAGCCGATCTGCTGGGAGTCCAAACTCCTGGAGGACGCTGGCAAATCCAAGTCCGTGCAGTAACCCGAATACGAACACAATAATTGGCCGCCATCGGCTCAAGCCTGAACTGAGGGTGTTTTCCACAGCAACAAATACGATGGATGCAGCAATTATCGGCTCTACGATCTCTCCGGGCACGGAGACAAGGCCTGTCACACCAGCAGCAAGTGTCACGGTATGCGCAAGGGTGAAAGCAGAAACCTGCCAAAGCAAAGTACGGAGGGCGGGAGAGAGAAAAAAGAGAGCGAGGACGAAGAGGATGTGGTCAAGCCCTTTGGGGACAATATGCTCAAAGCCAACGGCAATGTAGCGAGCGAACGTTTCCCAGGTGCCTAGTTCGCCTCCCCCCACAACCAGGAACGGGCCGCTGCTGGTCCCCGCTGGGAGGTACGCCTCATATGGGGATTCAACACCCACTTGTCGTAGAACAAGCGCGCCGAACTCCCGATCCCAACCAATATCAATATTTCGGGCGTCGGCGGGCAAAACCGCCGTGACCCGAATTTCAGACAGCCGAGGCAGGTCTAAGTTGCCAATGCCTGGTACTGATACCTTCCTGAGTTCTGGAGTGAGCGGGGTACCATCCGAAGAAAATCGAAGCCGCGGGGCCATCAAAGGCCAGAAACGCTTAAACTCGGCTGCGAGCTCTGGCCCTTCGAGCGCCCTTAGTTGATCATATCTCGCGGCGGCCCCCGATTCATTGGTATCTGTGACAGCAGATAGATCTATTCGGGCCAGAAATCCCTCCAACGCCATTTCAATATCAAGGGTCACAACGCCATCTTGATATGACAGATCGGCCACCGCGGGAGATACTTCATGGGCGTAGGCACTTGCGTTCGTAAGCGACAGAGTGACTGTCAGTGCATATCCAACAGCCCAAATCCAAGAGAGTAATTGCGCCATGCGAATTCTAGTTTTGATTATCTGCATGCTGGCCTCGCCTGCTATCGCCCATGAACTCTGGATTGAGCCTTCTGATTATGAACTACAGGCTTCGAGCAATATCGTTGCTGATCTAAAAAACGGCGAGCACTTTGATGGATTCGCGCTACCTTATCTACCAACGGACCTTGAGCACCTCGTAATCCTTGGGGCAAAAGAGGTCACAGGCGTGGTGAGCCGACTGGGCGATCGACCAGCGATTAATCAGACCGCCCCCGCCTCAGGGTTGAACATTATCGTCTACGAATCCAAACCCTTGACGATTTCCTACAACGGTTTTGAGAAGTTCGAAGCTTTCGCCATCAAACATGGCGTTGATGACATCGCAAAGACGCATTTCGCAAGGGGCCTGACTGCTGGCCCGCTTGACGAAGTCTATACCCGCTATTCAAAGGCGCTAGTCAGCGTTGGGACGGCACAAGGTGAGGATCGTCATATAGGGCTTGAGGCTGAGCTTGTTGCCCTGGAAAACCCCTACTTCTTCAAAGATGCCTCTCATATTCGGGTACAGCTTTTCTTCAATGGCGCACCGGTTCCCGGATCTCAAGTTGAACTGTATTCGAAGAGTTCACTTGGCGAAGTGGCAGCATCAGTCCATCGCACTGATGCCGATGGCATCGCGAACCTACCCATCGAGCGGGGCTTCGCTTATATGGTGAATGCAGTGATTTTCCGGCAGCCGCACGACCGCCATCGGGACACAAATGCCATTTGGGAAACACTCTGGGCAAACCTGACCTTCGCCGTCCCCAATTAACAGCGCCGTCAGTCTAATGCGAACCTGTCTCTGAATTGGCGGGCAACACCAACCTCACGCCACCAATTGACACCTCTAGGCCAGCGCGGGGAAGCTTATTGAATATCGGAGGGAATTTCTCAGCCGTGAAGTATGTGCCAGGCAAGAGCGGCTCAAACGCAGCTAACCTGACAATGTATTTGCGCAAGTTGGTATGATGGGACTGCTTGCGCATGTACTGCCTTCCATCAACGAGCGACCAGTCGTTCTGCAATGGTTAGAGTTTCGGCAAATGATCAAACACAGTCGCAGCTATAACGACTAGCTAGAGGAGTGGGCTCTTGGACCTCACGGGGAAGACCATCGTCATCACTGGCGCCGCATCGGGCATCGGCAAGGCAACTGCTTTCGCCTGTGCACGAGCAGGTGCCCAAGTCACGCTGACCGACTTTGATGCAGCTAAGTTGGCCGCAACAACCAAGGAACTGGCAGAGGCCAACCCCGAGGCCGCGACACTCGAAGTCATGGCAGACATCCGCGATAGCGGCCAGGTGGGTGAACTGTTCGACCAGACCGCGGCACGCTTTGGCCAGATCGACGGCATATTCGCCAACGCGGGCATCACAGGCGAACGCAAGTCGATCGCCGATCTCGATTTTGAGAGCTGGAATGCGGTAATGTCAGTAAACCTGCACGGTACCTTTCACACGGCAATCGAAGGAGCGCGGCGCCTGCTCGCGCAGGGCGGGGGCGGCAGTATCGTGATCAGCGGCTCTTCACAGGGCGTGCGACCACTGCCCGGATTCATCGCTTACGCGGCGAGCAAAGGCGCGCTGCACAATCTGGCTCAGTCACTAGCCTTCGAGCTGGCCGAGCACCGCATCCGCGTCAATGTGCTGGTGCCGGGCACGACCAACACCGAGCTGGTCCGTGCGATGCCCGGCCACGGCGAACGGGTAGCAAAAACCTTCCCGCTAGGCGCACTAGCCGAGCCGGAGGAGTTGGCGGAGTTCGTGGTTTTCGCAATGTCCGATCTGGCACCGCACATGACTGGCACCTTGCTAAAGATTGATTCTGGTCGCCTGATCTGAGGCCGGCGGCCCGCGCCAAAGGGAGGGGAATTTTGAACCACCTCCGATCCCATCTACGTCCCGGTTAAATGCCGGAATCAGGCAGCTTTGGGACCAATGTTGAATAAGTTGAGAGGCTTAGAAAACATATGGCTCTGTAATTAGAACCAACAAATCTATTCGCCGTGGGGCGTCAGTTCAATTTTCTTCGGTTTTTGCGCGGCCTATAAATCGTCCGATCACGTTCTCGAATCTCGAAAATTCTTGGTTATTCTATTATATAGAAAAAGAGAATAAGAATTTATATATTATATAATATGAAAATTTTTTATAAAAAAATATCTACTTGATAGAAGATTTTACTGTCTCTACAAAAATTATTTCACACTCTCTAAACACTATATTATTTTTTGTGAGCCCAAAACCTTTGAACACAATTCCGTCTTCACTTTTCAGCTCATACCGCCATTTTTTTCCGTTATTAGGAGTTCCAATAATTGTTAGGGGATTACTCTTTAGATCTAAATTCCAAGATATTTTTGTTTTGTTTCCACTTTCTCCTGTAAGGGCTCTATCGTTGATTGAAAAATCTAATAAATTTGAAAATGACTTAATTTCCGGCCTATCAAAGTGAGCGCCACATGAAAACTTTGAATAATAGTTTTTATTTTCTGAAAAACTATTATTCCCCAACGCCCTAACTTTTTTTCGACTTATATTTTGCAATGAGGATATTTTTAAATCTGCTAAATCAGAAAATGTTCCTTCCGGAAAACGCTTTTTATAAGCTAAAAACTGTTCAAGGTTTTCACTGTCCTTTATGGCTTG